>TBL_comb47_HYPODRAFT_10000939_pt1 | contig 38413 bp, 33 predicted proteins | sample TroBogypolimnion_40_FD_10682 | JGI IMG/M metagenome (IMG submission 10682)
AGAGATCGCGATGATGTTAAAAAAAACGGCAAGAATATCTTGAGGTGATCAAGGATATTCCAGTACGAGATTTAATTTTCTTAGATGAATCTGGTGCTAATTTACGAATGGCCCCATTGTATGGTAGTGATCTTGCAACCTTTTTTTAGACACTAAGAAGAAAAACTCCTTACCTCTTGTTGCCACTGTTTTTCAAACACAACCGGCGACATATATTTTAAAGTGGAATGCAGCCGTTTGCGATTATAAAACACCTCTACATATTCAAATATACTACGCTTAGCTTGTTCGCGTGATTCGTACTGTTCAAAATAAATATGCTCTGTTTTGAGAGTATGAAAGAAGCTTTCAATAACAGCATTATCGTAGCAGTTCCCTTTTCCGCTCATGCTGGCAACTATGCAATATTTTATTAATAAGTCTCTAAAATATTTACTCGTGTACTGACTGCCACGATCAGAGTGATGTATCAGCCCTGCATCTGGCTGACGGTGGACAAGTGCTTGTTGTAAGGCTGCCATTACCAAATCATCTTTCATGCGATCACTCATGGCAAGTCCCACTATACGCCGAGAAAACAAGTCCATAACGGCTGCCACATATAACCAGCCTTCTTTTGTGTCCACGTAGGTGAAATCAGCAACCCAACGTTGATTTGGCTCTTTTGCTACAAAATCTTGGTTAAGCAAATTAGAGGCCGGTATCTCATTTGGATTGGCTTTTGTTGTTACTTTAAATCTTTTTTTCATCTTTGCTGCCATATCATATTCTTTCATTATCTTGGCTACACGCTTTCTAGAACACGTTTCACCACTTGCTCTTAATTCTGAACAAACCCTAGGGCTACCGTATGTTTTACGACTATTTTGATAGCTATCTTTTATTTTGTCTAACAACCTGCCATTTTCTTGTGCTCTATTTGAAGGCTTGCGGACAATAAAGCCATAATAGCCGCTACGTGATACTTTAAATACTTTGGACATCCTCTCGACCCTAAATTCATCTTTATGGTCCTTCATGAACTGATATTTCATTTCCGTTGTGACGAGAAGATGCCCAGCGCTTTTTTTAAAATATCCCTCTCTTCACGTACAATCGCTAATTCTTTACGTAAATTAACTAATTCTGTATCCGATGATTTAACATAACCTTTGCCAGGAAACGCTTCTTTCCCATCTTTTTTGTGGCTCTTGACCCAAGTTACCAACGTTCCTACCGGTATGCCTATTTCCCTACTAACCTGCAGGTAATTACGCCCGCTTGTTAAATAAAGTTGTATAGCATTTAACTTAAACTCTTTATCATAAACTCTGACTTTTCTTTCCTTCATAAAGCACCTCAAAAAATTAAAAGATTATACCCTTTATTTTTCTTCGATGTGTCCGTTAAATGGTAGCAAGATCAGTAATCTACTATCACACATTTCTCTTATTTTTAAGCCAACTCTGATTAGAATCATCCATCGATTTTGATAAAAAGTGTTATTTAAATTTTTTTGTGGTTTGCCATGCACATGAACAACAAGTACTTTATGAAATAACTTTGAGGCCAAAGTGTTGCGTAATGAAGCTATAAGTATTTGCTGATAGATATAGTTGTGGAACAGTAATCTAGTGAGTTTAAAAACTTGGCTTTTTTAACTATAAAAAATGAGTATCTCTTTCACGAGAGATTAATTAGCTGGTTGATGAGCAATTCCCAGGATTGATTAGAAAATATATCTTTAAACGTTTTAGGGGTTAGTTTAATTACAATTTGCAGCTATTATGGCTTTTATTAGCAACCAACTTTTTTAATTTTTTTTGGTCGGATGGGCTTATTTTACAAAAATTATTTGTTTCAAGATGATTTAAGATGTTTTTTATAGCATTTTGTATTTCAAAGGGAAATGATTCAAGTTGCAGCTGATAAACGATCCACGTCCCTCTCTTTTCAGACTTTACGAGACTAGCGTTCGATAAAACCTTTAAGTGATTGGATGTTGTTGATTGAGAAACTGGTAAAAGGTATTCCAATTCACAAACACATAGGGGCTTGTTTTGTAAAAGCTTTGCTATTTTTAGACGATTAATATCAGCAAGGGCTTTTAAAATTTTTATCAGTTGTTGCATAAACGTAAACCTCCTAGTAGTATATATTCATACATTTGAATGTATAGATTGATTGATCAAATTTTAAGCTAATCATATAATAGTGGCACGAAGTATAATTGTATATATTTTTTGTATTTAATATCATTTGGTAATCAATGATATTGATGAAAATGCTAATAACAAAAAAGTAAGGAGGAAATCAATGGCGATTATTCAAGATGACGAAGAGCAAGACAGCAAATTAATATGTTTAGAAACCTCAATTAAAGAGGCTGTTAAGAAAAATTATGGCGCTGTAGCAAAGGGAGAGGCTAATCTTTTTCCATCAACCAGTTGTTGTTCTGCAAAGAAATCTTGTTGTGTTGGTTCAGGATCGGTAGATCACGCTGAATATGCTAGGCAACTTGGTTATACGGAAGAGGATATTAAATTAGAGGTCGCTTCTGGGGCTAATTTAGGACTAGGGTGTGGCAATCCGATTGCTATTGCTTCGTTAAGTCCTGGTGAAATAGTGCTAGATTTGGGGAGCGGTGCTGGATTCGATTGCTTTCTTGCTTCAGAAAAAGTTTTGCCTACAGGTAAAGTTATCGGTATTGATATGACTGAAGCCATGGTTCAAAAAGCCAGAGGTCTCGCCTCAAGTAGAGGCTGTACTAATATTGAATTTCATTTGGGAGAAATAGAACATTTGCCATTGCCCGATAATTCAGTGGATGTGGTCATATCTAATTGTGTAGTCAATTTATCTCCTAATAAATTAAAAGTATTTCAAGAAGCAGCCAGGGTTTTAAAGTCTGGTGGCAGGTTGGCCATTTCGGATGTTATTGCTACTCGAGAGCTCCCAGTAAACATTAAAAATGATCTTTCTCTTTACACAGGATGTATGGCAGGTGCTATTACAATAAATAAATTGGAAGAAACTATGCGTTCATGCGGTTTTGGAGATGTTCGTATTCAAGTAAAGGAAGATAGTCGTAGCTATATAGGTCAATGGGCGCCTGGCAGTAATGCAGAAGATTATGTGGCCACGGCATATATCTTTGCTTATAAAGCATAGTGTTAAGATTTGATATTTTAGAATGGGGCGAGCTTGATTTTTTAATTATTGACTTACCACCAGGAACTGGTGATGAACCATTATCTATTGGGCAATCTTTTTCTAATCAAGATGGCGCAGTTATTGTCACAACGCCCCAAGAAGTAGCTAGTACTGATGTGCGTAAGTCAATCAACTTTTGTCGTAAGCTTGGATTACCTATCCTTGGTATAATTGAAAACATGAGTGGTTTTATTTGTCCAAAATGCAGTGAAATTACTTATATATTTGGTTCGAATGGTGGGAAAAATTTAGCTAATGATTTTAATATTCCTTTGTTAGGTGAAATACCAATTGATCCTACGATAGTTTCCGCTTGCGATAGGGGAGGGTCTTATATAGATGCCTATGCAGATAGCAAAACAGCAAAGGTATTCAAGCAAGTTATTGCATCTATACTGCAGCGTATAAATGAGGGTTTAAATATAAGTTAATCAAAATAATGAAACGGAGGTTTTATGCTAATTGCTATCCCAGTTAATAATAATGAATTAGATTTACATTTTGGCCATTGTAAAAAATTTGCCTTATTAAAAATTGATCTTAAGGGAAAGAATATTCTATCGCGAGAGGACATAGATGCTCCTCCTCATCAACCTGGTTTGCTTCCGTCGTGGTTAGCACAACGAGGAGTAAATATGGTAATAGCAGGTGGAATGGGACAAAGGGCTAAAGATCTATTTGATAAGTGCAATATTAAAGTATTGATAGGTGCGCCACAAGAATCTCCCGAAAAATTGGTAGGAGATTACTTAAAAGGCTCTTTAAAGTTAGGAGAAAACTGCTGCGATCATTAGTGAATAAATTTTAAAATAATTGGCAGGTTTATTATGATTGATAGTTTTATACAAAAAACCACACATCAAAACTGCTTGATGTGTAGTAAAAAGCCGTGGTCTTTAGGGTTATGTTTTTATGCAATAGGCGATGGCTGGGTATGTAGTGAATTCCAATCGCACGAAAAATTGCAAGGATACGATGGCATATTGCATGGTGGAATAATCTCTTCATTGCTAGATGCTGCGATGACCAATTGTCTTTTTCATCATGGTATTAAAGCATTGACTGGCGAGCTTTTGGTAAGGTTTTTGCATCCGATTTCTTGTGACTCGAAATTAGAGGTAAGGGCTCATATATTATCTGAAAGTTCTCCGCTTTATATAGTAAAAGCCGAGCTTATTCATGAGGATAAAATTATGGCAAAAGCAGAAGCAAAATTTATGCGACGTTTATAATATTTTTATTATTTCATTGGTTGATAAAAATAAGGTTGCACTAGTCGACGGTTATATAGAACAGTTAGATTGTAAAGTAAAAGAAAACAGTAATATGGCTTTCTCTTTGCAGGGATTGAATAACTATATTGCGAACTAAACCAGTAAAAATTATTGGTTAAATAAAAATGAATTTAAAATGCGAAAATTTTATCAAATAGACAAACGGGTATTATGAAAATTGCCACCATCCAACCTTTGAAAGGTATGCTTTTTTTGCTACTGACTGTACATTATGGATATCACAGGTTTTGGCTATTGGCAACAATCAGCAGTAGCCCATACCTGGTTATTTATGCCCAGTCTTTAAGAAACATTTACTGGAAAATACAATGAATATCGAATTTAGCACTATCGGGACAATTCATTCTCCGTTCGCAGAGTTAAGCAATATGCCAATTCAACCAGTAGGTGCGAAAGATGTTGAGGGCGAAGTTGTTGTTCATGACAAGTATACTGATGGTCTTGATGACTTAGAGGGGTTTAGCCATATTTATCTTATTTACTATTTACACAAGACATCGAGAATTGAACTTAAAGTAATTCCTTTTATGGATACTAAGGCACATGGCATTTTTGCTACACGATCACCATTACGCCCATGTCCAATAGGTATATCAATAGTTAAACTAATAAGCCGAACAGGCAATCGACTTAGAATTCAGGGAGTTGATGTGCTTGACAACACCCCTTTGCTTGATATAAAGCCTTACATAACCCAATTTGATCAACAAGAAAATGTTGTTTGTGGTTGGATGACTTCTTCTAGAAAAGATGTAGAGGCACAACGGTCTGATACCAGGTTTTGTGAAACGCCATAAATATTATTGGTTTTAATTGGTATGAACAAAGCTTGCATAAATATGATTAGGGGTATGATCCCTGAAACCAGTAAATATATAGTACAAAACGAAAGTTCTACTTAGTAACATAAAGTGGAGTTATATAGAGTGAATAGTCTTATAAAAATAATTTCTATAGTGGAAAACCAATCAAAACATGGCAATCTACTATCTGAACACGGTTTAAGTTTATTGATATATGACAATAGTAAACGTATTTTTTTTGATACTGGAGCGAGCGATCTTATAGTAAAGAATGCTATGAGTTTAGCTGTAAACCCAGTTGATATAGATTATATAATATTATCACATGGGCATTATGACCATACTGGTGGTTTGAAATATATGGAGAATAAGAAAGTTTATGTGCATCCTGATATATTTATTCCTAAGTACAAAAAAATAAACAATCAATACAAATATATTGGTCTTCCTTATGCTAGAGAATATTACGAAAAAGAAAATAATATAGAGTTTGTTGAAGTTCAGCAGAGTATAAAACTAACAGAAAATGTAAGGCTACATGTCAACTTTAAAAAACAAGTTGTTGGTGATTTCTATTTAAGAACTAATAATAACTATATTCATGATGCATTTACTGATGAATTAGCGTTATCCATTAATACAAATAATGGTTTGGTGATTGTAACTGGTTGTGCTCATTCTGGAATAATAAACATCATTGAAAAAGTCCTGGAAGATAATGGAACTCGAGTCATTTATGCTCTTTTGGGCGGACTTCATTTGGTTAATTTGCCTCAGAAAGAGGTTAAACTAATCGCTGAGAAAATAAACTCCTATCATATAAATATGATAGGGATTAGCCATTGTACTGGCGATAAATTGGCTCAATATCTAAGTGAATCCCAGGTATTTAATTATAACGTTGGCGATTGTTGTATTGAATCATCTAGTAAAATAAAAGCACTACCAGGAATAAAATTATGAATACCAAAAAAATCGGCAATATGTTTCCTTTTAGAGTGAGTGATAATGCTCTTTTTGCCAAATATGCATTGTTACATCTAATATAATAGTGAAAATAATGTTTTTAATATGGCTTTGAGTGTTGGCAGTTTGTACTAGTTCAATAGTCTTACCAAAATAATTATTGGCGCCAGTGGCAATAACTTTTCCTGTTGTTTCTCTTCTTTTGATTATAGAGCCTGAATAAACAATACAGCCTTTCTGACCTTCAATAGGCAAGGCTTCGCCAGTAGGGTTGTAAAAATAATTGCTTCTTCAATCTTTCCAATGATTAATTGTAGGATAATTGTAGCTTCGAGCATCCATGGAATGGGTAACCAAAACTTGCGCAATAAAAGCACTAAGAGATTCTGACGTTTTTCGGCAACGTAATTGCGGCCAAACTTAAGTAGGTGTTCTTTTGCTTCGGCATCAGTTAAGCCAACTGTTTTGCTGAGATCCATTGTTGGTGAATCAAGTAGTTGTTGCTCCATAACCCTACCGCTATTTTTTATAGAAGAGTAATATCCCTTAACTTAGCTATGAAAGAATTTGTTTACTACCATAGCTATGTCAAAATAATTTTGTGTTAGCGACTAATTAGATAGCGCTTGACGTGGGCATTTAGCAATACATTCCAAACATTTTATGCAATCGCTATTGGGAAGCAACGTTTTCTTTTCAGATATAATTGGTAAGTTCATTGGACAGGCTTTTTCACATAATTTACAGCCTACACATTTGTCCTTATCGAGCTTCAAAGATATTTTTACTTTCTTTTCTCCAATTATTTTTCCAAGAGTGCCAATTGGACAAAAAGAGCACCAGGTACGTGCGCGGATAAACAGAGCAAGAACAACACCAAGTAGCGTCGTTACGGTGCACATTAACCAGAATACATGTCCCCAATGCCCAAACGAATATGGGTTTTGGAGCAGGCGGTAAACCATCAGACCCATTAATAAAATTAATATCATATAACGGAGTACCATGCTGCGTAAAAATGGTGGGAGTGGGCGTTGTGGGCTAAAGGGAGTAATCAGGCGATCGAAAAAAGCGCCGCGTGGGCACAAATTTCCGCACACATAGCGACCATTTAAAAATGCTCCAATAACACCAATAAGCATTACCAGAGGTACAACAAATCCTAGCCAGGCATATTTCCATCCCAATCCGATGACAATAAAAACCAGTGGCAACAATAGCCACTGGATTATCTGACGTTTATTTGTTTTATTTTTAGTGTTCATTTTGATTTGGCCGCATATTAAAATAACATCTAGTTTACTCAGTTGCGTTAGAGACCGAAATATTATTCAGAATCGCCTATATGTCATAAAGTTCAAAAGTATACAGTTAAACAACTTAACTTACTATTAACGACTCTCCAAAATGCTTTGTTTTAATTTACCTCAAACTTTAGCGTTTTGAAATACTTGATTTGTGCATATCTGGCTCGTTAACAAATTTTCTTTGATTTAACCCCTCATTAGCTAAATTGTAATTTTTTTGTATGTTGACTGTTCTAATAATTTAACTTGTTACATGTGTTATAAAAAACGCAATTGACTCTATAGAATAAAATATTATACTGTTTTTTGAAGGTGATGGAGTTCACCTTAACTGCTTATCAAGCTGATGACTCCTACTGAATTAAGTTATTTTTTGCTTTTTAGGAGCCTTTATCCTGCATATTGATTATGTCCCGTTAGTGGTTGGTTTATTAATATTCTTATCTAGCCTAATTTCTTTGAGGCTTGGAATATCATTAGCTATTATTGAAATCCTTTTAGGTATGATAGCCTCTTCTTTTGGTCTTAAAACCGAAGATTGGATGATCTATTTGGCTAATTTTGGTGGCATTCTACTTACCTTCTTAGCAGGTACAGAAATTGATACCAAGCTTATGAGAGAAAAATTTAAGGAAAGTTTTCTGATTGGTAGTTTCTCTTTTTTATGTCCATTTGTGGTAGTATTCCTTTATACTTTCTATGCGGTTCACTGGTCACTGCAAGCATCACTAATAGCAGGTATTGCTCTATCTACAACATCATTAGCAGTTGTTTATTCTGTGTTGGTCGAAACTGGATTATCACAAACCAATATAGGTAAGTTGTTGATAGCTGCTACATTTATAACTGATATGGGAACAGCAATAGCTTTAAGTATAATGTTTACAAAACCCACTATTTACACCATGATTTTTGTGGCAATTTCAATTGTAGTAATTATTTTTGCTACCAAGTTTTCTCATATTATTTTTGATAACCCTAAACTTAAAAATAAAGTTATCGAACCAGAAATCAAGTATGTATTTTTATTACTGCTAATTTTTTCTTTTTTTGCTAATTTAGGCAAAGGTCATGCGGTATTGCCAGCATTTCTGCTCGGTTTATTAATGTCTAAACATTTCACTGGTACCAAAACAATAAAAAAAGAAGTAAGGAATAGATTGAGAACGGTAGCTTATGCTTTTATCACTCCAATATTTTTTATTGTTGGTGGTTTAAAGATATCGTTGCCTATGATTGCTTCTTGCTTTGTGCTATTTGTTATTTTATTTTTATTAAAAATTGCCGCAAAATTTATCGGAGTATTTTTCTTGGCAAAAAAATATATACCAAATGGCAGCATGTATACTACATTACTTATGAGCACTGGTCTTACTTTTGGGACAATTGCCAGCGTTTTTGGTTTGATGTCTGGGATTATTGATCGCACACAATATTCTATCTTGGTAGGAGTTGTAATCGCTAGCGCAGTAATTCCAACATTTATCGCGCAAAAATGGTTCATGCCAGTAGAAAATGAGGATTTAGCTGACTGATAATGTCGAATTTGTGATATTAATATCGTTTATGTTTTTTATGGCGCTTGTCACCTCATTTTTTGGTTAAAGAGCGCAAGTTTTTTGTTTAACGCTCATTTTTAGACCTCTAGTTTTTGCATATCTTAATAACTATTTTATGTCTCTTCTAGTGGTCTGAAAATTGGGGAGTAGTATAGTTTCCATTATGGAGACTAAATAGCCTACATTTAGTAACAGCCCTAAACTAATACTTCCAAAATAATATTTATATAAAATAATTTTCAATGCGTGCTTTTAAATTAGGAAGTTATATTCATAATGATACGCATACATGTATATTTGTTAAAATTCATGCCAAATTTTAAAAAGGTCTGCTTTTTGCGTTAGCAACAGTATGCTTTATATATAGTTCTTTATTGAACAAGAATTAATAGCTTCAATTACCAAACTTTATTATAAAACCAAAAGAGGTGTTTTGTGATATCCCGTCAATTATTGCTTTACCTTTCTGGTAGCTTCTATTTGGAGAGCTCCACCAAGTGACAGCATCTCCATGCTTGCCACTAGGCGATGTTAATTTAAGCTTATATATTCCATCCTTGGATAAATAAACCGGGTCAAATTTGAATTTTTGCCAAGAGTTGTCCTTTATAGATTCAATGGATTTCTCAATTTTAGCAAGGATTTTATTATTAGAATTTGTTATTTCTAAAATTATTGTACCAGAATTTTTCCGAGCGAATGTTGATAGCAGAAGATCAACTTCTTCTAACACCCCAGCCTTTGCGGTAAAAACTTGTTCAAAGACTCTTTGTTTAAGCAATTCTCCATAATGCATTCCAGCAACTTCGTTAATAATAAAGCGATCCTTGATCATATGGTTTTTATATGTAACAAAAAAAGCTGGAATGATAAAAATAAGAAGGCCAATATAGAACCGCTGCCTTACATTTTTATAATTAACTATTGTTTTTCCCGGAACCTGCATCATGGGTTTAAACTTTAATATAATTTGTGTTACAAGATAACCCCAAAATGCAGATAAAAATACAGAGGCACTATGTTCTTTGAAAAAATAAAAAATCCCCGCCATTTTATATGAATTATCAAAATCTATTCCCAGAAGATTACCTCCTCTAAACATTGCTGCTACATCTGCATTATTTGGAAAAACTAGAGATATTGCAGCTACAAAAAAAACCATACCAATCAAATCAAGAACCAGAAATTTTTCGCATCTCTTATCAATCAGGGTTGTTAAAACCATAGCTGGAGTGCAGAATATAACCCATTGTGGATGCCAAAAGATGAAGAGGAACGGCAATATTGCTGCTACTAAAAAAACATAGGCAGCAATATATGGCAATCGTTCTTTACTGTATTCGGATAAATATGTCCAACCACACAAAATTGTAAAAGATGCAAAGAGGTAATATATTTTCCAACCACCCATATCAATTGATGCAGCATAAATGCGTTCAATTATGCCAAAATTCGTTACACCATTTATAAATGCTTCAGACTGGCCGTAGAGAAGTTGAATTACTAGGGTTGGAACAAAAAATATGAAAAAAAGAATCGCCAATCGAAGTATCTTTTTTTCGAACAATAGAAGTAAAGGAATAAAAACAAAGGCTGGAAAATATTTGAAGGTTATTGCTATACCAAAACATATTGTTGCCGCCAACAGTCCTCCACGTAAAAACATTAAAAAACCAACAAGTGTTAAAAAAACACAAAAAATATCATGTTGAGAAAATATAAACTGAGAAAAAACTGCTAACGGAGTCGTCAGCCAAATGGCAGTTGCATATTTTCTCCAATCTATATCGTCAGAATATATTTTGGTTATTTTATAAAAAACTACTCCAGAAGCAGCATATACAATGGAAGTAAGCACCTTAAGCCAATAAACATAATTAAAAGGAAAGTTATTTGGATTTGTTAGTAAACCTAACAACTTAAGAGGATAGAGCCATAGTGCTGTAATTGCGTAAATAGTTGGTGGATAATTGGCCTCATAAGCGTACCAAGTTATACCATCATGTACTTTTTGACAATTTTCATAGAATTCAAGCGGACTACCAAATAAATAACTTAATGAATCTAAACCTAAGATCCAGATATCTACATGAACAAATAAAACCCAACAAAAAGCCAAAAACACACCACCAATAAAATAATCGACTTTGTTTAACTGGTAGGAAGGAAAAATTTTTTTTATTATCATCTTTTTGACCCACTTTTTATTTTTACTAAAAATTTTAATACCACTGTAATAAGCACCTCTCGAAATTACTCATGTGGTTTTAATCCAATAGCAAGCATATTGCCAACACGTAGCGAAATTTGGGTGTCTAATAAACCAAGGCAATTTAAAATACCGGCTATTCTATTTTTTATTTTTGTCGGTAATGGTGTTAGACGAAACCAATATTTTAGAGAGTAGGTATTACAAATAGACCGTAAATCAATTGCTATAAAACCTGTTTTTTCCAACAAAGTATTGATTGCTTTTGGACTAAAAAGCTGCAAATGCTCTATATCTATAATTGGCGAATACGAGCCAAATAGACGATTTATAGGAGCGCGCCAATTATGAATAATTGCTGCAAACATACCGCCTGGCTCAAGCAGCTCATAAACTTCAAAGACAAAATTACTTGGATCTACTAGGTGCTCCAAAGTCATAAAAGAACATATTAATGATGGTCTAATACCTGTAAGCAAAGACGCCGAAAACATTCCCTGACGCAGCATTGGTTTTACTGCTGGTGGTGCCGCTTCAATGGCGGCAGGTGAAGGTTCAATACCAATTACTGGATCGAAACCATTTTTAGATAACCATGGTAGTAATGCTCCACTACCAGCGCCAACATCTATAGCAGCATTTCTGCCAGAAAGAAGCTTTATATACGGTGATAATATTTTTGCATAACTATGTGCTGCTGCTTGTGCTTCTAGTTTTGAATCATAGGCAGCTTCTGTATACATGGTTGACAGAAATTTAGCTGTTGGTGGCATAGGGGCATAAACAAGATCACAATTTATGCAACGCACAAGATGTAAGCACATAAATTCAGGTTGCTTGCGTGAGGCATAGGTGAATTCATTGATTTTACCTGGATCGATACGTTCATCCTTAAAAGGCGCTTGAGTTATGCCACCACAAATAGGACAAACTTTTCTTTCAATATTTTCAGTAAATGAGTGCATTAATAATATCATCAATTTTTAATTGGGCGTACTTCTCCGCGTACTGTTATACTGCGACGAATAAAGGCTGGGCGTGCTTTGGCTTCTTCGAAAATCTTGCCAATATATTCACCAAGCAATCCAATACCCAAAACAGTAAAAGAACCAAAAAACATCACTAATAATGAAATAAAGGTCACTCCTTTAGGTGCTGATGCAGGAGTCAATACGTGTATAATAATACTAAACATTGCTAGAAAGGTCGTGCTAATACAAGAGATTACCCCTAGTGTCGTTAGCATATGTAAGGGAATGCGAGAAAAGGAGAAGATTCCTTTCTTTGCCCAACCTATGTTTTTTACTAGGTTATTAGTACTTACTCCAAATATACGCTTAGGACGCACATAATCCACTCCTACCTGCTTAAAACCCACATAAGCGCGCAATCCACGTAGATAAGCATCCCGTTCATGACATTGCAGCATCCAGTAAACAACGGAACGATCTATCAAAGAAAAATCACCAGCATCTTTTGGGATAGGAACCTCACTCATTGCTGCAAATAATAGATAGAAACCGTGGTAACAAGTTTCAAGCCAAACTGGCATTTCACGTTTAATACGTCGCCCATAAACAACATCAGCTCCCGCTCGCCATTCTCGAACAAAGTCTTCAATAACTTCTGGCGGATCCTGAAGATCTCCGTCCAAAAGAATGCACGCCTCCTTACTGGCAAGCTCCATACCATTTCTGAATGCAGCTTGGGAACCGAAATTTCGTGAATGGGTAATACCTATTACATGAGGATCATGTGCGCTTATTTCTCGAATAATTTCGGCAGAATCATCGGGAGAATTGTCATTGACAAAAATAATTTCATAATCTAATTCAAGTCGATTAAAAACCGCTACCAATCGCTCGTGCATAATAGGAATAGCTTGGGCATCCTTGTAGCAAGCTATAATTGCAGAAACTGAATTTTTCTCTTTGCGCAATTGTTGTTTCTTGGTAAGTTTAGTGAAATCAGTATTAGTAAGATAATTTTTCCACCAATCTCTAGTATAAACCAATCCATCTTCTAGTTTGGTTTTCGCTGTCCAACCTAAAATTTTTCTAGCTTTTTCTGTATTTGCGCACCAATCATCAACATCCCTTGAATTACCTACGCTGGGATTGAACTGCGGCTCCTCCTGAATTTGAAATAGTTTTTTGGCTGTATTAGCGAGTGCAAGAAGAGTTGTTTTGGCCCCTGTTCCAATGTTAAATGATTCTCCAGCAATTTCAGAACGCATATATAATGCAGCATCGACGAATGCCTCAACCACGTCATCTATGTATACAAAGTCCTTGGAAGTTTTCGAACATGCGAATAGAGGAAGTTTTCCATGCAAACTTTTTTCACAAAGTATCGGGATCAAACGCGAGCTATCTTCGTAAGGCCCATATACAGAATACAAACGTAAATTAACCACTGGAACTCCTCGCACTTTTCCATAATAAGAAATTGCTTGGCTTGTCGCAGCCTTACTTATTGCATAGTGGCTATTTGGAATTAACATATCAGTTTCATTTGGTGCTGATGCATTCAAACCATATTCAGATGAACTTCCTGCATGAATATAAGCGGATATATTAAGTTTAGATATCTCCTCCATTATACTAATAAAACTTAAATAATTTGTTGTGTGGATACGCTCAAGTTCTTGTTCAAAGGAGTAAGAACCAAAAGATGAGCAATCAAATATTGTTTTAGGTTTTACCCGAAGAAGAAGAGAGATAAGGTTAATCGAATCTTGAAGGTTAAGAAATACAATGCTGGTAGCAGGCACGCCATCAAGTCGCCATAAATTTCCGGAGAAAAAAGTACCAACTACATCAGTTCGAATTTTAAGACACCGATGTAGTAAGTTTGCGCCAACAAAACCACTAGCACCAATTACAAGAATAGGTCCATGTAAACTTTTTATTTTATTATCAAGATTCATCTTTTTCTTCCCAAAACCATAGAGCGAATTCCATCAACATCCAAACCGCATTCGGCACGATGAAACTCTTGCGATCCAAAACGACCTGTAGGATATCCAATAGCATATCGATGAATAAAACCAGAAATACGAATTCCAGCATAGGCTATAGAAAGAGCTAGATGCATTCCAAGGCCACCTGCAGCCACATGCTCTTCGATAACAAATAACTCTTTAGCAACTATTTGTTTCCAAAATTCCTTAGGAATGGCATTGTTATTGAACTCCGTAACTGCCCAAACAGATGGTCTATCACTAATAGAAACGTCCAACAACGCCTGCCAAACTACTCCTGCCAGTGGTCCCAAAGCAGCTATAGCTCCTCGCTCTCCATATAATATTTGTCGCCATGGGGCGTACAAAGGAATTATAACTCCAGTTGGATGAGCGTCATAACCAAGTCGCAAATAAGTTGGTGAAGTTAATTCAGTTAACATTGCCGGAATATCTTTATCAAATGCAGGTACCAAAATACGAACGCCAAGAGCATTCATCACAGCACAATCTTCAAGTGCATGATGGGTTGGTCCCATGCAACCATATGCATAGCCACCGCCGTTACCGACCAAACAAACCGGAAGATTAGCCAAACAAATATCATTGCGTATTTGTTCAAATGGTCTTGCATAACAAAATGGTGCGATACTATAAACAAAAACCTTAAATCCATCGCGAGCAAGTCCAGCAGCCACTCCAATCATGTTTTGTTCAGCAACACCAGTATTAATAAAACGATTACCAAAAGCTGTTCGTACTTCTTCTAGCGCCATAAAACCAACATCACCGGTTAGAAAAAAATAATTCTCTTGGTTGCACTGTGAAATTACTATTTTTGCAAAAACCTTTCTCATAAATTTCCATCATCATTAATTCTAGAATATGCAGCGCGATATTGTTCTTCAGAAAGAATAAGGTGATGTGACTCTATTTTCCCCTCGAAATACAGATCTTTTCCCTTGATCGTATTTAAAATTAAAATATTGGGTTTTTTAGATGATCTGCTTCTAAAAGATTTTATTATTTCTACGCAATTGTGGCCATCAATTCTTTGCACGCGGGCATCGAAGGAAGAGATTCTAGAGGTTAAATCATCACAAGATATGATATCTGCTGTCTTGCCAAAACACTGCAAACCGTTCTGATCAATGATGATAGTTAAGTTATTAAGTTGATGATGAACCGAAAAACTCAAGGCCTCCCAGCAACTTCCCTCTTGCCATTCGCCATCAGAACACAAACAGTAAATTTGGCTATCAGATTTTTTGTGCTTTGCTGACAGAGCTAGACCAGCTGCTAGTGATGGCCCATGTCCCAATGATCCTGTAGAAAAAAGCAGATCAGGAATTTTATTTCCAGCAGGATGACCAGGAAAAAATGTATTATCTTGGTTAAAGGTTTTTAAATCAGAATCTTTGAGTTTCCCAAGGCTCCATAGGGTTACATACAGGGCTCCAGCCGAATGACCTTTCGATAAAATAAATCGGTCTTCGGTATTCATTATTAGATGATGAAGTAGCATTAAAAAATCAATACAAGAAAAGTTACTGCCAAGATGACCACAGCTTGACTCATAATGCATCTGCAACAGTCTTAGTTTGGATAATTTTAATAAGTTGATGAAATTTTTATCCATATCCTTTATCTAAACCAACTCCTCTAGTTTTTTCGTTATATCAAAACATTCCTTTCTCCAATATAAATTAACTTTATTATTTAGCCTTTTAATACATATTCCATCAAGATATTGAAACCAATCATTTTCATCAACAATATGATTAATTATACTTCCTACAAACAAAGCCAATATACAATCATGTGTAATATAAAAACTCGGAGCAGATACATTTTCTAAATCATAAATAATTTTAGTCAATAGTAGGTTGGTTCCGGTATTTACCTTATGCATACCTTCAAAAACCTCTCCTTTTTGCATTCTAATAAAAATATCGGTTCGTGATGGATCTTCCAAGAAGTGTTGAGCAGCCAAATTGTTATCCGACACATATGCGCCATCTCCACCTAAAACAGGATCAGGGACAATTAAAATTTTACTTGGATATGCTAAAAATATATTAGCAGCAGTTTCTAGGCATCTTTTTATAGGACTTGATCTAACAATACCGATTTTAGAATAAAAATCTTTTAGCATATTACCTAGGTTTTTTGAGCTTTTTACTCCTTCCTCAGTAATGGCGCTTGCTATATCAGTATACATATTTTTTATTATGGGTTTTTCGGCATGGCGTAGCATAAAAACACAAGAATCGCTAGCCTGTAGTGTACCGAAATTTTCTATTAATTGGATTATGCTCATTTTTATTATATGCAGCTTATATTATATTACCAGCAAGCAATAAATATCTATATTCATCATCACAATGCTTACAAATTGGAAACCAATGGTCTTTATTAATAGCGAGTTCCTTTGCTTTTAAAACTTCCGTAAATGTATGTTGTTTTATATTTCCAAGAACAAATTGGCCGGCCAAATCTTGGCAACAACTCAAAATATCACCATTTGCAGTGACAAAGGTAACTTTTGGGAAGATTCCACAACCAGGAAGATTATTTGACTGACAATCGCCAGCTTCAAGTAATCCACCGCGAGAATGACGATTACGTAAAAAAATTTTAAAACCCAACTTAGCAGCAAGAGTTTGAATATTCTCTATGTCGCTTCTATTTTCTTCTTGTACAGTTGTGGCTAATTTAACAATTGTGTCTGCCGTTTTGACTTTAGAAAGATATTGTAAATTCTGAATTACGGTAATAAAGGAACTATTTTTCATAATAGAACTATATATCTTTTCAGTTGAACCGTTAAAGCTAATTTGGATTAAATTGATACCAGAATCCAATAGCATAGCAACGTTATTTTCTGTCAATAGCAATCCATTAGTAGTAACACCAACTTCAATATTTCTCTTTCTTAAAGAGGATATCAAAAAAAATATATAATTATTTAAAAGTGGCTCTCCTAGACCACATAACATCGCTTTAGCATTGTCTGGCAGCCAATCGATCAGGGTTTTAATTAAATCCAACGACATTATCTCATGCTTTCTTTTTAATTTTGCCCGGGGACACATTATGCAATTAATGTTACATCTTGAGGATAATTCAAGATCAAAAACTGGTTCTGAGTATAATAGTTCTATTTCTCTTTGCTTTATATTTTTTAAATTTGTTAATAAATTACTCATTTTTACTCGTGGAAACTAGTTTTAATATGGTATATCCACTACTCAAAAAAACTGTATCAATTATTTTTAATTCAGCTTGTTTTACTAAATCGGCAAATTGGGTTTTTGTCCTTTCCATGCCCCCGGTAAGAAGTAGCATATTAAGATCTAACATGCCGCCATTGCCAGAATTCTCATCTAAAAGCATCTCAACCAAATAAACGGTACCGTGCGACAAGAGCGCCTCTTTGGCGTTTTTTAAAATTGCTATACTATGCGCATCATCCCAATCATGAATTACTCTCGATAAAAAGATAGCATCTGCTTGTTTTGGCCACTTGGTAAACAAGTCAAAGTCAACGAGTGAAAAGTGTTTTTTTTCGCTTGATTGATTAAGATGTTGAATTACCGAAGCTCGTTCCAATAAAATCCCTTCTAAATGATTATACTTTTGTAAAATATAGTTCAACAATATTCCTTGACCACCACCAGCATCGATAACAACATGATTTTTACTAAGATCAATTTTATTAGCAACATCTTGATAATCATGTTTAGCATAAGCTGACATAGCAGTATGATAAAGCTGTAAAGTGTTTTTATCGCGATCCAACCATTTGAATACAGTGTCCCCGTGTTTTTGTGAATACATTTGACGATTATGTTTTAGCGCATCAACTAAGTTTAACCACGTTAGATAAGGTTCTGCTGCCCAATGCATCGCAGCAGCGGCAAGAGATATTTCATTATCACTTTGCAGGAGTTTTCCTTTTTCAGTAGGCTTTAATAAATCATTATCCTTGTAAATTAAATCTAACTCGTATAATGCTCTTAGTAACCTTTTTAAAACTGCCAGGCCCAACCCAGACTTTATTGCTAAAAAATTTTCATCACCTGGTAAAAAATCAAAAACTTTTAATTCTACAGCAGCTTTGATAGTTTGCGTTTTCCAATAGCCTATTAAATCAGCAGATAGGTGTTGTAATGGAGTCTGTTTTTTATCTTTTAAAACTCTAACAACCGTACCACTTTCGTTTATAATTAACATTGCTCCATATTTATCTTCCACTCTAGCAAATCCGTTATAAAATGGCTCAATCATTTTATATCTTTCGAGATAAATGGATTGACCATTTTTATCAATATGGCACCATCCTTTATAATCTCGAGCACGAGCGAATCCCTTGTGAAATATATCTAAATCACAAAACCATCTGTCATGAACATATATCCCATTAAAATATATGTGGGTATACAATCCTTCCTTATTTTGAATAACAGCAAGCCCATCCTTAAAATCACCAACATAGGCATATTTTTGCTGATAAAGAGGTTTGCCCTGTAAATCAATATGAAAATAATATCCGGTTGTATCTCTAACCACACAAACTCCATCTTGAAAATTGCCGCACCAAGCATAAGATTTTGAATATATCCTTTGCCCCGTGGGAGAAATATGAAACCAAGCATCACCATCAACTACAGCAGCACGTTCGTTATAAAAACCAAAAGTACGTAAATACCGTTGGCTATAAATAGCATCACCATTTAGGTCGATATGATAGGCACCAGTCTTATCTAACACAGCAGCAACTCCTGGCGGATGAAATTTTAAAACCATCAAAAAGCGTTTGGTATAAAGCGGTTTAGCCTCGATAAGATGATAAGATTGATCGTGAGCCAAAGTTATTTTACTAAAATCTACCTTCATTTTCTGATCCCTATACTAAATAGTTTAATTCACCGGGTGGTCTTCGCATATTACAGGCAATACATATGCTATTTTGCATATAATTTTTAAGAAGATATTGATAGTCTTTATCATGCCAAATATCTAGAATATCCCTCTCATTAACATTCCCAAAATCACCCAATTTTTTGCGCAGAATATCAGGTGCGCAACATGGGCTAAAATGACCATCTGGCGCAATCCATGCTTCATTACCCAAAAAAGGGCAAATACCATCAGGTATCAGATTTTGAGTTGCACCGCTTTCTAAAATATCAAAATTTACCAAAGACAGGGGCTTACCATTGGGTAATAAATTTTCTGTTACAATTTTTTTTATTTTTGCTACCACATCATTCCATCTGACAATACTTGCAGCATTCCTGCGTAAAGATAATGACTCTATTTCCGCAAAATGAGTCCATAAATGGTGACCTTTAATACGATCAATCCCTAACTCAATACCAAGCCTCACAATATTCTCTAATTCATGTAGGTTTGTTTCCATAAAAGTTAATTGCAATGTAATCTGGCAATAATTTTTGCCACTACTTGCATAGTCATTGCGGACTTTTAAAAAATCTTTGATGTTTTGTATCCCTTGTTTAAAGTTTGATCCTTGCATGATTGTTTCTTGGGTTATCTTGGTAGCACCATTCCATGAGATTTTTACATCTGAGGTAATAGGAACAACTAGTTTAGCCCAAGAAGTTGCCCCTTTAATTGGGAAGGTACCATTAGTCGTTAAATTTAGTTTAACTTCAAATTCTTTACACAATTCTATAATTTGCTCAAAATCTTTATACAATAATGGCTCACCCATAGTAGACGGAATGATCTCTCGCAAACGGAAGTTTTTAGCGCTTTCTAAAACTCGACGAATTAATTCAATAGGCATTTGTTCTTTAGGTTGATTTGCTAAAATCCGATTTTTTTCTATAGCACTATATTTTGAGTGATGTTCACACATTATACAGTGTAAATTACAATCATTAGGGTTGGTGTCAAATGTAATACGCCAAAATCCATTTTTATTTTTCATATTTGTACGCCTCTTTCTTTTAAAGCTTGAGTATAAATATTTTCAATATCTATCACATGCTTATTTATACACGGAATATTCCCGTCATCTGATTGGATATATCCACGAGAACCTAAACTAACTGCTAATTCGGGATTATCCAATAAACGTTGCATTTCTGCAGTTAAACTAGTCACATCACGATGCCTAAATAAAAGACCATTAACCTTATGCTGTACATACTCAGACATACCACCAATATCAGCAGTAATAACTGGTACAAGTACTTGTAATGCTTCATGAATAACAAGCGGTGAATTCTCATACCAAATTGAAGGAACCACTATCGCATCTACTTTATTAAAAACATCGGTAACAATTTGTTGATTATTATATTCAGATAACCATTCAATCCGTTGGCCAATATCTAGTGATAAGGATTCTGCCATTACCTTTAACGCCTTAGTATCTTCTCCGCGTGGCCTGCCCCAAATACGTAGCAGTGCTTTTCCTTGAACCCTACCAAAAGCTTCTATTAATAGTTGAATCCCTTTTGCTGGTATATGAGTACCTATATAGCCAAATGTAAACAGTTCATTGGGAATACGTACTCTCTTGCGAAGACGCTCTAAATCAAAACCATAATCAAGATAAATTAATTTCTTGTCTGGTATAGCAAAATCATTTTTAAATCTTTCTAATAAATACTTTGATGGCGCTATAAAATAGTCTACTCTTGTAGTGAGATATCTTATGTAATCCATTCTTCTTTTAATCCAATTTGCCCAACATGTACTATCTTGAAAAAATTCCTCTTCTGCTCCCGAAAAGTATCCTGCATAACAACGCGTAGCACATTTTGAGTCATCTTGACCATCACAAAGTCCCCAAACATCATTAATGTTTTTTGGTGATCTTTGAATAAATTGTCCGCGCGGACACATAAGCCAATAATCATGGAGCGTATATATAATAGGTATTGTAGTAGGTATTTTGGTAATAAGAGAAGTCGACAAATGATTAAGGTGGCCAATATGCACTATATCAGGCTTAAAACCCAATAAAATATTTTCAAATTGTTGATCGACTTCAGCAATTCGATATTGATAGCGATGTTTTTCTAAAGGTATATTTATTACATTTAATTTAATACGTGGGTCAACAAAATCAAACTCACAATGCGTAGTATAATCCGGAATAAAAGTATTTTCTTCACGAGTAAACACTTCTATTTCATACTTATTTGCTAGTTTGTGACACAAAGTCTGGCTATAAACTTCTGAGCCAGCATTATAACGCATGGGGTATCCATGAATAACTTTTAATATTTTCACTCTACACCTTTAATAAGGATTTGAATTGCTGAACTAAATTGTATACCCCTGTTGCAATTGGGATTTCTGCATGCCAGCCTAAAATCTGAGTAGTTTTAGCAGTATTACCCCAAAATCTTGCAACATCATAGGAACGACTGGGTGTTTCAGCAAAATTTAATTTTCTTTCAGCTGACTTACAAGCCAATTTTGCTAACGCAGCTAGTGTTGTAGGAATACCAGTTGTTAAATGTACGGGCGGTAATTGATTGTTTCCTCTTTCTAACGCACTAATAATTGCCATGGTCCCCTTGACGGAATCATCTACATGGGTAAAATCTAGGGTATTATCTGAACCTTCAATTTTTAATGGAGTTCCCAAAACAGCTGCAAGACAAAAAGCGGGAACGACACGATCTTCATGATCATGTACGCTACCATAAACACTAGAATACCTGACAACAGCTGTACGCAATCCTAATTCTCGTGCTTGTAAAATTTCTTTTTCTGCTGTTACTTTTGAACGCGCATAAATATTTACTGGAATATATTCTGCATCTATTTCAACTGGCAAGTTTTTTTGTTGTCCATATACTTCTCTGCTACTTGCATATACTATCCACGGTTTTAAAGGAGATTTTTTGGCAGCCTGTATAATATTTTGGGTACCAATTACATTCGTTTGCCAACAATGATCTGGATCTTTTTCACCCCATACTACTCTTGAAACAGCAGCCAAATGAACTATACCTATACATTCTTTGAGTTTTACAGGTAAACAATCTACATTTAAGACATCACCAAAATTACTATGATTTTTGAGAAATTTAATATCGAAACGCTTCACCGCTCTTCCCGATTTTTCCAGAGATAAACACAGCTGTTTTCCAATCAAACCTTCAGAACCAGTAACCAAGATGTAAGACATTTTTCTCCTCCTGTAAGTTCATTAAAATCCTAGCAATAATATACAACAAAAAGCTCGCTTAGCCATAAGCTCGTTTAGATCAAGATTTTCTACTAAATATTTAAACCTTGCTAATGAAATAACTGCACCAACAAAAAGACCTATTATCAACCCTAGCCATATACCAATACTACCTAAGTGTAACCCAAAAGCTAATAAATAAGCACTAGGAAACGCTATTAGCCAGAAATTCAAAAAAATAGATTGCAAGGTATATCTCAAGCTTATTATCTTTGTCATTATGGCTCCATTGCAAAAATTTTGTGTGGGCTAACTTCGAAATATTGTTGATGCAATAGATTGCCTATTACAGAATCGGAACCAGATGATGCTTTACCACCGGCATTGGTTACTACCACCTTCCATGCTCCAATTACAGCTACCGAATCAAAAGGTATATTGCAGGTGATTTTATTTTCACTTACAACAATAACATCCGTAGCATTAACTATGTTAGTTCCACTTATAATTGCTACGGTTGCTCCAGTTTTAAAATTTTGCCCACCTAAACTAGTAATGTTCATATGATACCTAGCGTGTTTTTTACTACCAGTAACAGTTGTAGGTTGTTGGTGAAAATTTGCTCGCGCCCATGTGTAGGAAATTACGTTAGAATCCACGTTCTTCACCAACACCAGATACGGTACGCTATATAAATTGGTAGGGTAAGAGTCATTGGAAGAGTGTTGCGTAGTACCTGATAGAAAGTGGCATGGATCAGCGATTCCCATTGGACCGCTAACTAAAGAAACAAATGCATCGTACTTTCTTAATGCTCTTTCGGTTGGTTCAAACACATAGTTAGCACCGTAAGCAACTGGTACTGGTACGTGATTGGGTAGTGGCGATATTCTCCATAACAGTATCAGGAGACACGCTAAACTACATGCGACAAGTAGTTCAATCTTCTGTATCATACTCTAACTCAAAAAACTTGCTATATACCATTATCGGAAATAAAAATTATTTATTACCAAAAGGGTAAATAAATTTTTATTTAAAAACCACAGAGGATTATACATATTATTTTTATCAATGCAGTGATTTTGCCAAGGGAGTCACCTCAAAAATATGTATTTTCTACTATAACTCTACTACAGCGATATTTAAAGCTGGAGAAAGCTGCTATTATTTTGATCCAAATAGCAATTTTGAAGAAGTTCAAGTTACTTCAATCGATGTATTGGCAAAACTTATTTTTAACGCACATTCCTATATTGCTACTAAACCATCGCCATTGGGATTTACAATATTCTCTCAAAAGAAGAGCAAAAAGTAGAATATATTTCTCAAAAGGAAATCTTAGCTGCGATTAACCCAGCTTTGATTACAGAAAAAAGATATGCACATGAAATATCAGGATTAGCAATGGTAGCTTACATTGGTGATCTGGAGTCTGTGAAATATTTTTTAGATAAAGGTGTTGATCCAAATAAAAAAACCACTCTTGGGTCGATCCACTCATGTTCGCTGCATACCATGGTTACCTAGAAATTGTTAAAGAGCTTCTCAAAAATCAACCTGCTACTGATCTTAACACACAAGATAATGGTAGTTATACTGCGCTCATGTACGCGAATTGACTCACATTAAATGTTACCGAAAGTAGAATAAGAAAGATATCTTTGACTCATATTAAATGTTACCAAATGGGGAGCAAAATATGGATAACAACGAAAAAAAAGCCTATCTTGACAAAATACGATCGAGATATCGAAAAGCCTGCAAAAAGATGAAGGCTAAAATCTTAGATGAGTTTTGTGCTGTTTGTAGTTATCACCGTAAACATGCCATAAATAGTCATCTGAGAACATATCCATTTCTTTGCCAGATGGCACACATTCGGCAATAACATGGGCATATTATCGTGATAGATAGCATTTTCGTCATTACTTCATTTGGTCTCACTAGCCATTTGTTACTTCTATGCCAAGAATGGTGAGAGTAAGTTGTTTATTTGGCGCGCTTTTAAGTGTAATCCAAATCGCATCTTCAACAGTAGGGTAGTAAGCCTGGCGGTATCTTCAAAACCCTTTAAATCTAGTATTATGCCAATTTCCCTGTTTAGATTCTGTTGGGTACCTTTAAAAGTGCGCAAATTACCAGCTTCTTTTTCAATAAGTGCCAACGCTCCACATAATGATGCGTCGCTCAAATCAAAATTGGTTGTTTTTAAAACTTCTTCAGCTTTGGATTCGGACTCCATATCTCTTTTCTATCACATGACCGAGAAGATATTTATATCATATTTTAAGGTAATATCTTAAGTTGCACATACGCTCACAACGATACTTAAAAGCGTTTTTTGTGAGGTTGTACTGCCTTTATTAGAAGCACCACAATAATATTTTTTTTCACCAATAGAATACCAATACAACATGCCTGATGCTGATTTACCAATTCCACAACACTGATTTTTGTATCTATCTACTATTAGTTCTGGTGTTAATGTTGTTTCAGAGAATTCTGTTGTTCTCGTTGCTATGTCTACACCAAACCTAGTATCAGCGAATCCGCATTGGCATTCAACGGTACCGCCACTTACTATTTCAAGAATCTGGCGATTAGTTAAGGTTTTTACCATATCAATTTCCTATTATCTTTACTTTAATTGTTCTAATTATTCTATTTTAAATTGTAGCATATATTGAAAAGCGATTTTTGATGTTTAATTCTTAAAAAAAAGTGATGAAGTCAGATGAATTGTCGGGCTGTAATTTACCGACCAAATAGGAATAGTTGAATTTAACTCTCTAATAGCTAAATATAAAGGAGTATCTGCAAATGTAGTATTAGTTCCAATAGCAATGTTATGTCTAACACGAATAGCAGCAGCATTCCCATTAATGGGTTGTTGAAGTTCTGCTGTTATAATTATTTGATCCCTATTTAAACCATTTAACTGCGTTGCATGCCTGGCGATCCTAACTAAATTATCAACTGTAAATGGTCCACAATCGATCTCATTATGCTGTTGCCTTAATTGAAGATCAACGATATGTGGAGCTATATCCTCTGCAGCAATTGTTTGAATAGCTTGAATAAATATTAGCGCATTTGGTTCTTCTTCTATAGAATTTCCCATTGGATCATTATAAACCACCTGTATTCCGCCTTCAGGTTGTCGCCAAAAAACTGCTCCAGCCCAATGATTACCATGTAAATGTATAGGCATAGCAACAACATTTCCCGTTATTAATTCAGGGCCTACTATTTCGGTTATAGCGTTGCTAAATAATTCAGCATCTTCAAAGACAACCGCTGCAGGAGCAATCACTGTATAATGTTCTCTTTCAGGAAGATAGTGCTCTAAAAGCGTACGTATTTGGGAATCAGTATAGAGGTCATCAACATGCGTAGGTAATACAATTCGTTTGCTAGATGGAAACGAACTAGAAGAGCTACTACTAGATGAAGTAGAGGAAGAATTACTGTTGGATGAAGTGCTACCAGAAGAGCCGGAAGTGCTTGCTGATTCTAAGTATGATTCTAGCAACCTTAATTCATCAGTTTGGTTATCATTGCTGACACCGCTGTAATTGATTATTTTTTGATAAAAAATATTTGATAATAGTTTAAGCATTTGTCCAGTTTCATTAGAGATGAGAGGGTCAAGAAGAACTGGAGGTAGAATCGATGATCTTGTAATTCCAAATCTATCAGATTCATAATAACCAAATCCTTCTTGAAGATATTCTATGTGGCCGTTACACAACTCTCCATAAGTATTAGGGAATAAATGATTTAGACCTTTGTATATCTGTAGTGCCAACATATTAGATGGTCGGCAATTATATTCTTGTTCTTCTAAATTTTGCAAAAAAGCAGCTCTACCAGTAGCACACCAATAGGCAATTTCATAAAAATTGTCAAACGTAGGATTTTTCTTAATATAATCAACAAATCGCTGTAACCAAAAGGCTTTTTGGTTTTCCATCTTACGATAACCATAATAATCTACTATTCTTCTTCTATCTATGAGATCAACATCTTTCCTATTAATGGCATGATTTAAAAGAGCTCTTTCCCAAAAAGAATGCATTTGTGAATCATAAAGATCTTCATAATCATTATAAAGGCGCATTATATGTAGTTTTTCTTTTATAGTAGTAGAGATTTTTCTAGCTCTTGCATCAACAATAGAAAGCACATATTTGGCTTTAGAAGAGTTGTAACTGCTTACTCCGCCGATAAGCTTTTTAATTTTAGAGATATCTTGATGAGAGATCATAGCTAAATTGAATTCATAAACCTGATCTTTACAATTTATCTTCATTATTATTGGAAACAGTTCTGGGCTACCCCAGCGAAAAGAAGCATTTCTATTTGCTTCTTCAAAATAATTAACTATTTCTTGTAACTGAAACTGCGAACTGCAAAAACTAAAGTGGATAATAATAAAATTCACAAGATCGCGAGCTATATCAGAAACTTCTTCATCGTCCAAAAATTGTTTTATAGACAATTTCTTTTCGTTATCATAACGGTCATCAAGCTGCCAAAATTTTCCTTGTGAAGGTAGATAAAAATAAACTAACCGTAATTGATTTTCAATGGACGAAAATTCAAGAGTTGCTGCTGTTTCTATATTCCATTCCAACAACGTTGTTAACAACGCAACTTTTGCTTTTGGAGGCATTTGATCTTCGGAAAGATTACTGAAAAAAGTAGAAGGAAACAATAATATTTTCCGTACAAGTTCATCAGCCAAGTCAACTTTTTGTTGTTGTTCGTCTACCATACCCAAAGTAACCTCGGGAAGCAAAAACCATTCGGATAAATTTTGGATTCGATAAAGTTCCCGAAAAGACTTATAATCACGACCACTTCCTTTTAATTGCTCATAATCAACGAAATTGGGAAAGTAATATGTGTCTTGAATCTCGCCATTTTCAGCATAAACAAAAAACAAAAATCCTTCTGGAATAGGAATACGGAATCTCTGATCTTGTCCCTGTACACGAGCCACTACATCATAAATAAAATTATCATGGTATATACTTATTTCCTTATAGCTTAATCTTTGTCGGCGTAAATCATCTTCCAAATCTCTACGAATAGGGCTGTTATATTTAATGTTTTGAGGCACATAATTTTCTGGATCTTGCGTTGAAATCACTCCTCCATGTATTTGTGTATCTGCATGAGGTACACCATGACCTCGATCCAATCTAATTCTTTTTCCATTGATATCGACATAATATGTTTTAACGCCTGTTGGATAAGATGTTGAATTTAGACTAGGGAATTTTCTACTGCCTTTATAGGGCTGAGGAGCAGGATTAACAAGTGTTTCTTTAGGTGTGTCCGAAGAAGGAGAACTAATAGTAACAAAATCAGGAGAGATTTCATCATCTGAACCGTATAAACGAACAAACCTAGTTGTTCTAGCATTAACATCTCTTATAAGACGATATGTTGCACCTTCGTTATCCCGAAGGTAAAGATGGTAGGGTTCTAAATGAGGCATTGTATTTAGAGTTAATTTCGAGAACTGCCTAATAGAGTCCAAACTTTTATCTGCAGATTCAATTGCTTCAGATGCTTCAGTATGATGTGTTATCCATACATTTTGTTGTAATAACCCATCTTTTTGATCATCAGCTACTACAGTATCTTGAGATGTTGATGATATTGGGGGAGGAATCAGGGTATCTTGATGAAGATTTAGTATTGATAACGATGGAACTATTGGAGTTGCTACAATACTGGAAGAAACCGATGGCGTTGATGATGATAATGGATTTACTACGATAGCTTGAGGAGTATTTAATGTTGGTGATGGATCTGTATGAGTTGCTGTAGTACTTTGTGAAATTAATGAGTCTGATGATAATAATGGTGTCGCGGTAACTCTGTTTGTAGTGGAAGATGTTGATGGTCTTAAATTTTCTCTATGTCCTTCATGTGCAACAGGTTGAGAAATAATCCGTGAAGAAGGTATGGCAATTGCAGTATTTATTTCATCGTTAACTTTTTTATCTGAAGATGCAAAAGCAAATAAAGAATAAAATATTAAAAACCAAAATGTTAAAAAATAATTATTCATTGTTCTCTAGCTCCTATCGGTGTCCACGCCGAACCCCTTATCTCAGGCAATATGATACCAGGTATTCTTGCTCAGCTCTAAATTTCTAACAATTGCGGGGTCAGGTCTTGAATTGTGAATTTGGCTTAACAAAAACACTGTATTGATGGAAAAATATTTTTCTGTCTAAATAACCTCATGTCAAGACCTATGTGAATCGAATACCCGGGAGCTGTTTACCATCTAACAGCTCGTGGCAATGCTAAAGGTAACATCTTTTATGAAGATGGCGATAAAAAGTATTTTCTTACGACCTTAGCTGACGTCGTCAAGCGATACAATTGGATTTGCCATAGTTACTGCTTAATGTCTAATCATTATCATTTGTTAATCGAAACTCAAGAAGCCAATCTGGCTTGTGGTATGCGCCAGCTAAATGGTATATACACCATGCTATTCAACAAAGCTCATACTCGAGTAGGGCATCTTTTCCAAGGACGATATAAAAGCATAATCATAGAACGTGAAAACTATTTATTAGAACTTTGCAGATACATAGTTTTAAATCCAGTACGAGCTAAAATGGTAACCAGACCAGAAAATTATTTTTGGAGCAGTTACCGAGCTATCATTGCTCTGCAACAATGCCCATCTTTCCTTACTACTGATTGGATACTTAGTCAGTTTGGAAAACAGCATGCCATTGCACGCAAAAAATATATTGAGTTTGTTTATGCCGGCATTGGCGGCGCTAACCTGTTGGGCGTGAAGTTATTGACAGATGGTCGTTAATAATAAAATCATGGAATCAATAGTGCAAATGAATTAACATATTTGTAAAGAATGCTTCCTTATCTATACTGACAATCTTCAATTTCTATAGGTAACTTATTATCGTAACCAACTAAGCTAATCTTATTTTCTGATATGACCAAATCTTTCAAATCATAGGTGGTAAATCTATATTGCGCCATTAAAAGCAAAAGGAAAAAATTTACTTTATTTAATATTTCCTTATATAGTGGCAATATACGATACAGTTAATTATGGCTAAAATAGGCAGATTGTAATAATCTCATAAGATAAATTTTTATATTTAAGTCCAATGGTATAATTTGTAAGGTTTATTTTGGTGATTTCTATGTTACAAAAACATAAAAAAGCAATATTTATTGGTGAAACTAAGTTATGTATTCAGTGTGCTGAATATCTGACAAATAGAGAGTGGGAAATTGCTTTTATGGTATCGGAAGATGAAGATATCATTAGCTGGGCAAGAAACCACTCGATATCGATCCTATCAATGTCTCAGGTGAATACTGCTGTAGATGACGGATTTTATCTATTCAGCATTATTAATCCACATATAATCCCTGCATCTATCTTAACAAATCCAAATATATTATTAGCAATTAACTATCACGATAGTCCACTGCCAAAATACGCCGGTGTTAATAGCACTACTTGGGCCATTCTTAATAATGAAAAATCTCATGGCGTTACGCTGCATCAAATAACCGCAGGTATTGATGATGGCGATATTGTTGCTCAATCTATAATAAATATTGAAAAGGATGAAACAGCTATATCATTAAATTTGAAATGTAGCGAACGCTTATTATTACTGTTCCAAGATGTCATAATCAAAATAGAAACAAATACACTAAATATTTCCAAACAAGACCTGACAGGCCGAACTTATTACGGTTTGAAATATCTCCCCGTTAATTACGGTATCATAAATGGAATAAAAGATACTAAGAAATTAGGCAGATTGGTTAGAGGACTAACCTTTGGCAATGGTTATGATAATCCAGTCGCAAGTATAAAAATATGGTTGAATGGCAGATTCTATATTGCAGAAGATTTTGTTTCTACAGTTGCAGAAAAGCTAAAGTGTAGCACGATACTCTTTGACAAAGTAAAAGACATTTATGGCAACGAAATAAACCTCAAAATTAAATACCACGACTTACTAACAGCACACCAATTAACCGAGAATGAATTACTATATTTATCTAATATTAAAGCGCAAGAAAGAAAATGTAAAAAACAAATTTTAGAGTCTTTTAGAGTTTATCCTGATGCTTCTACCGCAGTATTAGATCAAGTCATAAACAAATCTAGTAATGAAGGGAAAAAACACACTAAAGAAATTTCCCTATCAAATAAGGTCTCTGATACCACAATATTTGCAGTAGTCTATCTGGTATTAGCACGTCTTTTTTACCGTAATGATTTTATTATTTCTCTATACAACTCAGATAATGACAATTATATTCCTGTAGGGTTACAAAATTTAGTAGAAAACCGCGGTTTTATCTATGCTAATACTGATATGTTAAATCACGGATTTAACCATTTGGTAAATTATCTAACTCAAACACAAAAAAATTGTTGTACCATGGTTAAAGACTTTGGTTATAGATACAATTTACAGCTACTAACTGATGTTGCAATTATTCTTGGAGAAGTTGCAAGTACAGACCAGCATAAAATAATAATAAAGATACAGGAAAATGCTAAACTCATCATTGAAGGAGACGTCTCCTATCAACTACAGATTGACAGCATTGCAGAATCAATAAAAACAGTGCTTGATGAAAATATTCAAGAAGAAATAGCAACAAAAGATTTAAAGCATGTAAATTTGTTAAATCAAGCCCAATACCAGCAAATAGTGTATGATTGGAATAAGACCGAAAAAGACTATCCAAAAGATAAAAATGTTCACCAGCTTTTCGAAGAGCAAGTACTAAGAACCCCAAACAATATCGCTGTTGTATATGAAAATATAAAACTCACTTATCAAGAGCTGAACCAAAAGGCTAACCAGCTAGCAAATTATCTAATACAAAGCTATAGCATAAAACCAGATGATTTAATAGCTTTGTGTTTGGATAGAAGTGAGCGAATGTTAATTGCTATGCTCGGAGTTCTAAAATCAGGCAATGCATATGTACCGATTGATCCGAATTATCCAGATGAAAGAATTAGTTACATTTTAAGTGATACTAACACAAAAATAATTTTAACTAATGATGCACATAAAAACAAACTGCAGCAAATTAAACAAAAATCAAAAATAACAGCAGATGTAACAGCTATCGACAGTGAAGAAACACAAACCAGATTAACTAAGCAAAAAGACACAAATCCATCCACTTCAACTACAAGCACTAATCTTGTATATGTTATTTATACCTCAGGGACAACAGGAAATCCTAAAGGGGTGATGATAGAACATAGAGGTGTGGTGTCTTTAGTAAAGAATGTCAATTATATAAAAGTTTATGCAAATGATTCATTTATCCAATTTTCTGACCCTGGATTCGATGCTACAACTTTTGAAATTTGGGCTCCTTTATTAAATGGAGCCAAGTTAATTGTTCCTGATAACAAAATAGATTTATTCGGTGATATAAAATTATTCAGTGAATCATTAGCAAAAAATGAGACCACCATATTGTGGTTAACCAAAACATTATTTGATCAGTTATTTCTTCTTGACGAAAGTGTTTTTAAAGATATTAAATATTTATTAGTTGGTGGAGAAGCTTTAAATAAAAGTTTAATATCCAGATTGATAAATTCAAATCATGCTCCTAAAAATGTTATTAATGGTTATGGTCCAACTGAAAATACAACATTTAGTTGCACTTTAAATATTACCAAAGAAAGTCTTGTCAATACAGATACCGTACCTATTGGTATTCCTTTAACCAATAGAAAAGCTTATGTATTGGATAAAAACTTAAATCCGCTGCCAATAGGAGTAATTGGTGAGTTGTATGTAGCAGGAGAAGGTTTGGCTCGAGGTTATCTGAATCTTCCTGATATGACTAAAGACAAATTTATCCACAATCCATATCAAGCCAAAAAAGAAAAATCACAAAATAAAAACAGCAGATTATATAAAACAGGTGATTTAGTTCGATGGTTACCGGATGGCAATTTGGAATATATAGGTCGTAACGACTTTCAAGTTAAGATCAGAGGATATCGTATAGAGTTAGGTGAAATTGAAAATAGGCTATTGAATTATCCAGGTGTTAAACAAGCGGTGGTGTTAGCAAAAGAGCGCGCACTAGAGCAAACAAGTGACAAATATTTGTTAGCCTATTATGTAGCGGATAAAAAATTAGATGAAATAAAAATACGAAATTATTTAGCTACGCAATTACCAGAATATATGTTGCCGCAGATGTTGGTGCATTTAAATAAACTGCCATTAACAACAAACGGCAAACTAGATAAAAGGGCACTACCAGAACCTGGGTTCATTATTAGCAATAATTATGTAGCACCAGAAACGCAATTACAGAGCCAAATAATAAAAATATGGTCTAATACACTGGATATTCCCAAAGAATCTATTGGCATAACCGATAGTTTTTTTAGCTTGGGTGGAAATTCGATACTTGCAATTAATTTAGTAACGAAACTATCCAAGATAAAAGAGTGCAAAAATATAAGAGTAGTAGATATATTTAAACATACAACCATTGAACAACTAACTAAATTTTTTGAACCAAATAATATAGATAAAAACATCATCCCTGCAAAAATCAGAAAAAATATCGACACAGAAATAGCTATTATCGCTGTTTCTGGAGCGTTTTCAGGTTGCGAAGATATAAATCAATACTGGGATTTAATTCAAAAAGGAGTCGAAGGTGTAAAACACTATACTCGTGAAGAGTGCAGCAATTTTGGCGTATCAACAGAAATTTTATCAAACCCAAATTTTGTGCCCACTTCCGGTTATGTGCCAAATATTGATAAATTTGATGCAGCATTTTGGGGATTGGCTCCAAATGAAGCTAAATCAACCGATCCACAAATACGTAAGTTTTTGGAACATTGCTGGTATGTTCTTGAAGAGTCTGGGTATTTGCGCGATAGAAATAAAATAAGTATAGGAATGTTTGCTGGCGCTGGTAATAGCGGCTACCTAATCGATCATCAACAATTCGGTTTTAGTACACGAGGTTTAGAATATCTAAGCGTCAAAGATACCTTAGCTACAAAAACTAGCTATTTATTAGGATTAACCGGCGTTGCTACTACTATTAATACAGCATGCTCTACGAGTTTGGTTACCGTTGTTGAAGCATGTAAAAGCTTAGCCGGTAATTACTGTGATATGGCAATTGCTGGCGGTGTATCTTTATTACAGCCAGAAGAGATTGGCCATATTTATCAAGATGGATTGATCTATTCTAAAGATGGATATTGCAGGGTTTTTGATAATAAATCTTCTGGAATAGTCCATGGTTCTGGTGTTGGTGTTGTTCTGCTAAAACGTCTATCGGATGCGAAAAAAGATAATGATAATATATTGGCAATAATCAAGGGGTACAGCAGTAATAATGATGGTGATAGAAAGATGAGCTATACCTCACCGAGTATAACCGGACAAAAAGAGTGTATTGTTAACGCTCAAAACACAGCCGAGATAACATCCGAATTAGTTGATTATGTAGAATGCCATGGTACTGGAACTAAACTGGGTGATCCAGTTGAAATACAAGCTCTTGATGAAGCGTTTAAATATAACACAAAACAAAATGGTTCAAAGCACAAATGTGTTATAGGTTCAGTAAAAGCCAATATTGGCCATGCTGACATTGCAGCAGGTATTGCTAGTTTAATCAAAGTATGCAAAATGCTTGAACATAAGATAATACCAAAGCAAATAAACTATGACACCATTAATACAGAATTGCATCTGGACAATACGAACTTTGAAATAATTACCGAAACAAGAAAATGGGATAAAACAAATAATGCGCCACGAATAGCCGGAGTGAGTTCGTTTGGTATCGGGGGTACCAATGCTCATATTATCGTTAGTGAATATGTACCGGATAAACAAGAAACTGTTCAAGAGCAATTCTTTAATTACATTTTGCCTTTATCAGCAAAAAGTCCATCTTCATTAGAAGCTTACAGGAAAAACTTTATAGATTATCTGGCTAACACAACAGATAAAATTCAAGATATTGCATATACTTTACAATTAAAACGAGAACATTTTGATTGCAGATTATCTGTTGTTTGCAATTCGGCTGCAGAAGCCGTTGATAAGTTAAAAATTGATGTGGGTATTAGTCGCATAAACAAACAGAAAACCCAAAATATTGTATTTATGTTTCCAGGACAAGGCAATCAATATGCCAACATGAGTCTTGATTTATATCAACATGATAATGATTATAAAAATACAGTTGATGAGTGTATCAAGCTAGTTAATAACTACACTAATATCCAATTTGAAAAGATTTTATTTCCAGCATTATTCAATAATGAAATATCTGATCATGATATTAATCAAGCAAAGTGGGCACAGCTGTCATTGTTTATTGTAGAGTATTCATTGGCTAAGTTGCTGGAAGCTTTAAACATTAATGTAACATGCTATATCGGACATAGTATTGCCGAATACGTAGCTGCAACATTATCAGGAGTGTTTGGCCTGGAAGATGCAATCAAATTGGTTATTGTTCGCGGACAACTAATGCAGTCGATGCCAAAAGGTGCGATGTTATCAATATTGGCTAATGTTACTGAGATAGAGCAACTAGTAAAAAATAATCATTGCGAAATAGCAGTAATTAATTCACCGAAAAATTGCGTTGCATCTGGTGCTCATGAATCTGTTGATAACCTAAAAACTGCATTAGAAAAAAACAACATTTCAACAACGCTTTTAAAAGTATCTCATGCATATCATTCACACTTAATGACGGAAGCATCAAAAAAATTCGTGTCTCAATTTAAACAAATCAAGCTCAACCAACCACAAAAAAGATTTATTTCCAATGTCACAGGTGATGTTATAACCGATGCCGATGCAATAAACCCAGAATATTGGACCAGCCACATGCGCAGTGCAGTATTGTTTAGTAGCGGCATAAAAACATTACTTAATAGTTACAATAATTTACTTTTTATAGAAGTTGGCATTGGAAAGTCATCTATATCTTTCGCCAAGCAACATGACATAGAAAAATCCAATATTGTTCAATTATTAAATTCTCAAAAAGATAATAGTGAAGGTATACAAGATGCTCATTTTAAGGAAGACATATTAAATAAATTATGGGTTGGTGGATATAACATAGATTTTAATAATTATTATGGTTATAAAAATCATGGGAAAATAGCCAAATTGCCGAGTTATCACTTTGATAGTTCTTCATATTGGATTAATCAGCCGCGGAATACAGACGTATCAATATCCAAAGTGGATTTATTAATTCCTGCTTTTGATAGTGCAGATATAAAAAACAAAGTTATCGAACAAGACCTGCCTGATAAATATTATGAAATCGCAAAAGTGTTTTTAGAAGTACTCGGGGTAGAGAAAATAAGTATACATGATGATTTTTTTAAACTTGGCGGTGACAGTTTACTAGCTGTTAGTGTAGTAGCCAGGTTGCAACGTAATTACCAAATCAGTATGAATGACTTTTTGAGATTTCCGACTATAACAAAAGTTGTAGAGACTGCCACGTTTGAGAAAGACAATTTGCGTTATAAGTTAGAAAGAATTAAAATTATGTACTTAAAGAAGGAGAAATATTTAGCCCGTGACGTTGAGGATATGGTCGCAAAACAGATTGAATGTTTATATGAAGCACAAAACATAAAATTTGAAAATAAAAAGAGAAATTCACAAACAGTTTTGTTAACTGGAGCTACAGGACATGTTGGTTGTAATATTTTGTATCAGTTACTGCATGAGACCAAACACAAAATATACCTATTAGTTAGAGCTTCATCAGTCGAACAAGCTAATGATAAAATAAATCGCAAGTTTAGACACTATTTTGATATTGGTTTAGATCAATATAGGGACAGAGTTGTAGTTTTAATTGCTGATATTGAACAGCCAATGCTTGAATTGGATAAAGAGCAGTATCAAATGCTGGTAAGCAATGTTGACAGCATAATTCACTCCGCAGCATTGGTAAAACATTATGGAGATTATAGTGCCATATACAAAGCAAATGTTCAGGCTACTATTAATCTATTAGAGCTATCAAAACTAACCAAAAGCAAATATTTTCACTATATATCCACAATAGCAGTTTTACTTGATGGTTATGTGCCAAAATGTAGTTATTGTGTATTTGATGAAAATAGCGATGCCAGTGTTTTATTAGAGCGTAATAATGTGTATTCTAAAACTAAGTACGAAGGAGAACTGGCTGTTAACGAATACCGCAAGCATGGGGTAAAAGCAAATATTTATCGGCTTGGTAACGTGGCTATGCACTCAGGTAACTATCGCTATCAGACAAATATAGAAGATAATGCGTTTTATGCAATCGTAAATACCTTATCAAGTCTTGGAGCGACAGCTGATGAGATTGATAGTATGGAAATTTCGCCGGTGGATAGTACTGCTTTGGCAATTGTAAGACTCTTCGACCAAGCGTATTTGAACAATACGACTTTCCACGTATTCAACCCGCGCCTATACAAACTGAGCAAATTATTTTTCAAAGACGATGCGCTCATTAAAATATATCCCATAAACAAATTTATTGATATTATTGGGAATAAGATGAAAGATCGCTTGGATCAAAAACATATAGAATTGTTTATGTTGCATCAACGGTGGTTACAAGAGTCGGATACTGATAATATAACCAAAGTTAATGTTGTTAATTACAAGACAGAAACAGTGCTAAAAAGTTTGGATTTTTCATGGCCAGAGGTCAATAGAGATATGACGTCTGCTATGGTGAAGTAAAATGTCGTGATTAATAGTCAGTAAGCAAAATCAACTAAGAACTATTGTATAGGAGGATTTATTAATGGGAACCCCTAAGATATTCAAGAAACTTGAAGAATTGGCTCTTCTTGTTCCAACTCCGTTCTACTGGGCAGATTTGAACTGCGTTGTATTAGGAATAAATGATCCAATTACAGGTCTTTTTGTTGATAAGACGGCTAATAAAATAGTAGGCAAAACAGCATACGATCTGTACGAGCCAAAAACAGCAGCAATTATAGAAGAACACTCCAAGCTGGTGATGCAAACTGGCAAAAAACTCACTTTTGAGGAAAAGTATATTCTTTTAACAGGGGAAACTCAGCATGTTATCGCAACAAGGTCACCATTATTCGAAGATGGAAAGGTGGTAGGATTAACAGGTTTTTTGACTGATATTACTGCCAGCAAAGAAAACGAGAAACTGCGTATTGAAACTGAGCTGCATAAAGAACAAATCAAAGAACAGTTGAAATTCAAAAAAATCGTTAATCAAGCCGCCCATGATATTCAATCTCCCCTTGCGATTTTGTTGATTCTTGCTCAACAGTGTTCAGGTCTAACAAAAGAAAAAATATTTGATACGCTACAAACATCAACTGCTTTTATTCCGATAAATATTTATTGGCTAGATACAAATAATGAAGTTGTAGGTGCAAATAAAAGTGTTATTGCAGCCGTTGGGGGTAAATCTGTTGATGATTTTTTAGGTAAAACACCATACGAATATTATCCCCATGAAATAGCGGATAACATTGTGCGCCACAATAATGAAGTAGTGCGAACCGGGAAAATACTTTCCCAGGAAGAGCAAAGCAAAGATGTTACAACTGGCAAAATTAAATATTTTATTGCATACAAGGCTCCGCTATTTGATAACAATGAAAAAATTATTGGTATTTTGGGTATTTCAGTTGATATTACAACAGAAAAAGAAGCTGAATCTACAAAGGAAGAGTTATGTAAAGTCCAAGTAGAAATAGAAGCGCAGAAAAAATTTAAAAAGCTTGCTTACCAAGTAGCCCATGACATTAGCTCGCCTCTTTCTAGCATACAGACGCAAATTAAACTATGCGCTATAGATATTCC
>TBL_comb47_HYPODRAFT_10000941_pt1 | contig 38394 bp, 27 predicted proteins | sample TroBogypolimnion_40_FD_10682 | JGI IMG/M metagenome (IMG submission 10682)
TGGCGCGTGAACTGGCAGTAAAAGGTACGGAATTGGTGATTTTTAACCGGCAGATCCTGGTGCCCAAACCGGATGTGCTGATAATGGTTCCGTTACCACACCCAGGAAGAGACCTGGCAGACATATTAATACAACTTTGCGGACTACTTAGGGACCAGTTAATTGAGTTAGGCTGTTCAGCCGACACCAGGTCCGAGGTTCCCGGAACAATGGATGGCGTGATGTTCCCTCCGTTGATGATTCCCGAGTTGACCAGTATTCCGGTCTGGATCATGGAGAGTTCAAGCGGAGTTGCAGGTTTGTTATTGAGAAGATACAGATCGAACTCGAGTGTTCGGTCAGAAGTCTGTACATCGTTTGCAATGGTATAGATCAGATCCGGTGCAGGAACTCCGGCCTGTGTAACTGTAACTACAATCGTCGACAGTCCGGCTACATTCACTGACAAATTTGCAACCCGTGTGGCGAAAGTTGAGTTAACAGAATAGGTTGCAGTGAGAGTTCCGCTGCCTGATCCGGATGGGGTCACTGTACACCAGGATTGATCGCTTGAAACCGTCCAGTCAGTGTTTGATGTCACGGTAAATGGTGTCGTTCCGGCGGCGGTAGTGACATTCTGGTTGGCTGGTGTCACAGAAAGTGTAGGAGCAGCCTGAGTAACCGTAACAACAACCGGCGTCAATCCTGAAACCGTAACGGTAATACTGGCAATACGTGAAAGCGCCGTATTGTTGATAGAATAAGTAGCTGTGATTGTTCCGTTTCCTGTGCCCGAAGGAGTCACTGTGCACCACGATTGATTGCTTGTTGCTGTCCATGTGGTGTTGGATGTCACGGCAAAACTGGTATTCCCTGCAGCCGGTGTAACGGGTTGGTCAGATGGTGTCACAGACAGTGTGGGTGTAACCCCTGCCTGAGTTACTGTTACAATATTCGATGCAAGCCCGGCGACTGTGACTGTAATGTTTGCAACACGCGATGTATAAGTAACGTTTGCAGTATAGGTGGCGGTTATTGTACCACTGCCTGATCCGGAGGTTGTCACTGTACACCAGGATTGATCGCTTGAAGCTGTCCAGTCAGTATTTGATGTCACAGTAAATGATGTCGTTCCGGAAGCAAAAGTTACATTCTGGTTGGCTGGTGTCACAGAAAGCGTAGGAGCAGCCTGAGTAACCGTAACAACAACCGGCGTCAATCCTGAAACCGTAACGGTGACACTGGCAATACGTGAAGTCCCCGTATTGTTGATAGAATAAGTAGCTGTAATTGTTCCGTTTCCTGAGCCCGAAGGAGTCACTGTACACCATGGCTGATTGCTTGTGGCTGTCCATGTGGTGTTGGATGTAACTGTAAAAGTGGTATTCCCTGCAGCCGGTGTAACGGGACGGTCAGATGGTGTTACAGACAATGTGGGTGTAACCCCTGCCTGTGTCACTGTTACTATCACCGATGCAAGCCCGGCGACAGAAACTGTAATGTTTGCAGTTCGCGTTGAATAAGTAAAGTTTGCTGTATAGGTGGCGGTAATTGTACCACTACCGGATCCGGAAGCTGTTACGGTACACCATCCTTGATTGCTTGAAGCCGCCCAGTCAGTGTTTGAGGTCACGGTAAATGGTGTCGTTCCGGAAGCCGAAGTTACATTCTGGTTGGACGGGGTCACTGAAAGTGTAGGAGCCGCTTGGGTAACCGTAACAACAACCGGTGTCAATCCAGAAACAGTAACGGTGACACTAGCTACACGTGAACTCGCCGTATTGTTGATGGAATAGGTTGCAGTAATCGTGCCTGATCCGGAACCCGAAGGAGTCACGGTACACCAGGATTGATTACTGGTTGCTGTCCATGTTGTATTTGAAGTAACGGCAAATGTCGTACTGCTGGCAGGAGGTGTGACGGGCCTGTCTGAAGGCGTAACAGAAAGTGTCGGAGGAACCCCGGCCTGAACTACTGTAACAATAACCGGCGTAATTCCGGCAACAGTAACTGTAATGTTCGCAGTTCTGGCGGAGACTAAAGTGTTTTGAGTGTATGTTGCAGTGATCGTACCTGATCCGGTTCCTGAAGAAGTGACGGTGCACCAGGATTGATCGCTGGAGCTTGTCCATGCAGAATTTGATGTCACAGTGAATGGAGTAGTTCCGGCAGCTGTTGTAACGGATTGGCTTGAAGGTGTAACTGTGAGCGTAGGTGCAGCCTGTACAACAGTAACCACAACCGGAGTCAGCCCGGCCACGGTCACGGTAATATTTGCAGTCCTTGAAGCAGCCGTATTATTGACGGAATAAGTAGCGGTAATTGTCCCGCTTCCTGAACCGGAAGAGGTGACTGTACACCATGACTGGTCACTTGAAGCAGTCCAGGCTGAATTGGAAGTTACAGTAAATGGCGTTGTTCCGGAAGCTGCTGTGACAGGTTGAGTAGAAGGTGTAACAGACAATGTAGGTGCGGCCTGGGTAACGGTCACAACAACAGGAGTAACACCGGTCACCGTTACGGTTATGCTTGCAACCCTTGAAGCAGCAGTATTATTGAGGGCATAGGTAGCAGTAATTGTCCCGCTTCCGGTACCGGAAGAAGTGACTGTACACCACGACTGATTGCTTGTGGCAGTCCAGGCTGCAGTAGTTGTGACTGCGAATGAAGCTGTCCCTGCAACAGGCGTGACAGGTTGGTCAGCTGGAGTTACTGTAAGTGTGGGAGTGGATGATGTCCCAGTGACCGCAACATTATCAATTGCCCAGTAATATCCATAACTACCGGTATAATTCCATTTGAATTTCACATTCGATTTACCAGCCACAGCACTTATTGCCTGGCTGAAGGCTGTGGGATTACTGCTTGTTGTAGTGAAAGTAGTAATGGAAGTCCAAGTAGTTCCATTATCGATGCTATAAGACAATGTGCCTGAAGAACCGGTATAGGATCTGAAATAATAACTGAAAGCGAGAGTCACTGTTGAATATGTAGAAAGATTCAATGTAGGCGTTATCAGGTCTGCATTTTGTGAATTCCCGCTTCCATATGCATCACTGTTAATGTATGCATAGTTCCCGGTCAGTGCAGGAAGTGGAGTATAGCCAGTAATTGTTCCAAATAGCCATATCTGCCCATTCCCCTGGTGATCAACCTGTGACCAGCAACCAGGGATTGTTGTAGCAGAGAAGCTTTCATTGAAGGGTAATGTATAAACACCGCAAACGGTTGTAAATTGAAGATCTGATCCGTAAACTGTTCCATTGGCATTAGTTGCATAGGCTCTTACATGATAAAGAGTATTGGATGACAAACCCGTAATCGAACTGGTGAATGTACCTGAACCGGTGCCATCAGTGGTGTGGTTTCCTGTTGCAACAGGATTGGCGGTAGTTGCCCAACACACGCCTTTTGCAGTAATTGACGAACCCCCATCAGTAATGATAACTCCCCCTGAAGTGGCAGAGGTCATTGTAATTCCTGATATAGCTGTTGTGGTTATTACGGCATTCCCCGGTGTAAATACCATGTCATTCCCATTGGTTGTTCCGTCAGAGTTAACGGCAACAAGCCGGAAATGAATCGGAACTCCTACAGTTAATCCTGTGATAGCTGCACTCTCAGAAACATTTGATGATCCTGAACCTGCTGAGGTTACTGTTGTACTCGTACCATAACTTGTGGTTGTTCCATATTCAAAATGATACGTTGTTGCAAGTCCGTTTGGATTTACTGTTCCATTCAAAGTCCCGCCGGTAGAGGTTACAGCCGTTGCATCAAGAGTAATTACAACCGGGTTATTTGAAAATTTGAAGGATGCGATTTTTGTTGCCCATGGACACCATCCGCCAAATGTTCCTACATATTCCTGTGTGGTCCAGAAAGTGGTGTTATCGGTAGGATCCACACTCATGGCCGTATAATCACCCCACCTCGAATAGGAAGTCATCGACACTGTTCCGGTGTGAATAAGGCTTTCGGTAACCGTCATGGTATTCAACGGATCGGCAGCTTTTCTTCCTGTAAAATAGATCGAAGGGAACATGGTGCTGCTGGAAACTGAATATGCCAGGGCAATATCCCCGCTTGCATTCATTGCAATACTTCCCATCCACCTGGATTTTCCATCACCAGGGGCGTATGTGGATTGCTGGTACAACGCAAATGTCGAACCGGTTTTTCTGTATTCATACCATCTTATTCCGGCTACGCCGCTTCCTGAATTTACAGAATGGCAGGTTAAAAATGTCTCATAAGTTCCAAAGTTCCTGTATTGATTTTTGAACATCAGGCGATCGCCCAATGCATCCAGCGACAGGGTTCCCTGTTCAGGTACAGTGCCTGAGCCCATTTCGGTATAAGCCGCAACCGGGAGGGCGGTCACATAGGTGAAAGTGGCAAGTGCAGTATTTGTCCAATCAGCATGCAATGCCCATATCCGTAATTCTGATGTCCCGTCGATATAGGTAAAATAATTTGGTGTTCCGGCTGCAGGAAGTGTTCCATCGCAATCGGAAGGAAGCATTGCCCAGCAGCTTGTTCCTGCTGCAGAACCCGTACCGCCTAACGCCTCAGTCTTGAAGTAAACCATTCTTGCACCTGCGTCACCGGTCAGCATTTTACTTCTTTCCAGTACAGCAGCTCCGACACCTACAAAAGCACTTCCGCTGTTCGTGTTAAAACGGTTCACGGAAAGGTAATAGCCATCCTGCCAAACCCCAAGTTTAGGGTAATCGGGCATGTAGTCAAACTGAAAAGCATACCGGTAATAGGTCCCGGTTGGGTCGCCAGTTGTTGAAACAGCAACTAATTCATATTCGGTATATGGGGTCCCCGTGCAATCAACAGCAAACTGGCTGATGATCCATCTGTCAGCAGTTTCATCATAAAGAACAATTGCATCACCATCGTTATGGCCATCCCAATTTCCGGAGAAACCACTCCAGAGAGTCGAAGTCATGACCGGACCATAAAGAGAAGTTCCGGTTTTTGAGAAAATCTGTAATGCGCTATTAACGACCTGAACATAGTGACTCGGGCCAACATCCCCGGCAGGATCCGGAGGTGTAACGCGGCTTGCATTGGCAGAATTGTTTGCCCCGTTAAAGTTTTGAATAGGAGTCACGGCAGCCGATTTGTTCCCATTGTTGTACTCTTTCTGGATTGCACCATCAGGTGTGAATCCCGGAGGAACCGGCCTGAACTTATTGGGAACTTCCATGTCATTTTCATGCTTCCATTTTTCCCAGAAATGGATTTTTCTTTGTTTCATATCCCTCAATGGAATCGAAACGTCAAATTTAACGGCATTTTTTACTTCAGGTGCTTGTGCCTGAGCTTTCGGATGCAGGAGAAAAGCTAAACACAAAATCAATCCCCAGGTTAAGATAAATTTAGTTTTCATGGTTAAAGCTGTTAAGAGGTTTAAGTTGGTATGGTATAGAAATGCGAATAATTTTTAAAGAATGTGATTGATAATTCATCTGAGAGATTAGCCGGATCTAAGGTGTCGCAAGCATTACATATGCGGCAGCATTATTGCCAACGATATTGATGTCATTGGACTCAACCTCACCGTCGCAATATACATCCGTGGCAAGATAGCCGAGAAGGTATGCGGCGGCGTCATTTCCAACTGCATTTATATCATTTGACTCTACTTCACCGTCCTGGTTCACGTCTCCGCCAAAGATAAGCGGGGGTGAAAAAGTCACCCCATTCGCTTCAAGCATAAAGGTCATGTTGTTTCCATAAGCCTTACTCTGCGCATCAAATGCATAGCTGATAGTTGCACCGGAAAAACTTACGGGCAGGGCAGAAGTGGTTTCAATGCTGTTCCTGTGCCTGATAGTGATATAATATGAACCATTCCTGTCACCAGGGACCGAAACAGTAGCCGTGCCGTTTGTATTCAGGGGAATGTTCGGGGCACTATATTCTATCGTCGAATAGATCGTTGAATTATGCAGTTCGACCGTGATATGGTCAGCTGAACCATCCGGCCAATGCGGTCCATATAAATCTTGTGCCTGGAACATTGTGCTGTTCCCCGCATATAATCCTTCAAGAAAAACAGATGAAAGATTTAGTGTTTTGGAAGGAACTCCTGCCTGTGAAACTGTGACAACAAGGGGTGTTAATCCTGTTACCGTAACGGTAATATTTGCAATACGGGAAGTGGTCAGTGTGTTTGCAAGGTAGCTGGCTGTTAAAGTTCCGTTGCCGGATCCCGAAGGAGTAACTGTGCACCATGATTGGTTGCTTGCTGCAGTCCAGGTAGTGTTGGAGGTAACCGCAAAGGAGGTGTTCCCGGTAACTGCCGTTACGGGCCTGTCAGAAGGTGTTACGCTAAGGGTTGGGAGAACAGCTGTTCCTGTAATGGAAACATCATCAATGCAAACGCCATAGCCCCATTTTGCATTTCCTTCAAACGCGATGTAATAATCGCTGCTTGGATTTGGAATGCTGATAGTTACCAGTGTCCATGTGGTGATGCTTGTGGTGTAAGTGGCCAGTGTTGTCCATGTTCCGGCGGCTGAGGTTCTGTAGTAAACGATCAGCTGGTCCTGGTCTCCTCCCCATGAGGCTTGTGTATGCCAGAATTTGAGCACAGGGTTTGAAAGTAATGAAAGGTTGATAGATGGTGTGATGAGTTTGGTTTTGTTATCATCACTTGTTTCGTCTCTCAGACAAGCATTGTAGGACCCCGTATGAGCAGTAGCTGGATAGCTCGATCCGCACCCATTGATAAATGTCCAATCGATTCCTGAACTTGCAACCCGTTCCTGGGTCCAGCAATTTGGTATTAAACCACCGTTTTCAAAGCCTTCATTCCAGGGAAAAGTGCTGATGCTTCCGCATAGGGTGACAAATGTCAAATCGTTACCGTAAGAGGTTCCATTTGCATTTGTTGCATAGGCCCTGATATGGTATGTTGTACCGGAAACTAATCCTGCAAGGGAACTGGAAAATACACCAATCCCGGAACCATCGGTAGTATGAGATGCCGTAACAGTAGGGTTCGCTGATGTCGACCAACAAACACCACGGGTCGTGACACCGGATCCTCCATCTGAAGTGATGGTTCCGCCAGAGTAGGCGGATGAAAATGAAACTGAGCTTACTGCTGAAGTTGTTAATACAGGCATACCGGGAGAAAAGGCAAGATCGCTGCCATAGCCTGTTCCCTGGCTATTTACTCCGACCAACCTGTAATGATAGGTTGTTCCTGTTGTTAGTCCTGTAATTACAGCATTCACCGGTACAGGAGTCGTACCTGATCCTGCAGAAGTTAATGTGGTTGAAGTTCCATAGCTTGTTGTTGTTCCCCATTCAAAATGGTACGTTGTGGATACGCTTTGCGGATTAACGGTTCCGTTAATTGTTGCACCAGAATTCGTGACATTTGTCACAGTTGAAGTAGTTACAATGGGAATCAGGGCGTTTGGATCCCATCCCTCCATTATATTCCCTGCAATGTTAGTAGGATCTAACCAATCTTTCAGTCGTGTCGATGAGCTGGTTCCGTAGTCCCATGACATGGAAAACTTACCATAAAAATCCCATAATTGTGTGCCACCACAAAGGGAAGGTCCTCCATGCAATTGACCAGCAATGTGATGGTCCTGATCAAAGATCGGGGAACCGGATGATCCGCCTTCGGTCACGCCGTCATTCCAGGTTACTTTCCAATGGGAGTCTGCGGGAGAACCACTGTAAGTGTCAGATGTAAATGGTGAAACAGAAAAGGATATTTTTTTAATATCACCTGCCGGATGATGAATTCCTGATCCGCTGGTGGCAGCAACATTCTGCCTGTTCCAACCGGCATAATAAACGGCATAGGAAGAAGGTGGTGTTGAAGACATTTGTACCAGACAAAAATCAGAACTGGCATTTTTTGCTTTTAATGTTGCTCCTGATATCGAATTATAGGATGGTGATGAACCTGGATTAGCGCAGGTCGGACTCTGCCAGTTAAACCAGAAAACCCATGAAGAGGGATCGCTGTAACAATGATTGGCAGTTAAGATATATGGAACTCCATCCTGGTTCGTGTTGTTTACAAGAGCTCCCGAACAAAACCCATTTCCTCCGGAAACCAGCATACAAACAGACTTGATCTGGCTTTCCCATCCTGCCGACTTGGGACATGCAACATTAATTTCACAGGCACCTGAAGAACCAAAGGTTTTTGCAAATCCAAAGGCATCACGGTATCCATGTGTCACACGGGAGAGATTGATCTCCCCAAAAAACGCCGGACTTGCCGGTTCAAAATATTCAATTGTGACTTCGTCTCCTTTTACAAGAGTTGTGGCAAACACCTTGTCTTCCTGGTTGTTTGCATCAGTAAAAGCACCAATTACCTGCGTTTTATCCTTGTTATAAATAAATAATGAAGCCCCGTGTGGCAGATGATAATTGTCAAAGGTAAGGTTAATTGTATATGCACCCTGACATCTGATTCCTAACCTCCACAACCGATCGCCTTTAGGTAAAAGGTCCCAGGTTCCGGAGTTGTTGAGATTGAATTTTACATACTGGTTTTCCCCGAATCTCCAGGGAACATCTTTGTATCGATCGTTGAGTGAATCCTCTGCCATCAGCCTGTTCAGATCGATTCCTGGCATCTCTACAACAACGATGGAACTTTTAACCAGTTGTGGATTTTTAAAACTAAATGGTACACCACCCTGGTTTATCTGCGAATAACCTGGCTGAAAGAAGAAAAAGAATCCGAATGTCAATAAAATTATGAAATTGTTTTTCATTTTTTGAGGGGGGTTATTTTCTCATTTTTTTCTTGCAAAATGGCATGAGAAAAAAACCGTATAGTTGTTGAGCAAACAGGACTAAGATGCGGTTTTAATAAAGGATTGATTCAAAAACATTCGTTCAATTGGTAATTATTCTGGTAAATGGGTTTTATGGTGTTGCAACTGTTACATATGCGGCAGAATTGTTGCCAATGATATTGATATCGTTGGATTCAATTTCACCGTCGCAATATACATCCGTAGGAAGATAGCCGAGAAGATAGGCTGCAGCATCATTTCCAACTGCATTTATGTCCCCTGCTTCTATCTCTCCATCCTGGTTCGCGTCTCCGCCAAAGATAAGCGGTGGAGAAAATGTCACCCCATTCGCTTCAAGCATAAAGGTCATGTTGTTTCCATAAGCCTTACTCAGCGCGTCAAATGCATAGCTGATAGGTGCACCGGAAAAACTTACGGGCAGGGCAGAAGTGGTTTCAAGGCTGTTCCTGTGCCTGATAGTGACATAGTAAGAACCGTTCCTGTCAGCAGGAACCGAAACAGTAGCCGTACCGTTTGTATTCAGGGGAATGTTCGGGGCACTATATTCTATCGTTGAATAGGTCGTTGAATTATGCAGTTCGACCGTGATATGGTCAGCTGAACCATCCGGCCAATGCGGTCCGTATAAATCTTTTGCCTGGAACATTGTGCTGTTCCCCGCATATAATCCTTCAAGAAAAACAGATGAAAGATTTAGTGTTTTGGAAGGAACTCCTGCCTGTGAAACCGTGACAACAAAGGGTGTTAATCCTGTTACCGTAACGGTAATATTTGCAATACGGGAAGTGGTCAGTGTGTTTGCAAGGTAGCTGGCTGTTAAAGTTCCGTTGCCGGATCCCGAAGGAGTAACTGTGCACCATAATTGGTTGCTTGTTGCAGTCCAGGTAGTGTTGGAGGTAACCGCAAAGGAGGTGGTTCCGGTAACTGCCGTTACGGGCCTGTCAGAAGGTGTTACGCTAAGGGTTGGGAGAACAGCTGTTCCTGTAATGGAAACATCATCAATGCAAACGCCATAGCCCCATTTTGCATTTCCTTCAAACGCGATGTAATAATCGCTGCTTGGATTTGGAATGCTGATAGTTACCAGCGTCCATGTGGTGATGCTTGTGGTGTAAGTGGCCAGTGTTGTCCATGTTCCGGCGGCTGAGGTTCTGTAGTAAACGATCAGCTGGTCCTGGTCTCCTCCCCATGAGTCTTGTGTATGCCAGAATTTGAGCACAGGGTTTGAAAGTAATGAAAGGTTGATAGATGGTGTAATGAGTTTGGTTTTATCGTCAATAGTGGTGGCATCCTTTAGGCATGCATTGTAGGTGCCACCATGTGCGGCTGCCGGGTAATTCGATCCGCTTCCGGTAATAAAAGTCCAGTCAACGCCTGAACTTGCAACCCGTTGCTGGGTCCAGCAATTTGGTATTAACCCGCCATTTTCAAATCCTTCATTCCAGGGAAATGTGGAAATGCTCCCGCAAACAGTGGTGAACGTCAGGTCACTCCCGTAGGCAATACCAACGGTATTTGTTGCATACGCCCTGACATGGTATGTTGTCCCTGCCGCTAGGCCTGTAATTGAGCTCGTGAATACACCCAAACCCGAGCCATCGGTTGTATGACTGTCGGAAACCGATGGATTTGCAATGGTGCTCCAACAGACGCCACGGGCGGTAACTATTGAACTACCAATGGCAGTGACATTGCCTCCCGATGTAGCGGTTGTTGTTGTAATTGAGGAAGGTGTTGATGATGATACAGTCGGAAGGCTCACCAGCGTCGTAAATTGCTGATCCGCTCCGTAATAAGTTCCGGTAGTATTCGTAGCGTAAGACCTGATATGATAAATTGTATTTCCTGTCAGTCCTGTTAAGTTGCTCGTGAAAAGACCAGTACCCCCGCCATCTGTCGTGTGACTGTTTGCAGTGGTCGGGCTTGCAGAAGTACTCCAGCAAACTCCCCGTGAAGTTATTGTTACTCCTCCGTCAGCCGTGATTGATCCTCCGGAAGCCGCTGAAGATGCAGTAATTGAGGATGCCGGGGAAGTTGACAGCAAAACCATTCCGTATGAAAATGTGAGATCATTCCCGGTAGTGGTTCCATAGCTGTTGGTTGCTGAAATCCGGTAATGATAGGTTGTTCCCTGGACCAGACCGGAAATAGCGGCATTTACACTGAGCGTTGCCGATCCTGAACCTGCCGAGGCAGTGGTAGTCACATTTCCGTAACTGACGGTAGTTCCCCAGTCAAAATGATACAGTGTGGCCAATGAGTTCGGATTTACGGTTCCGTTAAGCAGGGCAGAAGTGGCAGCAACAGAAGCAGCAGGCAGCGTGATTGCCGATGGCGTAAGAGGCATCAGTTGAATATTCAGGTTGGTTGCCAAATGATCAGTCACCACAACACCTGAAATGGTCTTAGTCGTGTAGTTTGTCGCGGAGATGGTTAGCGTGTATGTTCCTCCTTTAATTAGCCGGTGATAATCACCAAGATTTGCGGAAGAATAAACTTCAGAACCATTCATGTCATATCCGGAAATAAAAACTTTTGCGGCAACAGGGAGCCCTGTTACCTGGTCTGTAATGAGTCCCTGGATCCCATAACGGGCTTCCTTCATATACAAAATAAATGAGCGCCAGTCGTAACCCCAGAAATCGAGCAGCTGAGTTGCAGGCAGCATCTTTGTGTCGGAGAGTTCAATGGTGCACTCACGGCAATGCTGCCAGTAATTCATATAATCCTGGCGCCCGCCATTATCTTCATACCATGCATAACCATCTGTAATACCATTATTTTCCAAAGTCATATATCCTGCAGGTGCATGAATGTGAGCTGTGTCGGCAAACTCACGACTTACATATTGCCACCAGTTATCATCTGATGTCAGCGTGGCCCAGGTGTCCCACGGATAATTAACTACTTCTGACCCCGCATGAAAATTAGCAGCAGCAACAAAATGATGTTGCGTGGCAAAATCCATAAACCCTGTTGTCTCAGTTTGATATGCATTTCCATCCGGATGAGCACCATCTTGCGGATCAGGATAATTGCGATTCAAATCTACCGAATTTGCATTGTACCGCGTGGCACCGGATACCGTACTGTTTCCCCCGGCATATGTTCCATCCGGATTGGCCAGGGGGGCAATGTAAATTTCCATGGTGTTAACAAGATCCGTAACCTCCGGATTCGTTCCATAATTGGACAAGAGGTAGTCAATAAGATGCAGCATCAGCACATATCCAACCACTTCATCTCCATGCATCGTTGAGGAATATAAAAATTCAGGCTCAGCTTCATCGGTGGCAACATTGTTTGAAATTTTTGCGACGAGGATTTTCCGGCCGCTGGCAAGTGTTGCAATGGTTTGTACCTGGCAGATATTTGGATAGGCTGCCTGGAAAGAATTCATCAGGCTGACATACGCATCATAAGTCGGATAATAATTCCACGTTGAGGAACTATTCATTTGAAAATGATCCTTCATAATGACCCCGGGAGCATCACCCGGATGAGGAAGGAGGTTTATGCTGTATCCAAGTTTGGAGAATTTTATGAATTCTTTAATGTTGGCATAGGCCCATACTGTGTCCGCTTTAACATTGTCAACAGAGACCAGGCGGGTGATGGATTTTATCTCGCTTTTCGAATGAATCTGGAATGAAAAATAGATTTCAGTGCGTTTCCCGAAAATATCATTGATGTTTTGAGCAACAGCTGTTTGTAAGCCCACAAAAGCAAAAAGGAGAAAAACAGTAATTTTTTGTTTCATGAACCGCAAGGTTGTTTATGCATTATTTTTTCAAACTCCCGACAGCATTTGAGCCACCAGGGCACGAATGTAAATGTGATAAAATTCAAAAAGTTAGCATGAACGTAATTTGATGATGTAGCTATGTACTCCTCAAAGATATGAAGAAATTCTTGACAGAAAAAGAAACTAATGTTAATTTATGAAATATTATAGAAAAAATTAAATGTAAATAATTTTATTAAACACAATATCAGTGTGTTAAAATTTAACCTTATTTTTTGTTGTTAGGCTGTCTCCCCAACATTTAGGGCCAGAGGCATGTATAATAAATATATAGTATCTGTAAAATAAATAATAACGGATTTCAAAACATGACCTGTTTTTGGGAAATAGCATAAGAAAAATACCGGAAACTCAGCTAGAGAAAAATAAGCTGACAGGAAAAAAATCAACCAAGAAAACAGGCAGCGGTACAAAAAAAACCAGGAGTCTTGTTAGCTTATTCTTGCGCAAAGAAACTCACGGTTGAGATGGGCAATATTGGACCGTGAAATTAATTTCGGGCATTCTGCCTCGCAGGCATAAGTATTCGTACAATTGCCAAATCCAAGTTCATCCATCATGGCGACCATTTTTTGTACGCGGTTTTTGGCTTCAATCCTGCCTTGCGGTAATAAGCCAAGGTGAGACACCTTGGCTGAAACAAACAACATGGCAGAGGCGTTTTTGCAAGCCGCGACACAAGCACCACATCCGATGCAGGCTGCTGCATCCATGGAAAGGTCTGAAGAAGATTTGCTGATAAGGATATTGTTTGCTTCAGCACCGGCTCCTGTATTTACCGAAATGTACCCTCCTACCTGGATGATCTTGTCAAACGCGGTACGGTCTACCATAAGGTCTTTGATTACCGGGAATGGCCTGGCTCTCCAGGGTTCAATAACGATGGTGTCACCATCCCTGAATTTGCGCATGTGTAACTGGCATGTAGTTACTTCGTCATCCGGCCCATGTGGACGTCCGTTGATATACAAACTGCACATCCCGCAGATCCCTTCCCGGCAATCGTGATCAAATGCCACAGGTTCCTGCTTCTCCAGGATCAACTGTTCATTCAGGATGTCAAGCATCTCCAGGAATGAACAATTATGTGAGATATTGTGCAACTGGTAAGTGACAAATTTGCCTTTTGACTTTGCATCTTTTTGCCGCCAGATATTTAATGTCAGATCCATGATTCAGTGATTAGTGATTGTTGACTCGTGATTGGTAATTAGTTTCTTTATTTATAAATCCTTTGCTTGACTTCGATTTCCTCATACTTCAGTGGCTCCTTGTGCAATTCAAATTTTCCTTCTCCCATAAACTCCCAGGCTGCCACATACATATAATCAACATCATTCCGGAGACACTCTCCTTCATTGGTTTGATACTCTTCGCGGAAATGCCCGCCACAACTCTCTTTTCTTGTCAAGGCATCCAGCGCGAGCAATTCGCCCATCTCAAGGAAATCTGCTACGCGATTGGCTTTCTCCAGTTCGGGATTCAACTCTTCCAGGGAGCCTGTAATTCGCAGATCTTTCCAGAAATCCTTCCTCAATGCCTGTATCAGCTCAATGGCTTTTTTCAGCCCGGCTTCATTTCTGCCCATACCAACGTATTCCCACATGATCTTTCCCAGTTCTTTATGGAAATGGTCAACAGATTTGGAACCCTGGATTCCCATAAGCTTCTCCAGCCGCGCACGAACCTGCTTTTCTGCTTCTTCAAATTCCGGTTTATCAGTGGTCATCCTTGGCACACGGATTTCCCCGGCCAGGTAATTCTGAATGGTGTAGGGTAATACAAAATAGCCATCTGCCAGTCCCTGCATCAGTGCTGAAGCACCCAGGCGATTCGCGCCATGGTCTGAGAAATTCGCCTCACCCAATGCATACAACCCGGGGATGGTGGTCATCAGTTCATAATCGACCCAGATCCCGCCCATGGCATAATGCACGGCAGGATAGATCATCATGGGGTTTTCGTATGGATCTTCATCAACGATCTTATCATACATCTGGAAAAGATTCCCATATCGTTCTTCAATAACATGTTTGCCTAACCGTTTGATCGCTCCTTCAAAATCCAGGAAAACGGCCAGTCCGGTTGGACCAACACCAAAGCCTGCATCACAACGCTCCTTGGCTGCCCGTGAAGCAACATCACGGGGCACAAGGTTTCCATAGGCCGGGTATCTCCGTTCGAGGTAATAATCCCGGTCGTCTTCCAAAATATCTTTTGCCTTGATCTCTCCCTTCCTGTGTTTATCAGCATCTTCCTTTTTCTTCGGAACCCAGATCCTACCGTCATTCCGGAGACTTTCACTCATCAGCGTAAGCTTCGACTGGTAATCACCATGAACCGGAATACATGTTGGATGAATTTGGGTGAAACAAGGATTTGCAAAGTAGGCGCCTTTTTTGAATATCTGCCAGCAGGCGCTGACATTGGATCCCATGGCATTGGTCGAAAGATAGAAGACATTTCCATAACCACCTGTGGCCATCACTACGGCATGACCAAAATGACGCTCCAGCTTGCCACTCACGAGATCCCTTGCAATGATCCCGCGGGCCTTTCCATCCACAATAACCAGATCAAGCATTTCGTGGCGGTTGTACAGGGTGACCATTCCCAGCTTGATCTGCCGGCTGAGTGCACCATAGGCACCAAGCAGCAACTGCTGACCCGTTTGTCCCCGGGCGAAAAATGTACGGGAAACGAGTGCCCCGCCAAACGAACGATTTTCAAGCGAACCGCTGTATTCCCTGGCAAAAGGCACGCCCTGGGCAACACACTGATCAATGATGTTGTTGCTGACCTCGGCCAGCCTGTAAACATTGGCTTCACGCGACCGGTAATCACCACCCTTGATTGTATCATAGAACAACCGGTAAATGCTGTCCCCGTCATTCGGGTAGTTTTTTGCCGCATTGATTCCGCCTTGTGCAGCTATACTGTGGGCTCTCCTCGGACTGTCCTGGTAACAGAAGATTTTCACATTAAAACCCATCTCACCCAGTGAGGCTGCTGCAGAAGCCCCGGCAAGACCAGTCCCGACAACGATGATGTCAAGCTTTCGCTTGTTGGCAGGATTCACGAGGTTCTGGTGATCTTTATAATTCGTCCATTTCCCGGCCAGCGGGCCATTGGGAATTTTTGCTTGAAGTTCAGCCATGATGCCTTTCAGATAAAAAGAAAATATAGGGGAATAAGAATAAAACCAAATGGAATAAAAATTGAGTACAACGTTCCTGCAATCCTGATGGCAGGAGTATACTTTTTATGCTCCAGGCCAAGTGTCTGGAAAGCAGCCTGGAATGCATGATTCAGATGAAATCCCAGGACGATGATCAGGGAAATATAAACCACGGAATAAACGGGTTGGGTGAAGAGCCATTCTGCCGCTGAATAAAAATCAGGTTCACCACCTTCAAGCATATCCACAGGGCTTTCAACCCATCCGATCTTGATGAAGAAAAAATTTATCAGGTGAATGACCAGGAAGATCAGCACAATCGCCCCCGTGTATATCATGTATTTTGAAAGAAACGGCGTAGTTGTCTTATTTGTAACCTTGTACCTGACCGGGCGCGACATCCAGTTTCTCACCTGGAGGATGATACCGAACATTATGTGCAGGATAAACCCCCCGAACAAGACCACCTCAAAGATCTTCACCACATAATTCGTTCCCATGAAATGAGAAGCATCTGTGAACCATTTTCCCCCGTCATCCCTGAGTAAGCAGAGATTTATCCCAAGATGAACCAGCAGGAAAAGCATCAGAAAAAGACCCAGACAGGCCATCCAGATCTTTTTGGTGATGGATGAAAATTTCAATAAAAAAGAAGAATTCATAATGAGCTTTTAAGTAATTTTGTTAAGTATTTCAAAATTAGAATTTAATTATTTGATAGAGACAGACTCGTATATAATTTTTTCTTATTTCTAATCATTCCAAATTATGTTTTCAGCAAAAGTGTATACAGACAGAAGAGCAAAGCTTAGGGAAATGCTTGATTCGGGGTTGGTGTTATTCCCCGGAAATTCGGATGTTCCATTCAATTACCCTGCAAATATTTATCCTTTTCGGCAGGATAGCAGTTTCCTTTATTTCTTCGGCCTTGACAATGCAGATCTTTTTGGCGTGGTGGATCTCGACAATGAAACCGACTACATATACGGGAATGATGTAAGCATGGATGACATTATATGGATGGGGCAGCAGCCTACAATAGCTGACCAGGCCAACCAGGCAGGTGTCGGGAAAACCGCTCCGTTGGCAGAACTCAAAAGCCTGATCCGGGCTGCAAAGAAAGAAGGCCGGAGGATTCACTTTCTTCCTCCTTACAGGTGCGAGATCAGCATCATGATGGCCGGACTTCTTGAGATTCCGTTCAATGAAGTACAGAAAAATGTATCCGTTGATCTGATCAAAAGTGTCATCAGCCTCCGGATGAAAAAAGATGAACTTGAAATTCGGGAAATTGAAAACATGATTGATGTTGCCTACCTGATGCATACTGCAGGAATGAAGATGGCCAAAGCCGGCGTCATTGAACGGGAAATTGCGGGAACCATTGAAGGCATCGCACTTGCCAATGCCGGCCCGGTTTCTTTCCCGGTTATTCTTTCGATTAATGGTCAGACACTTCACAACCATTATCATGGAAATACGCTGACCGAAGGCAGGATGCTGGTTATGGATGCCGGCTGCGAATCATCTGAACATCATTATGCCAGTGATATTACCCGTACTGTGCCTGTCGGCGGAAAGTTTTCCCAGCGGCAAAAAGAGATTTACGAAATCGTTCTCAATGCCAATCTTACTGCAATTGCTGCCGTGAAACCTGGTGTTCTTTTTAAGGAGCTGCATTTACTGGCTGCAACTGAAATCTCCAAAGGCCTGATAAAACTCGGCCTGATGAAAGGTGATCCGAAAGAAGCCGTTGACAAAGGTGCATATACACTTTTCTTCCCGCACGGACTCGGGCATCCGATGGGACTCGACGTTCACGACCTGGAAGGGCTGGGTGAAAATTATATCGGGTATGACGAAGAAGTAACCAGGAGCAAGGAATTCGGACTTGCGTTCCTGAGATTTGGCAGAAGGTTGCAGGAAGGTTTCGTGATGACAATCGAGCCAGGCATCTACTTTATCCCTGAACTTATCGACAGCTGGAAATCCGAAAACAAACTGGCAGAATTCATTGACTATGCCAAAGTTGAAACATACAAGGATTTTGGCGGTATCCGCGTGGAAGACGATGTTCTCGTGACAAGCACGGGCAACCGGGTACTTGGGAAACCCATACCCAAAACAGTTGCGGAAATTGAATCAATGATGAAAATGTAGATACCAGTTTACCTCATGGATATCCCAGGAAGAATGAAGACCCTGTTAGTTGAAAATAAAAAAATCAGGTACTCCGATGAGGGCGAGGGCAAGACATTGGTCTTCCTTCATGGTTTTACTGAGTCAGGAAAAATCTGGAACCAGTTTTCAAGAAAACTCATCCGCGATTTCCGCATCATTATCATTGACCTTCCCGGTCATGGAAAGTCTGAAGGAATCGGAAGTATTCATACGATGGAGATGCAGGCTGAAGTCGTTCATCGTGTTCTGAAACAATGCAAAGTCAGGAAGTGTTTGATGATCGGTCATTCCATGGGCGGCTATGTTACGCTTGCCTTCGCTGGCAAATACCCGGCTATGCTCAGGGGCCTCTGCCTGTTTCATTCACATATTTTTGCAGATTCGGTGCAGGACAGGGAAAACCGGGACCGCACAATCCGACTGGTATTGCTGAATAAATTCAGTTTTGTTTCCCAGTTTATTGCAGGATTGTTTCCGGAGGAAGTGCGTGACAGTTTTTCCAAAGAGATTGATCAACTGATCAGGCGCGCAGACAGGATGCAGAAAGAAAATGTGATTGCCGCCATTGAAGGAATGAAAGAAAGATTTGATCAGACACTTCTGCTTAAAACTACATCTTTGCCGGTGCTTTTCATCCTCGGACTGAAAGACAGCAAAGCTCCGGTTGCAAGGTTGTGGGATATGATCTCATTGCCGGCCCAAAGCGAATCACTGATCCTTCGCGATACCGGCCATATGGGCTATATCGAGGAACCGAAGAAAACGCTTGAAGCAATCAAAGCCTTTGCAAAAAAGATCCTGTAAGAATTTCCTGCCGGTTTTATCATTCGCATATTCGTCATTCGCATATTCGTCATTCGCATATTCGTCATTCGCATATTCGTCATTCATAGAAATGCATCTCCTGAATATACTTCCACACCTTCTCCGGCAGAAAATGCCTCACATCCTTTTTATCTTTTATAGCCTGCCTGATAAAACTGGATGAGATCTCAATCAGCGGTGATCCGGTAAAACATACATGCGGATGAGTGTCGAATTTACCAGGCGGGACATTTGGCCGCGGATAGATGAAGATCTCAAATTGATCAAGCAATTGCTCAAAGTTTTTCCATTTTTCAAGATCCGGGAGATTGTCCTGGCCAGCAATTAATGCGAAATCATTTCCGGGATATTTTTCCTGGAGAAAATTTAGCGTATCCATGGTGTAAGAAGGTTCCGGCAGATGGAACTCTACATTGGACGCCCGGAACCGATGATCGTTCTCAACAGCAATGTTGGCCATGGCCAGCCGGTGATGTGCGGCAAGCAGGGTGGCTTTGTCTTTCAGCGGATTATGGGGAGAAACGATGAACCAGACCTGGCGGATATCGGTAAATTCAACCATGTAGTTGGCAATCATCAGATGGCCGATATGGATGGGATTGAATGATCCGAATAATAGTCCGATCCTGGAGTTCCCGTCTTTCATCAGGAATTGTGTTTGGTTAAAAACAAAGACACTTCCAAATTCACCTGTTCACAGGCAGAAGAGATATCATCATTAACAACGATCCGGTCAAAGGAATTCGCCACCGAAAGTTCCTGGGCTGCTTTATCCAGACGCTTTTTCAGCGTTTCCTCGTTTTCTGAACCCCTGTTTCTCAGCCTGTCTTCCAGGATTTCAATAGATGGTGGCTGAATAAACAGTGCCAGTGATTCAGCACCAAAATATTTTTTCAGGTTTAGCCCGCCATAAACATCAACATCAAAGATCGGGACTTTTTGCGTTGACCAGATGCGGTCGAGTTCGGATTTCAGCGTCCCGTAATAATTTCCGGCATAAACTTCCTGCCATTCAACAAATTCTTCCTGTTTGATCCTCTGCCGGAATTCATCAGCACTCATGAAGTAATAATCGGACCCATCGGATTCATTGCTGCGTTTCGGCCGGCTGCATGCAGAAATGCTGAATTGCAGTTCCTGGAAATGATCCAGCAGGTGCCTGACGATAGTCGTCTTTCCCGCACCCGATGGAGCTGAAACAATAATTGCTTTGTGATTCATACAGGTTACTCCACGGGTGAACTAAAGGATATTACCTAGTTGCTCTTTGATTTTTTCCAGCTCGTCTTTCATCTGTACCACGATCTTCTGAATCTCAACCTCATTGGCCTTGGACCCGATCGTGTTGATCTCGCGTCCCATCTCCTGGACAATAAAACCCAGCTTCTTGCCTTGCGGTTCAGGGTCATTCAGCGTGTCGATAAAATAATCACAGTGTTTCTGCAGTCTGACTTTTTCTTCAGTAATATCAAGCCTTTCAATGTAAAAGATGAGTTCCTGCTCAAAGCGGTTGTCGTCGGCAATGACCTGGATATTCTCAGATTTGCCCAAGTTCTGGAACCCTGCCCTGATCCGGTCACGAATGTCCTTTAACCGTGCAGCTTCGAAAGGAGCTATCGCTTCAAGAAATTTGAGGATCAGTCCAACCCTGGTAAGCATATCCTGTTCAAGGATCGCGCCTTCGTTGAGCCGGAATTCCTGGACCAGCAAAATTGCCTTTTGAATTCCTTCGTTTACAGGAGACCAATCGGCTTCATTTGCTTCCTGCTTCTCTCCCTGCAGGATATCGGGCATTTTAAGGATAACCGGGAGCAGGGAATCCTGTCTTTTTTCTCCAAGCTCTTTTAACAGATCATTAAATTCCTGGTAATATTTTTTTACCAGGGTTTTATTTATGCTGAATCCGGGTGCCTCAGAAGTATCATCGGTGGTTATGAAGAGATCAATTTTCCCGCGCTGGAGTTTCTGTGAAAGCAGCGTCCGGATCTCAAGCTCCTTGTCACGAAAGGGAGATGGAAGTTTTACCGAAAGATCGAGTGCCCTGCTGTTCAGCGATTTTATCTCGATGCTGAATTTTTTTGAAGGAAGCTCAACTATTGATTTCCCGTAACCTGTCATCGATGAGATCATACACCCTTTTTTGCAAACATACGCAAAAATAAGCTAATTTTACCTCATGGAATACCAGGTACTGGACGATCCATTGAAGTTTTACAACCTTATGCTTGGTGATATTGCCAGGGCAAAACGGTATGTTTATCTCGAGACTTACAAGTTCGCCAATGATCATATCGGTATCAAGTTCAGGGATGCACTGACACGGAAAGCCAATGAGGGTGTGGATGTCAAAATCCTGATCGATTCATGGGGCCGTGGGCCGGTTTCAGAGTCCTTCTTTGAAGATCTTATAAAGTTTGGCGGTGAAGTAAAATTCTTCGAAAAGATCAGGCTGAATTCGGATATCTTCACACGCGGGCACCGGCGCGACCATCGCAAAATCCTGGTCATTGATGATGAAGTATCCTACATCGGTTCAATGAATATTACAGGGTACAACCTGAATTGGCGGGAACTTGCATTGAGGACAAAGGGTGAAATGAGCATGATATTCCGGAAGGTTTTTCTGCAGAATTTTATAGCATTTAATACTTATCTCATTCCCAATAAACTCACGTTCACACGTAAGATCAGGTATAACAGCTGGGAGCTTATACGGGATGTACCGTCAATCCCATTGCAGCGACTGAAGAAGAAATATGCCCAGATGATCAAGCAGGCAGAAACTTCTGTTGTAATTGAAACACCCTATTTCCTTCCTGGCTGGCTTTTACGTAAATCGATCATCGATGCCGCAAAGAGAGGAGTTGATGTAAAAGTGATCATGCCCAAGAATTCTGATGTCAGGATGATTGACATCCTCCGGAACAAATACCTTGGAATCCTGCACAAGAACAACGTCAAGTTGCTATTCTTCGGCCCGCATAATCTTCATGCCAAGCTTATGGTCATTGATAATGACACGTTTTCAATCTCTTCAGCAAACTTTGATTACAGGAGTTTCCGGTACCAGTATGAGATTGCATTGATTGGCAGTGAACCAGATGTGCTCCGGCAGCTTCGGGATCATATCAGCGAAACCCTGACCAGCTCCGAGGTGTTCAATTATGAATTGTGGCTTCACCGGCCATTGATCGAAAAGATCTTTGAAGGACTCCTGGTCCCATTCAGGCACCTGCTTTAATTCCCGCTGCCACAACCTTCCTGTTCACAAGGAAAACTCCGCAGAAAATCAGCACTGCAGCGATGATCTTTGGATAAGTGATCCTTTCGTCACCCAGTGAAACTGACATCAGTGATGCGATCAGCGGTTGAAGGTAACTGTAAAAGCTGACCATGCTTGTACTCAGTTGTTTGAGAGAATAATTAATCAGAAGGTATGCGATAAAGGTATTGAGAACGATAATATAAATGAGCGACAACCATGCTTTCAGGTTGAATAGTTGAAATGAAAGGTCAGATAAGCTTTTTACGGAAAACGGAAGAATAAAGATAAACCCGAACAATGAGACCCATTTGAGAATTGTTGTTGTATGATATTTTGCCACCATGGGTTTTATCAGGACCAGGTACAATGCGTAAAATACCATATTAAGCACCACCATGATATTTCCTGTAAAGGAATTTGTTCCCGAATTGAATGACTTGCCATAGAGGACGAGGATCAGAGCTCCGCTTGCACCCAGGGCTATCCCGGAAACTTTTACCCACGTGACTTTCTCGTGGATCAGGATGCCCGCAAAAACCAATACAAATACCGGATTCAAAACATGGATGATGGATGCATCGACCGGGGTTGTGAGATTCAACCCTTCATAAAAAAATGCCTGGTTAAGGGCAAATCCTACAAGGCCGCAGCCTGCCAGTTTGAACAGGTCTTTCCGTTCGACTTTTTCCCGGACAAAGAGCCGTTGGAATATCCAGAAAAGTATAACGCCACCAAGCAACCGCAAGAACAACAATTGCAGGGGTTGCAGGGGGACAGGCATAATCCCTTTGGCAATTGCATAATGGAAACCGAAGATCAGTGTGGTGATGAGAAGCGAAAAGTGGGCTTTGATGTTCTTCGACATAGATCAATCATCAGCTCACAAAAGTAGCGTAATAATTAATGGCAGAATCTGGCATGGGGAAAATAGAGAGATGATGCAGCGTTCACAAGCAGATATTAAATAAGTTGCTGACACGCATGAAAACGCTTGCCAGCAACTTATTCATTTCTTAGGAAATCTGAATTTCCTTTTTGACATCGAGACGTGCTTCATCTTTTTTTGGCAACAAGACCTTCAGTATTCCATTGTCGTAGTCAGCTTTTATCTTTTCCAGGTCAATGGTTTTTGGCAATGTGAAAGATCTCGTGAACGCCCCGTAATGAAATTCCTTGCGGGTATAATTCTTTCCATCTTCGGTTTTTTCATCCAGGGCTTCTGAAGAAATCGTCAGCACATTATTTTCAAGCTGAATCTTGAAATCACTTTTTTTCATCCCTGGTGCTGCCAGCTCTAACTGGAAAGAATCGGCATTGTCTAAAATATTCGCTGCAGGATCACTGAACCTGCGGTTGAAGATGTCCACAAATTCGTTATCAAAAAAATTCTGAAAGACATCTGATAAAGCATTTGGTCTTGTCCATCTGATAATACTCATAATGATACCTCCTTTTATTTTTAATTAAATGCCTTCCTGTTATCAAATTTTATACCGCGGGGAAAAGCAATAACATCGCAAGACATTATGGCAAAAAACAACCTGGCTGGCTGCCAATATGGCCATGGTGTTGATGTGTGGAAGTTATAATTTGCTTATTAACAGGATTTTCGCAAAAAGAGGTTATCCGCAATGAAGATAGCTGTTAACGAGTTTGAGTAGTTCTTTTTCGTTGTCTTTTAGTCTCTCTCTCAGGTCTGCATCATTGTAAGATCTGAGTTTGTGAATAACACCGTCAATGATTTTGCGTGGGAATACTCCATGTGCTTCAAACACTGCCCGTTGGGTTTCCAGGCAATCGGCAGAATGCCAGCATGAATCAGGAAGCTGTTGTAACTTGCTCACCCGGTCTTTGTATTTCTCCTCGAAGATGTTGACATCAACATAGGATTTTTCAGCAAGGGTCAATGCATTCTTCATCTCCAGTCCGTGACGGGCGGCAACGGTGAGACCGGCAAACAGCAGGTATATATCAGCCGATCCGTCCGGGCAGCGGAATTCAACGGTCTGCTTGCTATTGAAGTTCCCGGGTTGTTCCGTTTCTTTGGGGTTCGCATCAGAAAGCATATTGTTTTTTGCATTCCATCCCAGCGGCACGCGGACCAGCACGGAACGGTTCCTGTCTCCCCAGCAGATATTGGTTGGCGCTTCCTGGTGAGGAACAAGACGTAAATAGGAAGTAGGTATTGTATTTCCGAATGAAGTCAGTGACTGGGCAAGATCAAGGTAACCGGCAATGGCTTTTTTTGCTGTTGCGGAGAGGATTCCATCGTTGACCATCTGGTTCTTTCCATCCTTCATGAGGCGCGTATGCACATGCAGGCCACTTCCGGCTTTGCCTGTAGTAATTTTTGGAGCAAAGGTCATGCTGACGCCATATTTATACGCCAGCGACCGGAGTACCCATTTCGCAATGAGAATCTGATCTGCAGCATCTTCAAGCTTTACAGGAGTAAATTCAATTTCGTTCTGTTCAAAGGCCAGGCCGTCTTCAACGAAGTTACCAACTTCCGAGTGGCCGTATTTTATGAATCCACCGCACTGGGCAATCGTCCGCATGGCTTCTGTCCGTAAGTCTTCCCATTTACAGAAAGGGGCGGATTCATGATAACCCCGCTGGTCGGCGGCTTCAAAAAGCTGGTCCAGTTCGCTGATGATGTAATACTCAAGTTCACCCATTACCTCAAAGGAGAAACCGGTCCTGGTTTTGAGTATCTCATGGGATTTTCTCAGGATAAATTCCGGTGAATTCGCATAGGGCAAGCCGTCCTTGTCATAATAGGAACAAAGGATATCAATGGACGGGATCTCTGAAAACGGGTTCACAAAAGCCGTCCGGTACCTTGGCATCACATAAAGATCGCTGGAACCAGCCTCAACGTAATGCGGAAAAAGACTCGACCCGTCAACCCGTTCACCGGCACTGAGAATGTTGTCAAGATGCTGCTTGTTTTTGATGATGAAGTTTAGCGTCTTCAGCCGCCCGTCTGCTCCTGCATAACGGAAATTCACCATCTCAATTCCTTTGGCTTCAATAAATCGGATAAGATCATTCCTTGTAAAATCTTCAGATGGTTTCTCCAGGAAATGGATCAGGGGGTTTGGATTCAGTACGACTCCGGTATCTTTCATAAATCAGTGGCTTTTCAGAACTCGCGAAACGCCCGCAAAATTAGCCAAAAATTATTAATTTTGACAGACGAACCCACAACAATCGTGACGATGCATCCAAATGCGCATGAAATAGTGATCTTCTCGGCTTTCCTGGTTTTCATCTCGATGATGTTGTCGCTGGATCTTGGGGTTTTTAACAGGAAGAGCCATGCCATGACTTTCCGCGAAGCCCTTCTCTGGACCGTGGTCTGGATCGGGATTTCATTTGGATTTTACCTGTTGCTGCGGTTTTTCGGAAACCAGCTTCACGACATCAAAGATATCCCGGGCATCAGGGAGAGCATGAAGCATTTCCACCACCCGATCCAGATCGATGGATTGTCCTTCGGTGAGGCGATCAAGGTCTACAACATCAACATCTCGCTTGAATTCCTTACCGGTTACCTCATCGAATATTCCCTGTCGGTGGATAATATCTTCGTGATCATCATGATCTTTCTTTCATTTAACATACAGCCAAAATATTATCACCGCGTTCTTTTCTGGGGGATCCTCGGGGCCATCGTAATGCGGTTTCTTTTTATCTTCCTTGCCAGTGCCCTGATCCAGCGGTTTGACTGGATTCTCTGGGTGTTTGGTGGAATGCTGATCTTCCTGGGAGGTAAGATGGGATGGGAATTTTTCAGCAGGAAAAACGAGGACCGGATTGATACCGTGAATCACCCGGTCGTAAAATTCATCTCGAAGTTTTTTCTTGTTGCGGGTGATGATACCGGTAAACGGTTCTGGATCCGGAGGAACGGCAGGTTTTACATCACACACATCCTGATCGTCCTGATCATCATTGAACTCTCGGATGTCCTCTTTGCTGTGGATTCAGTCCCGGCTGTGTTTTCGGTAACGCTGGATCCCTATATTGTATTCTTCTCCAACATTTTTGCCATTCTTGGTCTGCGTTCCCTGTTCTTCCTGGTGATCGATGTCATGAACAGGTTTCATTTCCTGAAACTGGGACTGGCATTCCTGCTGTTCTTCGTCGGGGTCAAGATGTTCTTTGCGCTGCATATCTCGACTACGATAACCTTGTCGGTAATTCTCGGGATTCTTGTCTTTTTTGCAGGATTGTCCTTGCTGGTGCCGGTTTCAAAAATAAAAAGCTAATTTATTTTCCTACACCAGGCACAGAAGTTTACAGCAGGAAAGATCTGATGTGAACTATGTGTCTTTTGTGGTGGGCATTTTATTGAAAGTACTCTTTCAGCAATTGCTGTGCGGCAACGTACGGGTTCAGATGGCCGGCAATTATTTCCGCTTCCAGCTTTTTCAGTTGAAGTGAAATGTCTTTTCTCGAAAAGAAGTTGGATTTGAGGGTTTCTTCAATGGATTCATAAAAGACCTGGCGATTTTGCTCCATCCTTTTTTTATGGAAGAAACCATTTCTTTCGGTGAACGACCGGTATTCCAGGATCTTGTTCCAGATGTTTGATACGCCGTCCCTGGTCATGGAGGAGCATGTATCCACGCATGGAATCCAGCCTGAATCGGAAGGCGGAAAAAGATGAAGCGCGTTTGAATATTCGGTCTTTGCCATCATGGCTTTTTTGATGTTATCACCATCGGCTTTATTGATGACCAGGAGATCGGCCATCTCAATGATCCCGCGCTTGATTCCCTGGAGTTCATCACCGGCTCCAGAGATAAGAAGCAGCAGGAAAAAATCCACCATTCCATGAACGGCGATCTCTGATTGGCCTACACCAACAGTTTCCACGAATATCACATCAAATCCTGCAGATTCGCAAAGTATGATCGTTTCCCTTGTTTTCCTTGCTACGCCCCCAAGTGAACCGGCTGAAGGCGAAGGCCTGATGAAGGCATTCGGATCTACCGAGAGTTCTTCCATCCGGGTTTTATCACCCAGAATACTGCCTTTGGATTTGCTGCTGCTTGGATCGATTGCCAGAACAGCAAGTTTATGACCATTGGCTGTAAGCTGTTTCCCCAAGGCTTCAATGAAAGTGCTTTTACCGGCTCCGGGCACACCGGTAATCCCGACCCGGATACTCCTGGATTGTTGTCCGGTTATTCCAGGCGGGACGTTAGTGCCGACATCCGCATGGCGCGCTTTCAGGCATTCGCCAATAATCTCCTGCGCCTTTACCTGGTGTGAGGACAGGGAACTTTCGATCAATGTAATGGCCTGGCTGAGAATAGTCCTGTTCCCTGAAAGGATTCCTTCAACATAATCCGATGCGGAAAGGTTTTTCGACTTCGTTTTCTTCAGCTTGCCAACTAGATCATCATTGATCTGGGAAGGCTGGGAGATGCCATCCATTACATTTAAGGCTGATTTATGGGGTTTTGTGGTCATTTTTGTTTAGGCAATAGGCAATAGAATTAAAATGAATTCAAGTTAGTAATTTAATTTCTTTATCAATGAATTTATCATTTTTCCTAATTCCGTACTTTTTTGAATTAGGACATCAATCGATTCTTTATCAAGGTACTTCAAACCATACGCAATGTATAGAAAAGTTTCCACTTCATTGAGAGATCCCCTCGAAGTTCTGAGAAACTGGAAATAATTTTTTGTACTGTCACGACCATATCCTTCTGCGATGTTAGCTGGAAATGACGCGGCTGCCCTTCTTAATTGGTTTGTTAATCCATACTGCTCGGTAATTGGAAATACAGTAGTAATTTTATAGATCTCGATTGAAAATCTCACACCTTTTTTCCATACTTCCAGATCTTTATAGGATTCTGTTTTTTTCTTTTCTCCCAACATTTTAAAAATATTATTTTCAATGACGCTCAATCTATTGCCTATTGCCTACTGCCTATTGTCTTACTATCCACAAAGATAAAAATTTCAATCCTTCTAAAAAGTTAAAAAAAACTTACTACCTTTGCACTCCCAAACCTCTTCGTAGCTCAGTTGGTAGAGCAATTGACTCTTAATCAATGGGTCGCAGGTTCGAGCCCTGCCGAGGAGACTGGAGAAAGGCAAAATGGCAAGATGGCAAAATGGTAAAGCTGTTTTGCCATTTTTCTTTCGTAATTTCCAAGTACCGAAAAGGGGAAAAGAAAAAGATTCAACGAATCTCAAATAGATCGGAAATAATTGTGTGATCTGTGGTCTCGCCGGAAACAGTAAAGGAAACCAAAAGCCGGAAACTTCCCATTGAATTGAACAATGCCGAAGGCCAGGAGCACTCGTACGCTTCGTTTGGCTTTATCGTGTGCGAACGGGTTGGACACTTCAACATCATATACGACAATTCCCTGTTTCCCGACCAATGCCCATTCTCTGATTTCTGGTACGACATTTCAAGGAAGTGTCCGCACCTCAGGGCAATGGCAATATCAGAACCGGATTTGTTAGCGAGGGATAATTTTATGGTGTCAGATCCGGTATAGGATGATTTGCTGAAGGTCAGTGCAAGAGGAACCAAAGTCTTTTCCTTCTTTTGCGTACTGACCTGTCCGGATGGTTTACCAGCTTTGGTCACATTCGTATGGCAGGCGCTAATTACCGAACAGGTGAGAAGTATTAAAATAAATAATCTTTTGAGGCTCATCGTTGAATCTTTTGTACTGATTGGTTAGCTTTTTTTGTAAATCCCCAGGATCTCACCATAGTAAACCATGTGAAAATCTTTATCAGGATAATATCTTTTTTCTATTGCCGGATCAAGCGTGGCTGGGTCGAGAAAATGCTTGTGTATGATCCTGCATTCAAAATGGATGGTTGACTCGGAAATAAAAAACGAATCCCCATTGCTGCACTTCTCAACATCAAGGTTGCAGGCTTCAATTTTATTGATATCGCGGCCTGACCTGGAACCGCATATATTCAATTCCTTGAGATAGCTGTCAGGCAATATGCAAACTGAAAAATCCTGTCCTGACTCCATCAGCCCGAATGTGTGCCGTACCGGCCTCACCATTACAGTTATTATCTGTTTGTTCCAGATGTGTCCGATGGTGCTCCAGCCAATGGTCATCGGGTTTGGCGGATTTCCAGCAACCAGTAATATTCCGTGGCCGTCAAGTTTGTCCAGTGTTTCATTCAACACCACGGATAATTCAACCTTTTCCCTCATGATTGCCTGTTTTATAAAGATCAAAAGTACTACTATTCAGCAATCTTCTTTCGCACATCTTCAATTCGCAAACCTCAATTATTCATACCCTGAGATGTAAGTTTCTAAAGATCTGCGTCTTCACGCCTTTACGGCAATCTTTTGTATTGTAACCATCTCATCTGCAATGTTTTTCCGTCATTGAATCCTGCTTAAACCGACCCTTGACCGACCTAAAACCCATGAAACACCGATTTGGAGCCACTTTGGTCGGTATCACGCCGGTATCACGCCGGTATCACACCGGTAGATCAACGTTTTCAGGATGTTATGATCACAAAGGCACTAAATATTCGTTATCCCCAGGTACTTTTGAGTTTAATTTATTTCTATCCCTCAAGTTTCGTTAGTGTTATTTTTAAATTCCTCCGAATGCATAACAAAATAAGCCTCCTCTTTAACTGGATACCTGAACATGATCCTGCATTTATCAGGGGTGTTTTTTCGAATAAAATAAAATATTTTCTTATAAAGGAACGTTAATAGAAAAATCAGTGAAAAAAAGTCATGAAATCACTGTGCAAAGCCGCATTAGTTGTTTTGATCTTTTTCACTTATTCCCATGCTTACGCCCAGTATTGCGACGGCATTCGTTTTACTGAAATGCCTGTATTCACCGATGCTGAGATCGATTCAGCGTTGAATGTAGTTTATGGAAATGCTTCCAATTGGCTGGGCATTACTGAGAATCTTGGTTCGAATATCTTCTTTCCAAAGCAAGGCATTGACAGCCTTGACAGAAGACCTTTCATACTTTTATTGCACGGTGGCAGTTTCCTGACAGGAAGCAGGAATGAATTGAATTTTGATTGTAAGGAATTTGCCAGGAGGGGGTATGTTGCGGCCACCATTGATTACCGGGTAGGATGGGATTATCTGCCCGATTGCGATGGAGATACCGTTTCTTCTGCAATGGCAATATATCGGGCGATGCAGGACTGTCATGCAGCAATAAGGTACTTTGTTGCAAACGCTTCTTCCTTCAGGATTGATACGTCCTGTGTTTTTATCGGGGGGAACAGTGCCGGTGCCTATACCACGGTCGATCTTGCTTTTGTTAACCAGGATGAAATCAATGGGCGTTATCCCTGGTGCCAGCCTGCCCTGGGAAACCTTAATGCTTCGGGAAACAATCTTTCCAATACATTCACAATAAAAGGCCTCTTTCATAATTGGGGCAGTATTATTGACATCAACTTTTTGCATAGCGAAGATGCTATCCCAATGGTTGCTTTTGCCGGTGCCTTGGATTCCATTTCCCATATTGATTCGGGGTATTACCAAAACTGTTCTGACTATGCCTTAGACTGGGGAACAAGGGCAATCTATCAAAGACTGGTTTCGTTCGGAGAATGCGCTGACCTATCCATTAAGGAGGATGGCGGTCATGGTGTATACAATGTTACGGCAGGACAGACCTTATTCAGGATTGGACGAGCTTCCTGCTTTTTCAAGAGCCTGTTTTGTCATGATTGTACCACATTTTATTCAACGGATAGTATTCCTGCTACCTGCTCATCTAATTACAGGACTACTTCGGTTCATGAACCTGAAGGAGGCTCCTCTTTCAGTGTTTATCCGAACCCGGCGAATTCAACGGTCACTATTGATAATGTTCCGCGTGAACTCCGGAATTCCCGGTTGACCCTATACGATTCTTATGGCCGGGCAATAATGGTGTCGGGGCTGAATGGTCTGACAGCCACCATTGATGTATCTGATTTTCCTGATGGTGCTTATTTTCTCAGGCTTGATCAGGGTGGGAAAGGGAGGATTATCTTCAAATATCATTAGTTGGGTTCATCTCATCTGATGACATTATCCTGGTCTCGATTGTCATCATTGATTAATCTCCTTTATGCATACTTCTCATTTCGACCCTTTTCTTTGTTCCTGTTAGTATTTCCCGGTTGTTTGACTAACTTTGTTATAAGAAGAATTCCTGGGGAAGGAACCAATGGAAACATTTTTATTGAATAATTTTAGGCTGACCAAAGGAATCCGAAAACAATTATGGGGAAAAGAAAAAAACCGAAACGCTGGAAAAAAACCTTACTCTGGCTTGTTGTTATCCTTTTTTTAATTGCTGGCGGCTTCTTCGCGATCGGTTATTTTTATTGCGGAAGCCTGATCCGGACTTATCTGAAAGAAACGATCTATACTCAGAGTAAAGGAATATACAGGGCTGAGATTGGAGAGATTTACCTGGATGTCCTGAATGGAGACCTTCATGTTCACGGCGTGACATTGACTCCGGACCTTCACCGGTATCATGAACTGGCAGGCTCGGATACATTATATCCATTGATATTCGGTTTGAAGATTGAGAAGATCAGGGTCACAAATTTTGAAATCCAGCGATACCTTAATGAGCATGTGATTGATATAAAAAACATCCGGTTCAGTTCACCGGAAGTTGTAATCTACCGGATGAAATCATCTTCACATTTCAGGAAATTAAAATCCCCGGAAAGGATATTTGAACTGAGCCTTCCTCGCGGGTTGGCTGGCCTTTTTGTGGGTGAGATCCTGCTTGAAAATGGCAAACTGACATTCAGGGATCAAGCTAACGATTCCCTGAAGATTTATCATATTCCTTCATGTAACATCCGCATCACAGGAGTCAATGTCAGGCAGGGTATTCATTCCCGGCATTTTTATAATTCAGATGATATCACAATTGTCATCCGCGGATTTGAAATTAAAACCGGGAATGAGATGAACCGGATCTCTTTCGGTGAGATTGGCATATCTACCGGGAAGCAGGATATCTATGTGAAACAATTTCGCCTTACTCCGTTGTTCAATCGTCATGATTATTGCCGGAAACTTGGGTTTCAGACAGACCGGATAAAGGTTGAAGCCGGAGAGATCAGTTTTTCCCACATCGATCTCCGGTCGTTGATTTTATATCGTAGCCTGATTGCGGAGAAACTGAGCATTACCAACCTGGTCATCGATGATTATCGCGATAAACGTATCCCGATAAAACCCGGATTCAGAGCAACCATGCCACAGGAAGGGATCCGGAGACTAAAAACAGTTCTGAAAATTGATACGGCTTTGCTGAAAAGCGGGAACGCAACATATTCTGAACAGGTAGGACCAGAGCCCGGTTCAATATATTTTGATAAAATAAATGCAACCCTGCTCCGGCTGACCAATGACTCCATCCAGCTGAACTCAGGAATCATTACTGACCTGCATGCAACCGCCTGGCTGCAGGGAAAAGGGAAGCTGGATGCCAGGATGCGATTCCAGGCTGGTGATAAAAAAAACACGTTCACTTTTTCCGCCAGGATGGGATCATTTAATCTTTGCGGGATCAACCCGATGCTTTCAAAGCTTGTCCCGGGTCACGTTCGGTGCGGTCAGATAAAACAAATGATTATTCCTGAAATGCGCGCTGATGATGATGTTTCAAATGGCACCCTGCTTCTTTACTACAATGATCTCAAGATTCAGATGGATGCCAGGAAAGCGAATCCATGGGATAAGATCAAAGCCGGGGTGATAAACTTTGTTGCTAACGATATCCTCGTAAATAATGATAATCCGGGGAAGTCAGGAAAGATGAATGAAGGGGTGATCTCTTTTACCAGGGATAAACAGAAAGGTATATTTAACTATCTCTGGAAAAGTGCGTTCAGCGGAATTAAATCGACAGTGGGCATCAACAACAAGGAGCAAAAAAGGATAAAAAAATCAAAGAATTAAATTACACCTTCTTTACGCGAACGGCATTCATCCCCTTAACACCACGCTCGAGTTCGAAAGTGACCGTATCGCTTTCTTTAACTTCGTCAATCAGACCGTTGACGTGGAAGAAATATTTCTCCTGGGTATCCAGTTCTTTGATAAACCCAAACCCTTTTGAAGTATTGAAAAATTCAATCTTTCCCTTGCGAATGGCGTTGGCTTCGATGACTTCTCTTTTCTGAACCCCGATTTCAATGCTTCCTGCATCGATCTTCTTTCTGTTTGCCGGGTTTGGCGGCGTATCACAAAGCTGCCCGTTTTCATCAACATAGGCAATCATGTTGTCGGGACCTTTGTCCTGGGCATTGGCCTTCCTTTCGGCAAATTTCTTTTGCTTATCCAGTCTTTTCTTTAATCTTTTCTTTTCCTGGTCTCTTTTGTTATATGTCTCTTGTGAACCTGCCATCTATCTTCTGTTTGGTTAAAAATTCTTTATGATTGTCCTTTCTGAACAGTCAGAGTATTGAAGTTAATAACTTGCTTTCAGGTAACCTGACAGGCCTAAACCGGCAAATGACAATGGGTCCGGTTCGGGAATTACATAAAAAGTATTTATTTCATTACTGTTTTGCAAAGATAAGATAATAATCCGAATCCTGTTTTCTGTAGATTCTGATGTGTTATCCGGAATAAATAAGGATTTACGGCCTGCCAATGGAGGACCCATATTCGTCAACGAACAGATAAATCCAACCGGTTACCAGCAAAAAACAACCGACTGTTAATTCCGGCTGTTTTTTTTATTCTTTTTGTTTTATATTTGAGAAGGTGAATTAAAGCTACCTGGTTCAGAAGGAACACGAGCGAAGCGAATTTCTGAAGGATATGGAAAGGGTACAATAAATGGGAATAAAACTGTCAGCATAAAGTATAATTCCAGATCAATTTATTTGTAATAATTCAAATCCATTGTTATGAGCAGGCTTATCCGACTACACGGAAATTTCCTGAATGGGATATTTTTCTCATTTAACATTAACCAGTCATTTTTTTCTCTCACCAGTCTCCGTGCTTTAGTTCTCCTGGTTCTTTTCCCGTTCGTTTACTCAACCCCGGCTGAAGCGCTGCCCAGTTATGCGAGACAAACGGGAATGTCGTGTACTGCCTGCCACTATTCCTTTCCGGAACTTACTGCTTTTGGCCGGCAGTTTAAGCTGAATGGTTATACCATGACAAACATGAAGACTATTGAAGTAAAGGATGGCAGTGCCCGGGCAACGAGGCTGAATCTGCTCAGCACACTGCCCTTATCTGCAATGGTCATGGCTTCATTCACCAACATTGAAAAAAATGTTCCGTCCAAACAAAACAACTCGGTTGCTTTTCCCCAGCAACTGAGCATGTTTTTTTCCGGCCAGGTGACGCCACATATCGGAACCTTCATCCAGGTAACCTATGATGGGTACAGTTTTGGGATGGATAATTCCGACATCCGGTACACAAACCAGTCCCACATCGGGTCAAAGAGCCTGACATACGGACTTACGTTAAATAATAACCCGGCCGTGCAGGATGTATGGAATACATCCCCGGCATGGAGATTCCCATCGGCATCATCCAATGCAGCCATTACACCAGCCAAATCGACCATCATGGAAAATCTTGGGATGCAGGTTGCCGGACTCGGAGCATATTCCATGTTCAATAACCTGCTTTTTACAGAGCTTTCGGTGTACAGGTCTGCACAGCAGGGAGCCGCAAACCCTGCAGATTCTACGAGTTATATGACAATCAGGGGTGTTGCGCCATACTGGCGGCTTGCACTTCAGCATGACTGGTCGGGGAATTATTTCGAATTGGGAACCTTTGGAATGACTTCGGATAATTTTATCAGGGGGATCTCTGGTGACCGGGATAAATTTACGGACATCGGCCTTGATTTCCAGTATGAAAAGAACTTTCGGATAGGCTCTTTTACTTTTCACACATCCTTTATCAATGAATCGGAAACACGTGATACTTCTTCAACCGGGAATCTGGCATATAATTTTAACTCCTTTAAAGTGGATGGCAATTTCTATTTTAAAAACAGGCTGGGTGCAACGATCGGGTATTTTAATACCGGAGGAACAGAAGATCTTGCTGTCGGAAGTCATACCAACAAGCCCAACAGTGACGGGTTTATTTTCCAGGTGGAATTTTTGCCCTGGTACAATACTAAATTTTTAGTTCAGTATGTTTTATATAATAAATTTGATGGAAGTAAATGGAATTATGACGGCATGGGCAGAAATGCCATCAATAATAACACCCTTTATGTTTTAGCCTGGCTTAATTTTTAATCGTATGAAGATGAAAAAACAGATGTTAATTAGCGTTTCCCTGGTCATTGTTTCTTTTATTGGGATTGCGGCAGGTATTATGGGTAGTGTATGTTCGTCCGGCAGCGAGCTGCCTGTTTTATGGAATTATGGCTCACCCGTGAACCCCGGCGCTTCGACAGATCAGCAGGATAAGGACCTGGGCATTGGCCCCGTCAAAAGTGTCAAACTGGGCCCCATTGATAAAAAAATGGGGGATGAAGGCAAAAGTCTCTTTAATACAAAATGCATCGTTTGCCATGAACTGGATCAGAAAAAAGTCGGTCCCCCGCTCAGGAATGTAACAAAAGAAAGGGCTCCCGAGTACATCATGAATTTGCTTGTCAATGCACAGCAGATGCAAAAAGAAGATCCGATCGTGAAAGATCTCTTCAGGAAATACAACAATGTACCCATGCCTGATCCTGTGTTTACGCAGGCGCAGGCCCGGTCTGTCCTGGAATATCTGCGATCAGTAGTAAAATAGAAGAACCTGCTGATCCATGTGGACACAATTCTGTTTAATCGGATTGGTTGTAACTCAATGATGTTTTCGGTTTATCAACTAATACTGGAACCTGATGAAAAAAAGGAAAATCGGCCGGATCACAGGATATACCTTTCTGGCTTTCTTACTGATTCTTTTTGTTTGCATCGGATATGTCACGCTCATCCTTCCCGGGATTCCCGTTCCTGATCTGAAGGTGGCGCTGACCCCTGCAAGGATTGCCCGGGGGGCATACCTGGCCAATCATGTGGCCGTATGCGTGGATTGCCATTCTACACGCGACTGGTCAAAGTTCTCGGGCCCGCTTGTGCCCGGAACAGAAGGAAAAGGCGGTGAAAAATTTGATCATTCAATGGGGCTGCCGGGTGAATTTTATTCTTCAAACATCACCCCTTACAAACTAGCCGGATGGAGTGACGGTGAGATCTATCGTGCCATTGTCAGCGGGGTAGGCAAAGGCAACAGGCCGTTGTTTCCGGTCATGCCTTATGCATACTACAGGAATCTGGCTACCGAAGATGTTTACAGCATCATTGCGTACATCCGGACACTTCCTTCAATCGAATCCCTGCCACCGGGATCAAAAGCAGATTTTCCGGTTAACATCATCATGCATACATTCCCTCAGCGGGAAAACCCGATGGTGCTTCCTTTAAAGTCCGATACGGTCAATTATGGAAAATACCTGGTTTCTGTTGCTGCCTGTAAAGACTGCCATACACTTTTTGTTAATAATAAACCGGATGAAAAAATGGCCTTTGCAGGGGGCAGGGAATTTAAAATGCCTGCAGGATTGCTCGTGACACCCAATATAACACCCGACAAGGAAACCGGGATTGGTTCCTGGTCAAAGATGGATTTTGTAACGAGGTTCAAAACCTATGACCCTTCAACATTCAGTCCGCGAACGCTTGAAAAAGGAGATTTAATGACCGTGAAACCATGGATGATGTATGCCGGAATGGATACATCTGACCTTGCAGCAATCTATACGTACCTTAAGACACTGAAGCCTGTAAGAAATGTAATCTCACGGTGGACGCCTTTCCCGAAATAAGAATATTCCGGGCTTATTAGAATAACCGGCGTTACTGCTTTTTTAACTTTTCAGAGATCAGGACTCCTCCCTGGGCCATGTTTTCGTATGGATTTTCTTTGATGAAAACGACGTAGGCATCTTTCGGGATGTTCATGATATCACTGGCAAGCTGCGTGATCTCCCTGGCAAGTCTTTCTTTCTTTTCGGTTGAAAGAACAGGACCTTCAATGGTTATTACCGGCATAATGTGTTCATTAAAGATGAATGATGGAAACAGGTCTGGCAAAAAATAAATTTAACATGAATACAAACTTACATAAAAATTATGCTACTTCATTTCACCCAGGAAATCCCTTTTCTTTTGCGATTCCCGGCAGATTAAAATCTGCTCCCTGGCTTTATCGGGATGCCCTGTCAGGAAATAGATCGCACCCAGGTTGAACCGGGCATCATCAAAGAAGGGATCGATTAGCAGAGTCTCTTTCAGTTTCCGAATGGCTTCATCTGTTTTGCCTGACTTGAATAATGTGGCACTGTAATCATTCAGCACCCTGACTTCATAAGGTGTCATCGTAAGTGCACGGACGAAACACTTTTCAGCAGCCGTGTTTTCTCCGAGGCGATAGTGCGCAACTCCTTCAAACCATGAGATGGGCAAGGTGTTTGGCGTAATATGGTAGAGTGGATTTTCGGCTTTGTGACAATATTCAATCACACGTTTGTCATCTTTTCTTTCATTGCGGAACACGAGCATAGTATAGTATTCGCCACGAAGGTGTGCAACTGCAACCAGGGCTGAAAGCAAACCCAGGGTTATGACGATCGCAGAAATCCATCCTGACTTCAAACGATGAAAGAGCGCAGATTTCATGGCAGGCAGCGGAACTTTATTGAGCATAAAAGCAAAGACTGACCAGAGCAGGATGTTGTGTTCAATGCGCTGCAGGGGAAAGTCAAACGCTGCATAAAGCAGGAATCCCGCAATGAAGGCGGCATAAAACAAAACTTCCCTGGATGGTTTTTGTGAGGAGAACAAGATCCGGTAAAAGACGAAAACAGGTGGCAGAAAAAAAATGAAAAGAGCAAGGATAAGTCCGGTTATCCCAAGTTCAGAGATAATCCGCACCCATTCGTTGTGTGGCTCGCTGTAGGTGTAATTCCCGATCGTGTGTTCGGGGTTTGGCGGATCCTTGACGGAAGCGACAGCCAGCCGCCAGTTTCCTGCACCAACACCTGCAAGCGGATGAGTTGCAATTAGTCCTGCAGATTTCTGCCAGAAGATCAGTCGGAGGTTTGCATTCGTATAGTAATTCTCGGAGAAATCAAAAGCCGCCATTTTTGAATGATCCTGCAGATCGGCCTGCCTGAGTTTCCTGATATTCCTGGCCTGCAGTTCATCATACGACCTGAAATAATTCCACACCATGATTTTCTGCAGGAAATATTGCCGGCGTGTGTTGTCGAGCGTGTGCGTAAAT
>TBL_comb47_HYPODRAFT_10000943_pt1 | contig 38380 bp, 28 predicted proteins | sample TroBogypolimnion_40_FD_10682 | JGI IMG/M metagenome (IMG submission 10682)
GCCTAGATGATCTAAATTGTAACTACTGTAAAGGGATTCCTCATTCATAGATAGCCTCCAAAGATTATGATCCGCTACGTATAGTTTAAATCATTTTCTATCTTGAGGGGGTGCGGAATGCCGGTAACAAGGTTGCGTAAGCCCTCAGCCAGATCAGCGAAATGCTCAGCAAGATGTGGCTAACACTTAGCAATATTCGCCGAGTGCTTATTCGGTGTTGCGTAGTATTCATCGGTATACACAGATTCGCATGGTCACGAAGAACGAAAAACCAGATAGCCTGACGTGAATTTATGCAAAATGACGGTACTCAAATAAACTCGAATTTATATATTAAGAGACCTGCATGAAATAACGTGAGTACAATGATTTTACCCCCCCCTCTTTTTCAAAAGGGCGAGCAGGGAGTCGCTATTTTTGAGTAAAGATTCCCTTTGCTCCCAGCGTGGAAATCCTCAAAAATACCGCGACAAATTAGATTGCTACGCAAGCCCCAGCCGTCCTGGTCACTCGTTCGCCACCCAACAAGGGGTGACTCACATGCTCTCCAATGACTCGATGCGATTTCGTAAAGCCTGCATTTTCACTACGGAAAGAGACGCTCCGTGAAAACACATGCACTATCGCTTCTGGGGACTACTCGACGCCTGTCTCGCAGCGTCTGGATGTTACTTGACTACATTATTTCGTGCTCATTCCTTAATTGATGTGCTGTAAGTCGATTTACGAAATCAAAGCAATAGGGATTTTTCAATACCTTCGCCAAAAAATAACCCACAGAACGTAGAAAACACATTGGTTATAACGCATTGATAGTGCGTATTTATATTAAAAATTATGTCAGCAAAACGTCCAATCTAATTATTAATAACTAATGCCCAATACCTATGCTATGAATCATTGGGTTACAAACGAAAAAGTGGCGAAGGTATTGATTTTTAGCAGCCATTAATTTTGTTGCATGATAACAAGCATAGTTAAAATGTTGAATGATTTGATGCCTATTTTGTTTGTTTGGTATTGCCTTGATTAATCCAGTATACTAGGCGCTGAAAGAGTTGGCTGGGCAGTCGCTGTTTTATCATTAAGATAAGATGGAGGAAAGTCCGGGCTCCATTGGGCAGAGTGCCAGGTAATGCCTGGGAGGCGTGAGCCTACGGAAAGTGCCGCAGAAAATAGACCGCCTATCTTTATGGTAGGTAAGGGTGAAAAGGTGCGGTAAGAGCGCACCGCGCAACTGGTAACAGGTGTGGCATGGTAAACCCCACTCGGAGCAAGATCAAATAGAGGGACAGACGCGTGGCCCGCGCGGTTCCTGGGTAGATTGCTTGAGCTGTAGGGTGACTTGCAGCCTAGATGAATGACTGTTCTCGACAAAACCCGGCTTATAGGCCGACTCTTTCTTTTTATTTTTCTGTAAGCTGCACATGTTGCAGTTTGTGTAATTAAAAGTACATTTAATCTATATTGATATTACGCAGAGAGCAAAGTCAGCTTCGCTAATACTGATTTAGTTATGTTTTTTTTTAAGATACATCACTCTACTATCTGTTCAGTATTTTTTGTTTTAAATATTCTCTGTTAGTCCCCCCCCCCTCCTTTCGAGCTTATGCTTTAAGATATTTCTTTAAGTATTATGTGACAATATGCCTAGCTTATTGGTTGTTCGTTCACTAAAGCTTAAATTGATTTGTCACTCATAATAAAATGCGATTGAGTTAGTTGATCTGATTTATACATTTGTGACCATTGTTTTTGTTTGTTGATGATGGAAGTAAATCATTTTAAAAAAGAAAATAGTTGAATGAAATCTTCCTTGACTGGAAGCAATTTGGAATTTATAGTGATTTTAATGTAATATAAAGTGGTAAAAAGTGGCGTGATTGGTTCTTTTTAGCGTATTTTTGGTTTTTTTGTTTCGAGGCATAAGTTCGATCAATGTAGACTAAGGGGTCTATTGCAATTCCAACACGCTATCGTGAAGAGTTACAAGATTATTGTAATCGTCAAATGGTGGTAACCGTTGCAGTAAATGAGCAGGGTTGTTTATGGTTGTATCGACTTCCTGAATAGAAAACCTTGGAGCTTACGATAAGTAAATTACCCACATTGACTAAAATGGCAGGAAGATTAAGACGTTTTGTTATAGATAATGCCTCTGAGTGCGAAATGAATCGTCATAGACGATTATTATTGCCAGAGAAATTAAGAAAATTTTCTCAGATGGATAAGAGAAGTGTCTTAGTTGGTCAGTTGAATAAATTTAAGATGTAGAATGATGATGCTTGGACGGCTAAAGAACTGCAATGATTAGAGGTTGGAAATAATGATGGCTTGGAAGAGTTCGGGGTGTTGTCATTTTAATAAGGAGAAATTGTTAATGGAACATTTGCCCGTTATGTATGCAGAAGCTTTGCAGGAATTAGCGATTAAGAGTGATGGTATTTATATTGATTGTACCTTTGGACGTGGTGGGCATAGTCAAGGTGTTTTGGATTTATTGGGTTCAAACGGTCGATTGTTAGCATTTGATCGTGATTCTGATGCCATTAAGGCAGATCGTGCGCAATCCATGCTTCTGGATAAGCGATTTGCACTTAAACAAAGCTGTTTTTCTGAATTAGAGAATATAGTTTGTAGTGAAGGTTTGGTAGGAAGAGTCGATGGTATTTTGTTGGATTTAGGTGTCTCTTCACCTCAGCTTGATACGCCAGAAAGAGGCTTTAGTTTTTTACGTGACGGCCCTTTAGATATGCGTATGGATAGTAATGCCGGTGTGTCAGCAGAGCACTGGCTGTCCAATGTAGATGAAAAATATCTAATTAAGATTCTATTTGAATATGGTGAAGAAAAATTTGCTAGGCGTATAGCCCGCGCAATAGTAGAGCAAAGGGTGAAGGCGCCGATTACAACGACTAAGCAATTAGCCGATTTAATTGAAGATGTAGTGCCACTAAGGGAAAAACATAAGCATCCTGCAACACGGACTTTTCAAGCTATACGTATTGAAATTAATAAGGAATTGGATGAGTTGTCTACGGTGTTGGATCAAGCTATAAGAGTTTTAGGCCCAGGAGGTAAATTAGTAGTGATTTCTTTTCATTCTCTGGAAGATAGAATTGTAAAGCGCTTTATTAGAAATGAATCGGGGGCAAAACATAATCCTGGGAAACTACCTATTAAAGAAGTCGATATTCTCAAAGGTGTTTTAAAGAAAGCAGGAAAAGGCTTCAAAGCCAGTGCCCAGGAAATCAGTACAAATCCACGCGCCAGAAGTGCCGTTATGCGGGTTGCTGAGAAAATTTAAATGGTTATATATCGACTTTTAGGTCTGCTAGGAGCCGTGTTATTACTGTCAGCTTTGACGGTAATTTACAGCAAATACTATGCCCATTTGATTTTTATTGACATCCAAAAACAAGAAAGAGAATTAGATCATTATGAGGTTGAGTGGGGGCAGATGCAACTGGAGTTGTCTATGCTGGCGGAGCAAAATAGAGTTGAGTTGATAGCGAGAGATCACTTAAAGCTGATTATGCCATTACGAGAAAAAATTATTTATATAAAACCTTAAATGTTAGATTTTCGAGTTAGAAAGGTAAGAAAGCTTTCGATAAGTGATTTTTCTGGTAGAAGAAATTATCTACTCTTATTTATGATGGCGTGTATGTTGATATTAATAGGCAGGGCTATCGACTTACAAGTTTTTAATAAGAAATTTCTCAAGGAGGAGGGAGATAAAAGACAAATTGATGATGTCTCTGTTTCGGCATATAGAGGCATGATAACAGATAGAAATGAAGAACCCTTGGCAATTAGTACACCCGTTGAGTCGGTTGGCATCAATCCTCGAGAGCTTAAGTATTTAAAAGAGGATAAGATCATGCAAATGGAAAAATTGCTGAGTTTACCTACCGGTAAAATAAGTGAATTAATAACACAACATGCTCAAAGACGATTTATTTATATAGCCCGTAGGGTCAATCCACAGATTAGTGAACAGGTAAAAGCTTTAAAACTTGATGGTGTTTATTTTGAGAGAGAATTTAAGCGCTTTTACCCTGCAGGTGCTGTTTCCTCACATCTAGTCGGCTTTACTGACTTTGAGGATGTGGGGCAAGAAGGAATGGAATTTTATTATGAAAAGCAGTTAAAAGGGAGTGAAGGGAGTAAAAGGGTTGTTAGGGATGGACAGCGTCGAATTATTGAAGATATAGAAAACATAAAAGAACCAATATCAGGAAAGAATATTGAGTTAAGTATTGATCAGCGTATTCAATATTTGGCTTATAGAGAGTTGCAGTTGGCGGTAAACATCAATAAGGCTAAATCTGGAGCGTTGGTAGTTTTAGATGCGAAAAATGGGGAGATTTTAGCGGCCGTTAACCAACCTTCTTTTAATCCAAATACTAAAACGAGCTTGACAGAAGATTCACATAGAAACAGAGCGTTAACTGATACTTTTGAGCCTGGATCAACAGTTAAGCCATTTGTTGTTGCTGCCGCTTTAGATGGGGGTTTTATTAGTCCTAATAGTCTGTTTGTGACAAATGGAATCTATGAAATTGGTCATAACACGGTCAAAGATGTTCATAACTACGGCACATTGGATCTGACACATGTCATAAAAAAATCCAGCAATATTGGGGTTAGTATGATGGCATTGAAAATGCCTCCTAAATATTTTTGGAATATTTACCATAAACTTGGCTTTGGTGTTTCGGCTGGATCAGGTTTCCCAGGTGAAGCTACTGGTGCCATGCGAGATTATAAAAAATGGAATGATTTTGATCGAGCCATTATATCGTTCGGGTATGGTTTAAGTAGCTCAGCATTGCAACTTGCAAGAGCCTATACCGCTTTAGCTGATGATGGTATTTTACATTCAGTGAGTTTGCTAAAGCGTGAAGAAGATGAAGATGTCGTACGAGTATTTTCAGCTAAAACAGCTAGAAGCGTCAGAAAAATGATGGAAACTGTATTGATGAAAGATGGAACTGCTTACGAAGGCAGAGTTAATGGATATACTGCTGCAGGTAAAACTGGCACGGTAAAAAAAGCAGGGGCTGGCGGGTACACTGAAAAGAATTATTTTGCGGTTTTTGCTGGAATGGCTCCCGCGACCGATCCACGCCTAATCATTGTTGTCATGATAGATGAACCTTCTGCTGGTCAGTATTACGGTGGGTTAGTTTCAGCGCCTGTTTTTTCTAAAGTAATGGCGGGGGCATTAAGGATACTTGAGGTTGCTCCAGATAAAGAAGAAACAATGCCTATTTTGTTAACCCAGAAAACGAATTAATTTTATATATGACGTTAAAAGAGTTGTTAAAAGATTGGATTTCAAATATCAATATGAACTCGTTTAACGATAATTCTATTCTTGGGCTAGCATTAGATAGTCGAGACATTCTTAAAGACTATGTTTTTATTGCTCTAGCCGGAGCTAAGCAACATGGATTAACTTATGCAGATCAGGCTTTAGATAAGGGCGCATGTGCCGTTGTTTATGATCCTACTGAAACTGATGACCTATTGGCTAATTATGAAAATGTTGCTCAAATGATTGCAGTAGATGACCTTGCAATGAAATTAGGTGATATAGCGGCGCGTTTTTATGGGAATCCTTCTAAATTGATGACTGTGATTGGTATTACTGGAACCAATGGTAAAACATCCTGCAGTCAATTTTTAAGCCAAATGTTTGATGATTGCGGAATTATAGGAACATTAGGTTGGGGTGAGTGGAATAACTTACACAAAACAATTAATACCACGCCTGATGCGTTGGAAACACAAAGGATTTTAGCAGAGCTACTAAAAGCAAATAAGAAAACTGTCGCAATGGAGGTGTCTTCTCATGGATTGGATCAGGGCCGAATTAATGGTGTGATATTTAAAGGCGCTATATACACGAATATTAGCCGTGATCATTTGGATTATCACGGCACTATGGACGCTTATTTAAAAGCAAAGTTATTATTATTAAATAAAGCTGGCTTAACTTTTGTTGTGGTCAATTTAGATGATTTATATAGCGATCAAATAATAGCAGCAGTGCCCGAAAATGTTGCAATATGGGGCGAGAGTATTAAGGGAAAAACACGATCCGATTGCACCTGTATTCTTGCAGAAAATATAGTGAATACAGATGACGGTATCGAATTTAATTTGCATTGCCTTGGTAATAATCACCCTATAAAAGTTCCACTTTATGGTGATTTTAATGTGGAAAATGTATTAACCGTTTTCACAGCAATGCTTGCAATGGGAGTGGCTGAGTCTGAAGCGATAAAGAAATTGGGACTTATAAAGTCGATACCTGGTCGCATGGAACGTTTAGGCGGTGATGGAATCCCTCTTGTTTTTGTGGATTATGCCCATACTCCTGATGCTTTGGACAAGGTTCTAGCGAGTGTTAAAAAACATTGTAAGCAAAATTTATGGGTAGTGTTTGGCTGCGGAGGTGATAGGGACAAAGGCAAGCGTTCACAAATGGGACGAATTGCAGCTCAAAAGGCTGATCATGTCATTATTACTGATGATAATCCAAGATTTGAAAATTCCTTAGATATTGTTAATGAAATATTAACGGGGTGCAAAGACATAAGGAATCAGGTTGCTAGTTCTAGTGTTGAGGTCATTCAAGATAGGGCTCAGGCTATACAAAGTGTATTGGCTAGAGCATCAGCAAAAGATTGTATTGTTGTTGCAGGTAAGGGCCATGAGTTATATCAGGAAATTAATGGTATTCGGATGAATTTCAGTGACCATCAGATTATAAATGACGCGTTAACAACGAGGACAAGATAGCATGAAAATGATGCTGAGTGACTGCGCTAAAGCTATTGAAGGAAAGTTAATAGGCGAAGACATTGTTGTTGAATCTGTCAGCATAAATACTCGTACAATTAAGCCTAGTCAGCTTTACATTGCAATTAAAGGGCAGGCTTTTGATGGCCACCAGTTTATAAATCAAGCAGCCGATGCTGGAGCCTGCGCGGCTATTGTGGAAAAAGGAATTAAATCTAGTTTGCCACATATCCTTGTCAAGGATACGCGATTAGCATTGGCTGAATTGGCCGGTACATGGAGAAAGTCTGTTCATAAAGCGAGTGATCGGTCTCTTGCCGTCATTGGAATTACTGGAAGTAACGGCAAGACAACCGTTAAGGAGATGCTTGCCGCTATATTGGCTATAAATGATCCTGTGTTGTTTACATATGGCAACCTAAATAATGATATTGGTGTGCCTTTAACTTTATTAGGGTTGGATGAACAGCACCGATATGCCGTGATTGAAATGGGTGCAAATCATGCTAGAGAAATTGCCTATACTAGTCATTATGTAGAGGCTGATGTAGTGATTATTACCAACGCAGGTGCTGCACATATCGCTGGCTTTGGAAGTCTTGAGGGCGTTGCAAAAGCGAAAGGCGAAATCATTGAAACGTTAAAAAAGACGGGGACTGCAATTATCAATCATGATGATGACTATTTTACCTATTGGAAATCAGTCGCTGAAAATAGAGTTTTATTGTCATTTGGTTTGAATGTGGGGGCTGACGTAACAGCTAATGAAATTAAAGAGAAGCTTCATAATAAAACTTTTATTACACAATTTGAATTAAGTACAAATAAAGGTTTAATTGATATTACCTTGAAATTAGCTGGTCGGCATAATGTCCTTAATGCCTTGGCAGCATCTGCAGCAAGCCTTGCTTTAGGAATAAATTTGACGCAGATTAAACAAGGTTTGGAAAGCCTCGCTTCGGTAACGGGCCGATTACAGCCATTAATTAGCGGCAAAGGGACAATCATTATAGATGATACATATAATGCAAATTCGGCGTCATTAAAGGTTGCTCTTGATGTATTAGCGAATTTTAAAGGTCAATCATGGGTAGTTTTAGGTGCATTTGGTGAATTAGGTCCGAATAGCCCAAAAATACACGCAGAAATGGGTGTGTTAATTAAATCCATGGGAGTTGCTAGATTGATGGCCGTAGGGGCAGATTGCAAGAATACAGTAGAAGCCTTTGGCGTGGGGGCAACTTTTTTTGAGCAGCAACAAGATTTAATTACGGCACTTAAACAAGAATTAGAAGGCAATGAGACTGTCTTAATTAAAGGTTCAAGGGCGCAGCACATGGAAACAGTAGTAGCGGCTTTAGTTGACAATTTCAGGAATTGAACGATGTTACTTTATTTTGCAGATTATTTAATGAGTTTTGATGGTGGATTTCGTGTATTTCATTACCTGACTTTTCGAGCCATTCTTGGTGCACTAACCTCGTTACTGATATGTTTTATGATCGGGCCGGCAATGATTAGAAAGCTAAGTCATAAAAAGATAGGACAAAGTATTCGTGAGTTGGGACCGCAGTCGCATTATGAAAAATCAGGAACACCAACTATGGGGGGGGCTTTAATACTGGTTGCCATTACTTTTAGTACCTTATTGTGGGCTGATTTATCTAACCGTTATATATGGGTTATCTTATTAGTCACAATGGGATACGGTGTTATAGGTTTTATTGATGATTATCGAAAGGTCATTGAAAGGAATAGTGATGGCTTGTCGGCTAAAGCAAAATATTTGGCTCAATCTATTATTGGCCTAACAGCCGCGATATTTTTATATAAGACCGCCATATTACCGGCAGAAACTCAATTTATTGTGCCGTTTTTCAAAGACATTATGTTGGATATGGGATGGACTTATATCGTTCTGACGTATTTTGTAATTGTTGGAACTAGCAATGCAGTAAATTTGACTGATGGACTTGATGGATTAGCCATTATGCCAACTGTAATGGTTGCCTCTGGTCTAGGAATTTTTGCATATTTATCCGGACATGTGGCTTTTTCAGATTATTTAGCAATCCCTTATTTACCCAATGCAGGCGAGCTTATTGTGTTTTGTGCCGCTTTAGTCGGCGCAGGGCTAGGATTTTTATGGTTTAATACCTATCCGGCAATGGTCTTTATGGGTGATGTTGGCGCTTTAGCATTAGGTGCTGCCTTGGGTGTATTAGCTGTTTTAGTTAGGCAAGAAATTGTATTAATGATTATGGGAGGTGTTTTTGTAATGGAAACAGTCTCCGTCATTATTCAGGTTGCCTCATTTAAGTTAACCGGTAAACGAGTATTTCGAATGGCCCCTATACATCATCATTTTGAATTGAAAGGCTGGCCAGAGCCTCGTGTAATTGTACGATTTTGGATTATAACAGTGATTTTAGTGTTAATCGGCTTGGCCACCTTAAAATTAAGGTAGTCAATATGTATAAAAGCAATAGATATTATTACTTTCAAATTATGATTGGTGTGGGTTAAATAGATGAAAATGGATAGTGTGGCAATCTTAAATTCATTGAACATGAAATTAGCCTTAGATCCAAAACATGCCAAAGTTTTGGTAGTTGGCTTAGGTTTTACAGGAATTTCTGTTGCTCATTATTTGCAAAAACTAGGATTTAAGTTTGCCATCACCGATAGTCGAGTCAAACCGCCTTTACTGGATGATTTTTTTAAAACTATGCCTGATGCGCCAGTTTTTACTGGAGGTTTTGATGAAGCGGCATTTAAAGTTGCTACACATTTGGTGGTAAGTCCAGGCGTTGCATTGACTGAAAAATCAATTGTTAAAGCAATTGCAAACGGAGCAAAGGTCATTAGTGATATTGATTTATTTGCTTGTTCGGTTAACGAACCAGTAATCGCTATTACAGGCTCTAATGGTAAAAGTACAGTCACTACTATGTTAGGTGAAATGGTAGCGAGTATCGGTAAAAAGGTTGGTGTCGGTGGTAATTTAGGCACTCCCGCTTTAGACTTATTAGATCAAGATGCTGAATTATATGTACTAGAGCTTTCTAGTTTTCAATTAGAAAGGACATCGGTGTTAAATGCAACTGCTGCAACTGTACTTAATATTTCAGCTGATCATTTAGATCGGCATGTCGATATGGCTGAATACGGCCAAAGCAAGAAACTTGTATTTAGTGGTAATGGTGTCATGGTCATTAATGCTGATGATCCTGTTGTAGAGGCGATGCGTGAAATAGGTGATAGATCCACGGTAACATTTTCAATCAAGAAAAAGGCCGACTTTTACCTTTCCTATAAAGAGGGTGCTGAATATATGATGCATCTGAATCAATGCTTAATGCCATTATCAGACCTTCCTTTGGAAGGCAGGCATAATGCGGCTAATGCTCTAGCCGCGATGGCATTAGGAAAAGTTATTGGTTTAGATGAACATAAAATGTGCGAGGCGCTCAGAAAATTTAAAGGTTTAGATCACCGTATGCAGCGTGTTGCTGAAATAGGTGGAGTTACTTGGGTTAATGACTCAAAGGCCACAAATATCGGTGCCTGTATTGCAGCATTACAAGGCTACGATCGTAAAGTTATTTTAATTGCTGGTGGTGATGCAAAAGGGGCTGATATGAATGAATTAGCGCCTATTATTAAAGAAAAAGCGAAGCATGTTGTTTTAATAGGTAAAGATGCTTTTTTGATAAAGCAATCTCTAGATAATTCTGTTCCCGTTAATAACGCAGAAAACATGACTCAAGTAGTCAACATCTGCGCCAAAATAGCAGAGCACGGTGACTGTGTATTGTTATCTCCAGCATGTGCTAGCCTAGATCAATATAAAAACTATCAGGATAGAGGTAATCAGTTTTCTAAAGCTGTTTTGAACTTGATTAAGTGAGTATTTTAACAAAGAAATTGAAACTAGGACGGTTTCATTATGACCCTATATTGGTCTTAGTCTGTGTGAGTTTATTATTTATTGGTTACGTTATGGTAGCATCGTCATCATTACATTTAGCAACCAAAATAAACGAAAATAGCTTTTATTATCCAATAAGGCAATTGTTACATATAGGGCTAGGTCTTCTTTTAGGGTTCTGTGTCGCCCTAACTCCGATTAATATATGGCAGAAATATGGGCAGTGGCTGTTTATACTCGGATTAGTTTTGTTAGTGATAGTGCTAATACCCGGGCTAGGAGTAAAAGTTAAAGGTAGTACTCGATGGCTTTCATTAGGCGGCATGAGAATACAAGTATCAGAAGTTGTTAAATATTTTGCCGTTATTTATATGGCAGGTTATGTCACACGTCATCAAAAATCGATACGAGAATCTGCTTTTGGTTTATTTAAACCATTGTTTTTATTTTTAGTGACCAGTTTATTGTTATTACTAGAGCCTGATTTCGGCTCAGCAGTAGTGATCTTCATTATTGCTATGGGTATTATGTTTTTAGCTGGCGCAAGATTATCACTGTTTATGATATTACTAACGTTTCTGGGGATTCTTGCAACACTACTGGTTTATTTTGAACCTTATCGTATGAGGCGAGTAACCAGTTTTATGAATCCGTGGGCCGATGCAAAAGATTCTGGTTATCAATTAGTCCATGCGCTTATATCTTTTGGACGAGGGGAATGGCTAGGTGTTGGCTTGGGGAGTGGTATACAGAAACTATATTATTTACCTGAGGCTCATACAGACTTTTTATTTTCAGTGATCGCAGAAGAACTAGGTTTTTTGGGAGTGTTAACTGTCATTAGTTTATTCTCTCTATTAGTTTGGCGTGCCTTTATAATTGGTATGGCCGCTGAAAAAGCTAGAGAGCCGTTTTCAGCCTATATTGCTTATGGCCTTGGCATTTGGTTTGGTTTTCAGTCTTTTGTGAATATGGGCGTAAATATGGGTATTTTACCTACCAAAGGTCTGACTTTGCCGTTAATGAGTTATGGTGGAGGAAGTATGATGATAATGTGCTGCGCTGTCGCTTTGTTATTTCGCGTTCATCATGAAATAACAGAGATAAATGCTAACCGTACTAAAGAAAAGTCGAAATGGGTAAACGTATAGTTATCATGGCCGGTGGAACCGGTGGTCATGTCTTTCCAGCATTAGCGGTAGCAGAGTGCTTGAAAGAGCAAGGCTGGCAGGTTAGTTGGTTGGGCACGCATAAAGGACTTGAAAGTCGAGTAGTGCCAGAAAGTGGCATTGAAATTGATTGGCTATCGATTGCTGGCATTCGAGGTAAAGGTTTAGCTTCAAAATTAACCGCCATAATTATGTTGTTTAAAGCTTGTTTGCAAGCTATCAACATATTACGTCGACGTAAACCAGATGTAGTATTAGGTATGGGGGGCTATGTTGCTGGCCCAGGGGCACTGATGGCAAGATTATTGGGAATACCTCTAGTTATTCATGAACAAAATAGAATTCCAGGTACAACAAATAGATTACTTGCTCGAATTTCTAATCAAGTTTTACAAGCATTCCCTAACAGTTTTAGTACGAAACTGAATGCAAAGCACACTGGAAATCCGCTAAGAAAACAATTTATATCCGCTTCAGAACAGGAGCGTAGGCTGATAGAAAAGGAGGTTAGAATTTTGATTATAGGTGGGAGTCAAGGTGCACAAATTTTAAATAATACAGTGCCTGAAGCTATTGCAGAGTTTATGGCCATAAACGATAAATCAAATTCTATAAAAATCATGCATCAAACAGGAGATATGCAGTTATCACAAGTTAAAAGTCGATATGATGCCTTAGGTATTCAAGCAAAAACATTCGCCTTTATTGAAGATATGGTAAAAGCTTATCAATGGGCTGATCTGGTGATTTGTAGAGCTGGCGCTATGACAGTTAGCGAGGTTTCAGCTATGGGTCTACCTGCTATATTTATACCTTTACCAACAGCGATTGATGATCATCAAACAGCTAATGCGCGTTATTTAACCGATAATGGGGCTGCACTACTTCTAGAGCAACGTGATTTAAATCCTGAAAAATTAGCTGAGTACATAATAGAAATACTTAAAAACACCCGTGAAATGAAAGTTGCAACACAACGATTGGCACAATTAGATGCTACGTTCCTTGTTGCAAGTTATTGCAGCGCCGAGGCAGAATGATGAAAGCTCCAAATAATGCACATATAGCTTCAACACTAGGAAATATCAAGCGTATACATTTCGTAGGTATTGGAGGTACTGGCATGAGTGGTATTGCTGAAGTATTATCGAATTTAGGCTATACGATTTCAGGTTCTGATATTAAAGAGAGTGCTGTTACTAAAAGACTGGTTGATTTGGGACTTACTATTACAATCGGTCATCGTCGTGAAAATATCACTAAAGTTGATGTAGTCGTCACATCAACCGCCATTGATCGTAGTAATGAAGAAATTGATCAAGCCTATTTAAATAGAATTCCCGTAATTCCTAGGGCTGAAATGTTAGCAGAGTTGATGCGCTTTCGCTTTGGTATAGCGGTAGCGGGTACACATGGAAAAACCACAACCACTAGCCTGACTGCCAGCATGATGGCTGAGGGTGGGCTTGACCCTACTTTTGTCATTGGTGGTCGCTTAAATAGCGCAGGTAGTAATGCTAAATTAGGATTAGGATTAGGAAATTATTTGGTTGCTGAGGCAGATGAAAGTGATGCCTCGTTTTTATATCTACAGCCTATGATCGCGGTGGTGACCAATATAGACCAAGATCATATGGAAACCTATCAAAATAGTTACCAGCGACTAAAAGATACTTTTTTGGAGTTCTTACATCATTTACCTTTTTATGGCTTAGCAGTGATGTGTTTGGATGACGATGGTGTAAGAGAAATTTTGCCTCAATTATCTAAGCCTGTCATTACCTATGGTGTTCATGAAGATGCTGACATTAGGGCAGTCGACATTAAGCAGATTGGAATGCACTCAATATTTACTGTTATTCGTTGGGGAGAATTTCCTCCTTTGACAGTAACATTAAATATGCCTGGCTGGCATAATATGTTGAATTCACTTGCAGCTATTGCCGTCTCGACTAAACTGGGGGTTGCTGACGATGCCATTATTAGAAGCTTAGCGTCATTTAAAGGAGTAGGTCGACGATTTCAAATTCAAGGGGATCTTGATATTGAACAGGGAAAGCTGACTTTAGTTGATGATTATGGACATCACCCCCGTGAGATAGCAGCAACGTTGGAAGCTATGCGTCAAGCTTGGCCGACACGACGTTCAGTTGTTATTTTTCAGCCACATCGATATACGCGTACACGTGATTTATTCGAAGATTTCGTATCCGTTCTATCCACAGTTGATGTATTAATTTTGTTGGATGTTTATTCTGCAGGTGAGGCTGTTATTACTGGAGCTGATGGCCGCGCATTGAGTCGAGCTATTCGTATGCGAGGCCAAGTTGATCCAGTATTTGTTGATAATTGGAAGGATTTACCTAAAATATTAGCAGGTTTGGTTAAACCTGATGATGTAATCATGACTATGGGGGCCGGTAATGTAGGGCATATAGCGACTCAGCTGCCGGAATTATTAGCCGATGCATTAGCGCAAAGAGTCACATCTACCTTGAACAGATCTGCATGAAAGGTAAGTTATTATTTAATGAAAAGCTGGCTAAATATACGAGTTGGCGCGTAGGTGGCTGTGCTGAAAGGCTTTATATACCTTATAACAAACAAGATTTATGTGAGTTTATTGCTACCTTGCCGGAAGCCGCCCCCGTATTTTGGATAGGTCTAGGCAGTAATTTATTAATTAGGGACGGAGGCATATCCGGCACAGTTATAAATACTAAAGGTCGCTTGAAAGAAATGCGTCTGGTAGAAGACCTTATAGTCTATGTAGAAGCCGGTGTTCCATGTGCTCATGTTGCACGTTTTTGTGCAGAACAAGGATTAATTGGGGCTGAGTTTTTAGCTGGGATACCTGGAACTATGGGGGGAGCTCTAAAGATGAATGCTGGGGCTTTTGGCGGAGATACTTGGAGTATCGTCAAACAGGTAGAAATGATCAATGGTGTTGGTCAAGTACATAATCGCTATCCTGTTGATTTTGAAGTGAGTTATCGTTCTGTAAAAAGTGTGAATCAAGAATGGTTTTTAAGCAGTCACTTACAATTACAATCCGGTGATACAACAACCAGTCAGAAAAAAATAAAATCTTTGTTAGAGCATAGAGCTAATACTCAGCCTACTAATCAAGCTAGCTGTGGGTCAGTTTTTAAAAATCCTGAAGGTGATTACGCGGCAAGATTAATTGAGAAGGCCGGCTTAAAAGGTTTTGCAATTGGTGGTGCTAGGGTATCTGAGAAGCATGCTAACTTTATAGTTAATACAGATAATGCCAGCGCTGCAGATATTGAAGATTTAATATATGCTGTACAAAAACAAGTAAAGACACAGCTAGGTGTTGAGTTACAAACAGAAGTTTGTATGGTAGGTGAACGAATGAAGGAAATAAAATCTTCTGATTCTCAACAAAACCCTGAAAAGTTTGGTCGTGTTGCTGTATTAATGGGAGGTGTCGCAGCAGAGAGACCTGTTTCATTGAGAAGTGGCGAGGCTGTTTATAATGCCTTAAAGCGTAAAGGCGTCGATGCGATAGCTATTGATGTTACAGTGAATGTAATTAACGCATTAGCTGGAATAAAAATTGATAGGGTATTCAATATTATTCATGGCCGAGGCGGTGAAGATGGTGTGTTACAAGGTGTGCTACAGGTAATGGGAATTCCTTATACAGGTAGTGGTGTTATGGCTTCAGCCTTAACAATGGATAAACTTCGCACCAAATTATGTTGGCAGGGTTATGGATTAGTTACGCCTCAGTGGTTTTTGTTGCAAAGTGAGGACGATTTGGATGCTTGCATAGAAAAATTAGGTTTTCCTGTGATTGTGAAACCTGCTCAAGAAGGATCTAGCATAGGAATGAGCAAAGCTAATTCACGTGATGAACTGCATAAAGCGTTACACGATGCATTGGCCTATCACTGTGACGTGTATGCAGAAAGTTGGGTTACGGGTAAGGAATATACTGTTGCACTATTAAATGGAGAAGCATTGCCTGTAATCCGCGTAGAAACACCTAACACCTTTTATGATTACGAAGCAAAATATAATGCAACAACAACTCAATATCATTGCCCCTCAGGCTTGAATGAGCAGCAAGAGGCTTTTTTGAAGGCGTTAGCGGTTAAATCTAGCAAAGTTCTAGGCGTTGAAGGTTGGGCAAGGGTCGATGTGTTTGTAGATGACGCCGGACAATATCAATTAATTGAAATTAATACAGTGCCAGGGATGACTGATCATAGCCTAGTTCCAATGGCGGCTAAGCAGGCAGGAATAGATTTTGATGATTTAGTTTGGCATGTATTGGAAACTAGTTTAGGGTAATGAGCAATATCGGCATTAAATCCTGGTTGACTGGATTTTTTTTGATAAGTCTAGTTGGTATAGTTGGTTATGAATTAACAAAGGAGCGATTAAAGTCGCTGTCGATTAAAAGTAGTTTATTACCTATTAAGTACGTTCGGACTGAAGGTGAGTTTCAATATATTAGTAAAGATGACGTTAAAGATCTTTTACAACCGTTAGTGATGAGCAGTTTTTTTGATGCTAATATGCAAGCAATACATTCAGCTGTTTCTACATTGCCTTGGGTAGATGCAGTGACTGTTAAACGAATATGGCCTGATGCTATTGATATAAAGGTACATGAGAGGCAACCTTTTGCTCGATGGGGTAAAGGTGCTCTGATTACTGACTCAGGCGTTATTTTTATGCCAAATGCTAAGATACCGATTCAACTTCAGAATTTGATTACCGTGACTGGACCAGAATTACAGCAGGTCAAAGTATTAGAAATTATGAAAGGAATTAAAACCGCGCTTGCTGACCACTCAATGGAATTGGCAGATTTTAATGTAAGCGATCGATGGGCTTGGAAAATTAAATTAGTCACTGGAATGGAAATATTGTTAGGGCAAGATGAGCAATTAAAAAAGTTAAAACGTTTCTTAAAGACATTGACGGTGCTAAGCCAAGAGCAAGTGGATGCAATGGCAATTGTTGATTTAAGGTATCCCAACGGATATGCCGTTTCATGGAAGCTAGGAACCATTGAAATTGATTGGAATGCTTTTGCAAATCGCAATAATGAACAACAAGCGCACGATAAAACGTTACTGAGTAGATAAAAATGGCAAAGAAAATAGAACGTAATTTAATAGTCGGATTGGATATCGGTACGTCAAAAGTTGCGGCTATTGTAGGGGAGCTTGCTAGTGATGGCAGCATTGAAATAATAGGAATAGGCTCTACCCCATCAAAGGGATTAAAAAAAGGAGTCGTTGTAAATCTCGAATCAACTGTCCAGTCTATACAAAAAGCAATAGAAGAGGCTGAGTTAATGGCAGGTTGTCAAATTAAATCAGTTTTTGCAGGGATTGCAGGAAGTCATATTCGTAGTCTAAATTCTCATGGTATTGTTGCCATTAGAGATAAAGAAGTGACTAAGTATGATATTGATAGAGTAATAGATTCTGCACAAGCAGTCGCTATTCCAGCTGATCAAAAAATTTTGCATATCTTGCCACAGGAATTTGTTATTGATCTTCAAGATGGCATTAAAGAACCGATTGGAATGTCCGGGATACGCTTAGAAGCTAAGGTTCATATGGTTACTGGGAGCGTTAGTGCATCTCAGAATATCATCAAGTGTATTCGTCGCTGTGGGCTTGAAGTTGAAGATATCGTCTTAGAACAATTGGCATCATGTAACTCGGTGCTAACCGAAGATGAAAAAGAATTAGGGGTTTGCTTAATAGATATTGGTGGTGGAACTACAGATATCGCTATTTTTGTCGAAGGTGCCATTAAGCATACTGCCGTGATACCGATAGCCGGCGATCAAGTGACAAATGATATTGCGGTTGCATTACGAACACCTACCATAAATGCAGAGGAAATTAAGCGTAAATATGCTTGCGCATTGACTCAATTGGCCAGTGTCGACGGAATTATTGAAGTACCTAGTATTGGCGACAGAGCTCCTCGTAATATTTCTATGCAAAATTTAGCTGAAATTATTGAACCGCGTTATGAAGAGTTGATGTTATTAGTACAGTCTGAACTTAGACGTAGTGGCAACGAAGAATTAATTGCTGCCGGGATCGTATTGACCGGGGGTAGTTCAAAAGTAATGGGCTTAATAGAGTTGGCTGAAGAAATTTTTCATATGCCAGTACGAATGGGTGGCCCACAGAATGTTACAGGTTTAACTGAGGTGGTAAAAAACCCCATACATTCAACAGGAGTTGGCTTGTTAATGTATGGAAGAGAACATCAGAACTTAAATAGAAGCAATGATAGTGAAGGTTTTGGTTGGCTTTCGAAGATGACAAATTGGTTTCAAGGTAATTTTTAATAGTCTATATTATTTTTTTAGGGGTGGGCGTCGTGAAATATGAATTGGTTGATAGTTATAGTGAGACAGCCGTCATCAAAGTTATTGGTGTCGGTGGTGGAGGGGGTAATGCAGTGGATCATATGGCCGGCTGTCATATTGAAGGTGTTGAATTTATTTGCGCCAATACAGATGCTCAAGCATTAAGAAAATTAACAGTTGATACCATTATTCAGTTAGGTGTTGATTTGACTAAAGGTTTGGGGGCAGGTACAGATCCAGCAATTGGCAAACATGCCGCTGAGGAAAATAAAGAACGTATTAAAGAAGTATTGCAAGGCGCAGATATGGTTTTTTTGACGGCCGGTATGGGCGGTGGCACGGGTACAGGTGCAATTCCCGTGATAGCTCAAATTGCTAAAGATATGGGGATTTTGACAGTAGCTGTCGTTACTAAACCCTTTCTTTTTGAAGGTAAAAAGAAACTGCTCGTTGCTGAACAAGGTATTTTAGAATTAGAAAAATATGTGGATTCATTAATCACAATTCCTAATCAAAAGTTATTGCCAGTATTAGGTAATCATGTGTCCTTAGTTAATGCATTTAAAGCAGCTAATGATGTACTGCTAGATGCTGTGCAAGGCATCACGGAGTTAATTATTCATCCCGGTATGATTAATGTCGATTTCGCAGATGTTAGAACTGTTATGTCAGGTATGGGTGCTGCAATCATGGGCGTGGGATCTGCGTCAGGAGAGCATCGCGCTCGTGAAGCTGCGGAAAAAGCTATCGCCTGCCCTTTGCTTGAAGATATCAATTTGCAAGGAGCAAGAGGCATCCTTGTTAATATTTGTGCCGCAGATATGGGCATATCAGAATTTGATGAGGTAGGTAATATTGTTTCTGAGTTTGCCTCAGAAGATGCCGTTATCAAAATTGGTATGGCTATTGATCCAAATCTAGGTGATGAAATTAAAGTGACCGTGGTTGCAACGGGAATGGGACTGCCTCCAATACAGGCTAAAACTCCTGTTAAGCTAATGCCGAAATCAATGGCAGGTCAAACAAATTACGATGATCTGGAAAAGCCAGCCATTATGCGTCAAGGAAACAAAAGCGAAGGTAGAGAAACTCGTTTTGGTGCTCAAGCTAAAAAAGACATAGACCTAGATTATTTGGATATTCCTGCCTTTTTAAGAAGACAGGCCGATTAATATAAGTGGAATATTGTTGCGTGACCATAGATTATTCTCGTTACGCAATCAGTGTTTTTTAGCCTATATTTGTTTGAATAATCGAATGAAGTAGCAAGAGCGAGCCATGTTCAGCCTGTGTGTGTAGTTTCAAGCAGTATTGAACAATATTTGGTAAGCTTAAAAAATACTCTATTTAATAGTGCTATCTTCTAGGTCGTGAGTTGAAGTCATAGGGATTAGATTAAGTCTCTAAGATTCTGGATTAATCTGTCACCAGATGAATAACCTTATTGTGCAACAACCTACTTTTTTTACATCTAGCAGCCATATTCAAATAAGCTATTTTTAAAAGATAATTTAACAGTGCCTCTACATACCTGCCATGCGTATATTCCTTTGTAACATTGCTTAGGGAGTGTAGTTATGAACCTTTAAACTATGTCAATGTTTTGTAACGCAATAAATTCTTAATGAAAAATAAATTACTTCCTTTTTTTAATGCTTTATCAAAAGATGAACAAAGTATTATGCTGGCGCTGGCCATTATTTATGCACCGATTGGCCAATCAAATTTTGCAAAATTATTAGAAAAATCAGCGTGTTTTGATAGAAAAACCTTAGGTTTAATTAATAAACCTCTACGGGACAAGTTACAACAAACTAAGTTAATTAGTCTGTCTACCGATGGTTGGCGCTGCAATGAAGAAATTGCTGAGCCACTGATGCGTTTAGCGTTAGATCAGCCTTGGTTTAGCAAATTGACCCAACAGATCATTGCTGAACCTAATTATTTTTATGCCGCTAAAATCAATACCTACCATGCCATAAAGCAATTACGGATTTTTTTATATCAGGGTAATGAAACTGCGTTTACAGCTAATATTGAACGTTTTTATACAGACTACCGAAAATATTTCGCAGAGGCTATTAACATAGTTTTTTTTAAATACTATGACGCGGCTTGGTTTTCGTCATTATCAGATCAGATTAAGTTTCAAGTATTAATTTATTTGTTACGTGATGGGCATATGGATTTTTTTGTTAATACCTCGGCGCCCTATCAATTATTGGAACAATTTTTTGGTAAAGAAAAATCGAGTAATCCGATTATTGTTCACGGCCTTATTGAGGAACGATTGTTACGAGGTAATTTAAAAGATGCCGAGCAATGGTTAGTCGATGATTATTCATTTGATGCATTGAAATTACTGGCGACTTTACACTTCTTAGAAAACAAGAATGATGCGGCGATAGCCTTATTTGAACAAGCATTAAAAGTACTTAAAAAAGAAACAGGCAAACGCAATATTAGTATTGAAGGCATACATGGCTTCTTTTTTAATTTAGCTTTATTAAAGAGTCGTACAGCTAAAAATATCATGCTGTTAAAGCAACAGACCCAAATTACCATTAAAAAAGGATGGCAGAATGAGGGCTTTTATTTACTTAATTTAATCCTCTTAGACGCCGTTGATATTTATCAAGGTAAAGTTAAAAGTGAGCATAGTCCACATTTATTAAAGTCCAATAAATTATCCTATGAACGCTTATTTAGTGCTTTATTATTGTATTGGAGCGGTGAAATTGACAGCGTCACTAAGCATCCTGAAAATAAAGACTTTCTAGCGGATCTAGCTGGCTTTAGCTTACAGGCTCAGACATTGGGTTATGAATGGTATGCCGCGGTGAGCTCATTATTATTACAACGCCTCAATTATAAAAACAAAGCTTGCGAAAAATTAGCGCAACAATACGCACAATCTCCTTTTAAAGATATTATTGATTTATTGCCTCAGGTTTCAGCATGGCAAAGAGCCCTAGATGCGTTAACTCAATTGACGATTGGTGCAGACATTATCGTTCAAACAGAGCTACGCTTGATTTGGTCATTAAGCTTGCTGAATAATGCTGTGTTATTAGAACCTAAAGAGCAACGTTTAGGTAAGAACCGCCGATGGACCAAAGGTCGACCGATTGCTTTAAAAAGATTGCATCAAGAGATTGCCGACTTTGATTATTTAACCGAACAAGATCGACGAATTTGTACGCATATTCAAGTTGAAAGAGAAGCTTCTTACTATGGTTATTCCAGTAAAGAATATTATGCACTACCCAGTAATGCCATTGTTGAGGCGGTAGGTCACCCCAATATTTATTGGCTTAATCAAGAAGCTACAGCGCCTCCAGTCGATATTGTGTTGGCAGAACCTCAATTGCTAGTTAAAGAGCAACAAGAAAATTTACATATTTCATTGTTGCCACCGATAGGTAACCAACACATCATTGCTCAAAAAACGGCCAGTCATGGCTTAATTGTTTACGTTATCAGTGATGCACACAGACAAGTAGCCACTATTTTAGGAAAAAATGGCTTAACGGTTCCTGCTAGCGCACGTCAACAAGTTATCGATTCAATTTCTTCAATTGCTTCAATGTTAACGGTACAGTCTGATATCGGTGGAACGTCTAATTATGCTGAAACCGTAGCAGCAGACAGTCGATTACATATACATCTGCAACCAGTAGGACATGGCATACAAATAGAAGTGTTTGTGCAGCCCTTTAGTGAAGGTGGCCCGCTTTATAAGCCTAGTGTTGGTGGTACAACAGTCTTGGCTGAAATTGATGGTAAACAATTGCAAACCACGCGTGATTTTGACTTAGAAAGCACTTATTTAAAACAAGTGTTGAATGAGTGTCCTGAGTTATATACGGCTAAAGATGCTAAATGGTTATTGGATGATGCTGAATCGGCTTTAGAGGCTTTGTTACACTTACAAGAGTTAGGTGATTTTGCTGTTCTAGAATGGCCTAAAGGTAAAAAGATTCGTCTCAGCCGTGAGGCAGGTTTATCACAAGTGCAATTTTCGGTGCGCAAGGAAAAAGATTGGTTTAGTGTTGAAGGCACGGTACAAATTGATGATCAGCAAGTGCTGGATATGCAGCAATTAATGAATTTGTTAAGCGGCTCATCAGGTCGTTTTCTCAAGCTAGATGATGGCCAGATCATTACTTTAACGCAGGAATTACGTCAGCGATTAGATGATTTAGCAGGTCTAGGCGACGTACATAAAGACAAAGTCCGCTTTCATCCTTTAGCCGCACAAGCCTTAGATGAAATCACGACAGGCATGAGCATCACCGCCAGTAAGCCTTGGCAAGATCAATTAATACGCCTTAATGAAATGGGCGATTTAAACCCACAACCACCGTCAACCTTACAAGGTGAATTGCGTGATTATCAACGCGAAGGTTTTCAATGGATGATGCGTTTAGCTCATTGGGGCGCCGGTGCTTGTTTAGCGGATGATATGGGCTTGGGTAAAACAGTACAAGCCTTGGCATTGATATTGTCGCGAGCACCACAAGGACCTTCTCTGATTTTAGCACCGACCTCCGTATGTATTAATTGGTTAGAAGAATGTCAGCGCTTTGCGCCTACCTTGAATGTTCATCAATTTGGACTAGGTGATAGGCAAGAGATGCTCGATAATGCCGGCCCTTTTGATTTAATTGTCTGTAGTTATGGTTTATTGCAGACCGAAGGTGAACGCTTAGCGGAAAAAACATGGCATACCTTGGTGGCTGATGAAGCTCAGGCCATTAAAAATGCGCTAACTAAACGCTCTAAAGCCGCCATGGCCTTGCAGGCTGACTTTAAGTTAATTACCACCGGTACGCCTATAGAAAACCATTTAGGTGAGTTGTGGAATTTATTTAACTTTATTAATCCGGGTTTATTGGGTTCATTACAAAAATTTAATCAACGTTATGCGCAGGCGATAGAAAATCAAAAAGATCAAGGTGCTCAGCATCGACTGCGAAAATTATTACGTCCGTTCATTTTAAGGCGCTTAAAAAATGATGTATTGACTGAGTTACCATCACGTACTGAAGTCACTTTGCATATCGAATTAAGTCCAGAAGAACGTACACTCTATGAAGCCTTGCGCCGCAATGCTATGCAAACGATGCTGAGTAACACCGAACAAGCGGGACACAAGCAACTGAAAGTATTGGCAGAAATTATGAAGCTGCGCCGTGCTTGCTGTCATCCTCGTTTAGTGATGGATGAAAGTACGCTCAGTAGTTCTAAGCTACAGGCTTTTGAAGAATTGGTCGATGAGTTATTAGACAATCGCCATAAAGCCTTAGTGTTTAGTCAATTTGTTGGCCACTTAACGCTGATTCGTCAATTATTAGATAAAAAAGGCATTCCTTATCATTACCTAGATGGCTCAACCTCTGTTCCAAATAGAAAAAAAGCCGTTAACTTATTTCAAGCAGGCGAAGGTGATTTGTTTTTAATTAGCTTGAAAGCCGGCGGTACTGGCTTAAATCTCACTGCCGCCGATTATGTGATACACATGGATCCTTGGTGGAATCCTGCCGTAGAAGATCAAGCGTCTGATAGAGCGCATCGTATGGGCCAAAAGCGCCCAGTGACCATATATCGCTTAGTTGCAAAAGACACCATAGAAGACAAAATTGTCGAGCTACATAAGCATAAGCGCGATTTAGCTAATAGCTTATTAGAAGGTGGCGAAGTGAGTGGCAAAATGTCTGTGGAAGATATGATGGCCTTGATTAAGGATATTGATTAGGGCGATTTATTGCTTACAAAAGCGGCTACCAATTTAAAATGGGACAGTTTAGTTTAATCGTTCACTTTTAGATAGAGTTCTTCTAAGCGCAGACAAAGGGCGAAAGATTCAGGGTTAAGGCTAGTATCTGTGACGCCTTAAGTTGCTAACCTTCTAGACTTAATCTTTCGCCCTGAGCCTTTCGTCTGATCTGAAAAGTCCCGTTTTAAGTTGATAGCCACAAAAGTCAAGTAAGCTAACGACTTTTTTTTCGATTGTTTTCGATATTGCGTGTGTGCGGCGATTTGCTGTCGCGAAATCGCTCTACGACTTACGGACTTTAGAATCTTAAGTGCTTGTAACAGTATTTAAGGGTGATTTTGAAAGTACTATTTGCCTGACTAGCCAGATAATTCGCTCAAAAATACCTGTACTCACAAATAACGCCTGCCTCTCCACCAGATCTCCGGATTTTTCTGAAAGCATTGAATCGCGAATTTTGTCCATCAGTTTGCTGCGATCTGACGTGAGAGTAAGTAACAGTTCTCGGTCCTCAGTCCCATCCTTTGTTAGTGCTTCAGCTAACATGATTAATACAAAATGGAGTCCTTCAATCATTGAAGCAGTCCACCCTGCGTCTGGATTTTTTATGGATTGAAGTGTTTCGACAAAACTGGCGAGAGAATTTTGTAAAGACATAATTGCTTCATTCAGGCTTTGAAGTGCAAAAATTCGCTCAATTTCTGTTTCTGAGTCATTATGAAGCGCTGTTTCTTCCATAAATGATCTTATTTTATTACCCAAATGACAGGCTGTGGAATGCCGGATATCTATTGGGATTTTAGCTAGAGTAGTCTCTGTTTCAAGTCTTATAGTTTCAAGATATTCAGGTAGGGCTGCCAAAAGTCTATCCTGCTCCTTAGTTGCAAGAATTATTGCCATGTCCGCATCCGCTGACGCTTCAGGGTAAATATATAGAGGCGTGAATAACTTTTCATCCAGGATTGGCGGACATAACCAATTCAATAAAGAGAGTAACTTACCTTGTATCAATGAGGCCGTGATTGCCCCAGTCAGTTGCAGTGAAAAATAGATTAACGCAATCAAGGTCCCAACTGATAAATTAGTAAAAAAAGGCAGAAGGACGATTTTTATCCACTCTTGATCCAGCCAAAAAAAAGGCAAAAGCACGACCACCCCAATAATTTTTACCAGACTGTGATATATCGCCAGTTGTCTCATCTTTCCATGCATTCGAGAGGTGGCCATTACAACGCTGAGTCCCGATCCCGCACTAGCTCCAAAAACAATTGTCACCGCGTCATGCAATGGTAGGACTCCAGAAATATTCAAAATGATTACAAGCATGGATACACTGGCTGAGGAACGTGTGATCAAGGCAACTATTGTACCAATTGCAAAACCAATGACACTGGCTTCAGAGGCAAACCCTATAAAAGCCTTGACCGATTCCGATTCGCTAAGTCCAATACCCGCTTCTTTTATCATTCCTAGTCCTAGCAAAAGTATGCCAAAAGAAAACAGAAAAGCAATAATATGTTTGCTCCCAATATTGTCCACCGCATTAAATAAATGCGCTATTCCGACCAATCCCATCACGTAAATCCCAGCAAGCTGAACATCGACGACTGCCATAAATACCAGCAGCGATGTTCCAACGCTAGACCAACAGACCAATAAAAGCACAGAGTTAAAAGCTAAAGCTCCTGAGTTTAAAAGACCCATGCAAACATATACCGAAGCTGTTGAACTTTGGGTAATTATGCCAAGCAAGCTTCCTGTAGTAGCACAGCTAAGGGGGCTCGAAGTTATTTTTGATAAAAACACCCTCATTCTGCCAGCAGAAAGAACCTGCATGCTGGCGGCAAGATGATGTAAGCCAGTAAAAAAAAGTCCTAGTCCAGCTAAAGTCAGTGTAATTTGATTCATATCAAAATATTATCAGAGTTTCAGCCCAGACGAAAAGCTCAGGGCGAAAAATTAAGTCTAGGAGGCTAGCAACTTAAGGCGTGACAGATACTAAGCTTAACCCTTCGCCCTTCGCCTGCGCTTAGAAGATCCCTATCTAAAAACGAACGATTTAGCTAAACCGTCCGGTCTTAAGTTGGTAGCCCTTATTACCAGCCAGATAGATCCGAATAAGCCTTTGCGAGTGTAGGCGAGTAGAACGTTTCAGGTATACGCCTTGCTTGTTCCTGCGTGGTAGTGATCGTAGTTTTTTGCAGCTAAGCCTAAATAGCTTTAAAACCAATATCGGTACGGTAATAAACGCCGTCCCAATGCAAGCTATTGGCCAGTTTATAGGCGTTGGCTTGTGCGGTTTTAATATCTTGCCCTAATGCGCACGCCGATAACACGCGACCGCCGGCAGTCACTATGTCGTCACCGACCTTTTTTGTACCCGCATGAAATACTTTGCACTCTACGTGTTCTTGTTCAGGTAAACCAGAAATAATCGCGCCTTGTTGATAGCTGTCAGGATAACCGCCAGCAGCCAAGACCACCGCTAAAGCGGCTCGCTCATCCCATTCACTATGAGCTTTATCTAGTTCACCAGCCAAAGCCGCTTCACAAAGTTCGACTAGGTCGCTTTTCATACGCATCATGATGGGCTGAGTTTCTGGATCACCAAAACGACAGTTATATTCCAATACTTTGATCGCGCCATCAGGACTAATCATTAAGCCTGCATAAAGAAAACCCGTGTAAGGTAGGCCATCGTCAGCCATGCCTTTTAAGGTAGGGGCAATGACATCACGCATGACGCGCTGATGAATTTCTGGCGTTACCACGGGGGCTGGTGAATAAGCACCCATACCGCCAGTGTTGGGGCCTAGATCATTATTATCACGCGCTTTATGATCTTGTGAGGTGGCCATAGCCAGTGCACTTTTACCGTCAGCAATAACAATAAAGCTGGCTTCTTCGCCGACTAGAAATTCTTCAATAACTACCCGATTGCCAGCACTACCAAAGACATTGCCTGAAAGCATATCGATGACCGCATCTATCGCCTCTTGTTCGCTTAGTGCAACGATAACGCCTTTACCAGCGGCCAAACCATCAGCTTTAACAACAATAGGTGCGCCTTGTTGTTTAATATAAGCAATAGCGAGCTCGGTATCGGTAAAGCTTTGATAAGCCGCTGTGGGAATATGATGGCGTATCATGAAGTCTTTGCAAAAAGACTTAGAGCCTTCCAGTTGTGCCGCGAGTGCGCTAGGGCCAAAGCATTTTAGACCAGCGGCTTGAAAGCTATCAACGATGCCTAAGACCAGAGGAATTTCTGGGCCAATAATGGTTAAGTCTATGTGTTCTTTTTGGGCAAAAGCCAATAGTCCAGAAATGTCATCGACAGCCAGTGCGACGTTTTCAACGCCAGCTTCTAAGGCGGTACCTGGATTGCCCGGCGCTACAAAGACTTTCGTAACTTTAGGTGATTGTTTAGCTTTCCAAGCGAGGGCGTGTTCACGACCACCGCTACCGACGATAAGGATTTTCATAAGGGATAGTCTCAGCAAGACGGCGTAACAGTCTGCTACGCCGTGTTTAAATTAATGTCGAAAATGGCGCATGCCAGTGAAGACCATGGCAATGTTGTGTTCGTTTGCCGCAGCGATTACTTCGTTATCACGCATAGAGCCACCCGGTTGAATAATGGCTGTAATGCCGGCTTCTGCCGCTGCATCAATGCCATCTCTAAAGGGAAAGAAGGCATCAGACGCTAAAGCCGAACCCGGAACCACTAAACCTTCATCGGCAGCTTTTATACCGGCAATTTTAGCAGAGTAAACACGGCTCATTTGCCCTGCCCCTACGCCAATCGTCTGACCATTTTTGCAATAAACAATGGCATTAGATTTAACGAATTTGGCAACTTTCCAAGCGAATAATAAATCGGCTAATTCTTGTTCGCTAGGTGTGCGTTGACTCACAACTTTAAGATCAGCAAGACTGATTTCACCAAAATCTTTATCTTGAACTAAAAGCCCACCCGCAACGCGCTTGAAATCAAAAGTAGGCGTATTAACATGCTCCCATAAACCACAAGCCAATACTCGAATATTTTGTTTTGTTGCTAGCACAGCTAATGCCGCTGGTGTTATCGTCGGCGCGATAATCACTTCAACAAATTGGCGATTAATGATTTCAGTCGCGGTTTGTTCATCGAGTTCTTGATTAAAGGCAATAATCCCACCGAAGGCTGAAGTCGGATCTGTCGCATAAGCGTTATCGTAAGCGTTCAAAAGACTATCCGCCTGAGCTACACCGCAAGGATTCGCGTGTTTAACGATCACGCAAGTGGCCTTGTCATTAAAGGTTTTTACACATTCTAGTGCGGCATCTGCATCGACAATATTATTGTAGGATAATTCTTTACCCTGATGCTGATGAGCCGCAGCAATAGTGCCAGCGCTAGGTGCTTTTTCTCTATAAAAAGCGGCACTCTGATGAGGATTTTCGCCATAACGCAAGGCTTGATTATGATAAAACTGTAAATTTAAGGTGTCAGGAAAAGCTACGTCATTTAACTTGCCTAGGTAAGTTGCAATGGCGGTGTCATAACGTGCTGTGTGCTCAAAACTTTTTAGAGCTAGATTAAAGCGAGTCTTTGCCGTAAGGCTGCTATTAGCCTGTTTTAGTTCAGCTAAAATACTGGCGTAATCATCAGGATTAACAATAATGGCAACATCCGCGTGATTTTTAGCGGCGGCGCGTATCATGGTCGGCCCACCGATATCGATATTTTCTATAGCCGTTTCAAAATCACAATCTGGGTTAGCAATGGTTTGTTCAAATGGATAGAGATTAACCACGACCATATCAATGGGCTTAATAGCATTCGCGGCCATGATGTCGTCATCTATGCCTCTACGACCTAAAATTCCGCCATGTACTTTAGGATGTAAGGTTTTAACCCGACCATCCATCATTTCTGGAAAGTCCGTGTAGTCAGAGACTTCAGTGACTGGAATCTGATGTTCCGTGAGTGTTTTAGCGGTGCCGCCAGTAGATAAAAGCTCAATGCCCAGTTCATGCAGTTCTCGGCAAAATTCGACGACACCGGTTTTATCAGAAACACTGATCAGTGCGCGAGTAATTAATTTGTTCATGCAGACCTTTTATATAGATGGATAGAGAGAGTTGAGTGTGTAAATCGAACGTGGTGGCGCTTAAGAGATGCCGTATTGATCCAATTTCTTTCTTAATGTACTGCGACTTAAGCCTAGTGCTTTAGCCGCTTTAGTTTGGTTATAGCCCGAGTGTTCCAATGCGGTTTCTAATAAAGGTTTTTCAACTTCGCTAATAACCATGGCATGTAAACCGACAGCATCATGACCATTTAGTTGCGAAAGATAGAGTTCAACAGTTTGTTTGACATATAGAGACAGTGGTAAAAGTAGAGCCTTTTTACTGTCATGGTTAATAGTTTCATCGCTATTTGATGATGCGTTCATGGGCTAGCAGGTTTAGTGTAGGTGATTAAATGCCGAATTAATCAGCGCTAATTGTTTTGTTGGGCTGATTGCTTGATTCAATTGGTTTCGAGTTTCTAAGCTGATACTATCAACATGTTTAAAATACCAACCTATGTGTTTCCTTGCTATTCTAACACCGCAAAGATTGCCATAGAAGCTATATAGTTGTTCAAGATGTGTTAGCAAAGTGCTATGTATGTCGCTCGCTGTTGGTTTTTCAAGATCTTTTCCTGTTTTAAGAAAATAATCTATTTGCTTAAATATCCATGGATTGCCTTGTGCGGCACGACCTATCATGATGGCATCTGCCCCTGTAGTCGCCAATACATAACTGGCTTTTTGAGCAGAATCAATATCGCCATTGGCAATAATTGGAATAGTAACCGCTAGTTTTACGTCTTTAATGGTTTCATATTCAGCTTGGCCGTTAAATTTACAAGCTCTTGTACGTCCGTGTAAGGTGAGTGCGGCTATGCCTGCGTTTTCTGCTATTTTAGCAATATTAACAGCATTGCGATTATGTATATCCCAACCGGTGCGGATTTTTAAAGTAACAGGGATATCTACGGCCTTGACCACGGCATCTAATATTTTTTTTACCAGCGCCTCGTCTCTAAGTAACGCAGAGCCCGCTGCAACAGCACAGACTTTTTTAGCAGGACAACCCATATTAATATCAATAATTTGTGCACCACGATCTGCGTTATATCGTGCGGCATCAGCCATTTGTTCGGGATGGGTGCCTAAAATTTGCACCGAGCGCAGCCCTATTTCATCTTTATGATCTGCTTTTAATAAGGTACGTTTATGGTCTCGTAAAGCGGGATTAGAGGCGACCATTTCAGAGACGGCTAAACCTGCACCCTGTTGTTTACATAGCGATCTGAAGGGGTGATCACTAATCCCCGCCATAGGCGCTAAAATTAAATTATTTTCGAGTTGATAAGGACCAATTTTCATAAGGCAGACACAGGCGTTAAGCTAAAAGTAAAATACATGACCTTAGGGCTTATTGCCTTGTGCCTTTTATCTGGGTGTTATTTGTCGACTGATTCATTCCAAATGGGGTTGTCTCGGTCTTCTTCATTCAACTTAACGGCATCTTCAGGATAGATATGCCAGAATGATTGATCAATTTTAGCGTTGCTATAACCTTCTTTCTTTTCGTGGGTGAAAGGACACCACCAGTTTTCAACAATTTTAACCAGATAAGCATGCCATTCAAAAACAGCCACACTGACTGGGCAATACCAAGTACAGTTTAATATCCAATACAGTTTTGATTGTGACAAGCTCATTTTAAAAGAGCCATCCATGGTGATTTGATTTTTCAAGTTATAGCGATGACTGCTTCTTTCAGGAAGAAAATCTGAAAATGATTTAATATTCGTCCCACCAATCATACGTAAGTGATAATAAGTCAAATAGGCACTAAGAAAGACAAAAGGTAGCGTAAATATAGGCAAATAAACAAGAGCAAGCCCTATCGTTCTTTGTAGGACCGGAACTTGTTTATGATTTTTACCGATTTCAGCTCTGCCGGTACAGGAATCACATGCTTTCATAATTTATATATATCCTTGACTTGAGTTAATTATTATTATGATGCGTTATCGTTTTTTATGGCTACCAATTTAAGACAGGACACTAGCTTAATCATGCACTTTTAGACAGGGATCTCCTAAGCGCAGACAAAGGGCGAAAGGCAAATAGTTAAGCCTAGTATCTGCCACGCCTTAAGTTGCTAGCCTCCTAGGCTTATCTTTCGCCCTGAGCCTTTCGTCTGTGCTGAAGCTGTCCCACTTTAAGTTGGTAGCCCCATTTTATAATGGCCGTACTGATAGCTCAAAGCTTTTATAAACTCGAAGACACTGAACAAAAGAATGTTTTTAAGTATTCTGTTTCAGGTGAGGCAGGATCTATGGGGTGATCGGGACCTTGTCCACCACTGGCAAAAAATACCAGATGTCGATCTATATGTTTTCCTGAAGAACGTAAGATTTCATGTAAATTATCACGACTTAGGTGATAAGAACAAGAGGCCGAAACCAGAATGCCGTTTTTGGATAACACTTGTAGTGCCAAGTGGTTTAAGCGACGATAAGCCTCATAGCCTTGTTTAAAATCTTTTTTGCGTTTAACGAGTGCAGGTGGATCAAGTACGATAATATCATAAAGCTGATTGTCTAGGCGGGCCTGCTTTAGAAATTCGAAAACATCACTACGCACAAAGTGCATATTATCAGCGACCTGATTAAGCGTTGCATTTTCCTTTGCCAGTGTTAAAGCACTTTCAGAAGCATCGACACAGGTCACCTCAGTTGCCCCTGCCATCGCTGCGGGTATGCCCCAAGCGCCGGTATAAGAGAATAAATCTAATACCCGCTGATCTTTGGCAATATTGGCCACCATAGCCCGACTGCTGCGATGATCGTAAAACCAGCCGGTTTTTTGGCCATTGAGTATATCAATCTTAAACTGCGCGCCATTTTCTTCGATAATAACGGAGTCAGGGAGTTGACCATAAGCAATTTCAGATTCCAAGCTTAAACCTTCTAGCTGTCTCTGGCTGTTATCATTTTTGAGTATGATGGCGGTGGGATTAAATAATTCTATCAATGCAGTCAGCAACGATTCTTTGCGTTGTTCTATGCCGGCCGTAGTAATTTGCACCGAAAACACCGAGCCAAAGCGGTCAATAACCAAGCCTGGTAAACCATCGCTTTCACCAAAAACGAGGCGATAATACGGTTGAGTAAAGAGCTTTTCACGCAAAATCAGCGCCGTCGTTAAGCGCTCTTTGAAAAAATTGCTGCCGCATTTTAGATTAGCTTTTCTTGATAGCAATCGGGCGCAGATCAGTGCTTGTGGATTAACATAAGCCGTACCTAAGACCTTGCCATCATCACTTTTAACCTGTGCTAGATCACCTGCTGAAAATTGCTCTAGCGGTGAGCGCTTGGTATCCACTTCATTGCTAAAAACCCAAAGATGTCCTTTGCGTAAGCGCTTGTCTTCGTTCTTTTTTAAATAAATTTCAGGTAGTGACATAGGTTTTTGAGTGTGGGTTAAAGTAAGGACTGGTGTTGATCTTGTTAACGCTTGACACCGTCAAGTCTGATCCAATCTTCTTGTTGCACCAGAGGGCTGAAGGTGATTTGGTGTTGATAGGCATTGATAACGGATTCAGCTTGTTCATATAGGATACCTGACAACACTAACTGGCCGCCTAAAACCACTAAGGCGCAAATCTGCTCAGCCATATCAATTAAGGGTTTAGCTAAGATATTGGCTAAAACTATGTCCGCCTGAAAAGGCGTGAATTGTTCAGGCAGATAGGTTTTAATGTTATCTTCAACCTTGTTTTTTAAAGCATTACTTTCCGTAGCCGTTATGGCTTGCGGATCAATATCCACAGCATGAGCGACTTTAGCGCCTAGTAATACTGAGGCAACCGCGAGTATGCCAGAACCACAGCCATAATCGATGACGGTTTTAGCGCTTAATTCATGACTGGCTAGCCATTCTAAGCATAACGCCGTAGTTGGATGCGTGCCCGTACCGAAGGCAAGACCTGGATCCAGTGTTAGACAAACAGTACCCGACTCAACTTGCTCTTGATCGGTTGGGCAGACCCAAAGCCTATCGGCAAATTTCATTGGCTTATAATATTCCATCCACGCGCGTTCCCACTCCTGATCGGCAATGGCTTCATACAGCCAGTCATGCAAGTCTTCGTGATTAAACTGCTGATACACCTGAGTTTTTATCCGTTCGGGATCAGCGTCCAATTCATAGAGTGCAATAACTTGGGTATTGCTCCATATCTTGGTTTCATCGATAGCCGGTTCATAGACAGGTTCGTCTTCAGCATCCATATAAGTGACGGATACTGCACCTAGATCACTGAAAAAATCAGCCAGTTGCGGTGCGAGGTTTTCTTGGGTAATAACGGAAATTTGATGCCAGGCCATAGAAGTGATTTATCTAAAAGTGAAATTTGTAGGGTGGATAAGCGCTAGCGCATCCACCAATTATTGTCGCGAGGTTCATTATTCGCAATCCATACCAACAATAGTTGTTGGCTCATTAGCACTCCATGATGCTTCATACCAGCCGTCAGTAACAGCGCGACTGAACGACGACCATTTCCATTCACTTGGTCGACTAACTAAGCCGTGTTTTACTGGATTGTAATGGATGTAATCAACATGCTTGCGCCAGTCTTCTTCATCACGAATGGTATGCTCCCAAAATCTACGTTGCCATATCAACCTTTCGTTGCGTTCGTTGGTGAGCGTACAAATTTGGCGAGAAACGGCCTTCTTTATTTCACGCCAGCGCGAGGAGTAATCCGCATCACCCTCCGGCAGTCGCCAGATACAATGTAGGTGCTCTGGCAGCACAACCATAGCGTCGATCTTAAAGGGGCGGGCGGCCATCACCTTACGGAATGCCTGTCTTAATATTTCAACGCGGTCTGCATTGATAAAAATCGGAGTTCGATTGAGAGTAACGACAGTAAAAAGTAGCAGCCGCCTTGAATATAAACTCGATGATAATCACTCATGAGATTTCCTATTCAGTCATATTTAGGTGGATACGTAGCGCTTTAGAGTTATTGGGCTTTTTTTAATCATTTCGATATTTTGTAGGGTGGATAAGCGTCAGCGCATCCACCTATTATCATGATGAGATTCATCAATACCGCTAGTGCTATTTGGTTTAATTGCCTTAGGTTAGGTGGATGCGCTATCGCTTATCCACCCTTATATTTACAAAACTAATAAATGCCTAATTTCTTTTCCAGATAATGAATGTTTTGCTGGCCTAGTCCAAAAGCACTGTCATTCATAATATCTTGCTGTAGCGGAATATTGGTTTTAATGCCATCTATAATAATCTCACTCAATGCTGTGTTCATACGGGCAATGGCACTTTTTCTATCTTCGCCATGAGCAATCAATTTTCCTATCATAGAATCATAATAAGGCGGTACTTTATAGCCGTTATAAATATGCGTTTCGCAACGGATACCTGGGCCACCCGGCATATGGAATTGATCAATGGTGCCGGGACAAGGCATGAAGGTTCTAGGATCTTCAGCGTTTAAGCGGCATTCAATGGCATGGCCAGTAATTTTAACTTGATCTTGAGTAATAGACAGCCGTTCACCTGCTGCAATACGCAGTTGTTCTTTTACAATATCAAAGCCCGTGATCATCTCGGTGACTGGATGTTCAACTTGTACGCGCGTATTCATTTCTATGAAAAAGAACTCGCCTTTTTCATATAAAAATTCAAAAGTACCAGCACCTAAATAACCAATATCAATACAGGCTTTAGCACAGCGTTCACCGATAAGTTTACGTTGTTCTTCAGTAATACCCGGAGCTGGCGCTTCTTCTACGACTTTTTGATGGCGACGCTGCATAGAGCAATCACGTTCACCTAAATGAATCGCGTTGCCGTGCGAATCTGCCATGACTTGAAATTCAATGTGCCGTGGATCTTCTAAAAACTTTTCCATATACACGGTTGGATTACCAAAGGCACTACCGGCTTCGGCTTTAGTCATTGCGATGGAGTTAATCAACGCAGATTCAGTATGCACGGTGCGCATACCTCTACCGCCGCCACCGCCCGCCGCCTTGATAATGACCGGATAGCCAATTTCTTGAGCCATACGTAAGTTTTTTTGATCATCGTCTGACAAAGGATCATTGTTGCCTGGCACACAAGGGATACCTGCCGCCTGCATGGCTTTTTTAGCAGAAATCTTGTCGCCCATCATGCGGATAGTCTCGGCATTGGGGCCGATAAAGACAAAGCCACTTTGTTTTACTTTTTCAGAAAAATCGGCGTTTTCGGATAAGAAACCATAACCAGGATGGATAGCCTCTGCATCGGTTACTTCAGCGGCACTGATAATGGCTGGAATATTCAGATAGCTGTCTGCTGAAGCGGCAGGACCTATGCACACCGATTCGTCTGCTAAGCGTACATGCTTAAGATCACGATCGGCTTCTGAATGCACGGCGACGACCTTAATGCCTAATTCTCTGCAGGCGCGAAGGATACGCAAGGCAATTTCGCCGCGATTGGCAATAACAATTTTATTGAACATAAAATCCCCGCAGATTATTCAATGATGAATAAGGGTTGGCCGTATTCGACCGGTTCAGCATTATCAACCAGTATTTTAGTAATAACGCCACTTTTATCCGCTTCAATTTGATTAAGAATTTTCATAGCTTCAATAATACATAAGGTATCACCTGACATGACCGATTGACCTATTTCGACAAACACTTTGCTGCCGGGTGACGCTGAACGATAAAAAGTACCTACCATCGGTGACTTAACGGCATGTCCGGTGATTTTTTCTTCTTGGACGGCAGGAGTCACCATTGTTGCAGCGGGTGCGACGCCCATAGGTGCGGGTGCATAAGCGACCTGAGTGGGTGCTGCAGAATAACGACTAATACGAATCGACTCTTCGCCTTCTTTGATTTCTAGTTCGGCAATATCGGATTCTTCGATAATTTCGATGAGTTTTTTTATTTTTCTAATATCCATAGCTTATGGTCTCTCGGTTAATATCTGGTTGGCGGCTTGTAAGGCCAGTTCATATCCTATCGCTCCTAATCCACAGATAACGCCTTGAGCAATATCGGAGAAATACGAGTGTTTTCTAAAAGGTTCGCGTGCGTAGACGTTTGATAAATGAACCTCTATAAAGGGAATTTTGGTGGCTAATAAAGCATCACGGAGTGCAACGCTGGTATGCGTAAAGGCAGCTGGGTTAATAATGATGAAATCCGTGTGTTTTTTGTAAGCTAGATGTATCAAGTCAATAATTTCATGTTCGGCATTGTTTTGATAAAAATCGAGCTCATGATTTAATGCAGCGGCTGTCTTTTCTAGCGAGTCGCGAATGTCCGCGAGTGTTTTATGTCCGTAAAGGCTAGGCTCACGGAGTCCCAATAGGTTTAAGTTTGGGCCATTTAAAACGGTAATCGTCGCCATTTAGATATTTAAGTCAGCATATAAATTTAACAGGCGATAATTTTACCGTTTTGTAATATTTTGTCCAGACATTCTGTTTTTAACAAAAGATAGCAACAGATTGTCGATTGTTAGTTAGCTTATCCTCCATTTTAAGTCATGGCGTTTTTTGTTCTAAATTCTGCAAAGCTAGGGGCAAGTCGCGACCTGTACAGAGAGTGGATATTTATTGCAAGTTAACTTGATGTTTATCGCCGTTGTGATTATGATTCTACCCATCCCCTATTTTTTTAGTTAAGACCTCTGGCCTTCATTTTTCATTGTGTCGCCTTGTTTAATCGGCCTACAGCCACTCTATCTGGGTGTAAGATCGTCATTAAATCGCGCTTAGCTATGCTTGCCAGTTGTCTGACTGCCATTGCCAGACATCGATCAGACACAGCCAGATGCCTAGCAGCCTTAGCCAGTCATCTGGCTAACATGGACAGACAACTAGCCAGCATAAAGTGTGACTAGCAACGATAGCCAGATGCCTAGCAGTGTAAGCCAGTCATCTAGCTAACATGGACACACAACTAGCCAGCATAAAGTATGACTAGCAACGATAGCCAGATGCCTAGCAATGACACACAGACGCCTAGCAGTGTTAGCCAGTCATCTGGCTAGCACGGCCAGACAACTAGCCAGCATAAAATGTGACTAGCAATGACAGCCAGATAACATTGAGTCACGCACAGGTGTCTAGCGTTCATCGCTAGACACCTGATCATCATGACCGCTACACCCGTTGGATACTCAACACCACTCTTGTAAATCAACCGTAAGGAGCTTAAAGACTATGACGACTAACTATTTCATGCCCTCTACCGACAGCGGCAAAGCTGACTTGCTAGATCACCTTTCATCTGCTTTGCCGCGTTATGCGGTATTGTTGGATGTGAGTACTGTTGATGTTGCCGCACTTAAAGCGGATGCTGATGCTTTTCGCTACACCCTGCATGCGCAAACCGATGTCCTGGCTTATAGCCAACATTGGACGGCTTATAAAAATGTGCTTAGGGATGGCGGTAACGGCATGGCCGATTGGCCGCTCGCCTTAACACTGGCCACCCCTGTTCCGCCTGCGGTCAGCCCAGGCGTTATTGCAAGACTCGCCGCCCTAGCGGCACATATTAAAACTCACAAAAACTACACCTCTGCCATAGGCCAAGATTTATGGCTAATCGGCAGCTCTCAAGTGGTTGATCCCAACACTTGGAAGCCGATATTAACGATACAAAATCAAGCCGGTCATCCAATTATCGTCTGGAGCAAAGGCCAAGCCAGCTCCATAGAAATCTGGGTAGATCGAGGCGATGGTCATGATTTTGTTTTGCTCACTATCAACACCGAGCCCAACACCAACGACAGCTCGCCATTACCGGCAGCGGATGCCAGTGCCCTATGGAAATATAAAGCCATTTATCGCTTGCATGATGAACCGGTGGGACAGTGGAGTGATGTAATTAGTGTTTCGGTGGGTGGCTAGGAATAAGTATTTTTCATCTAACCTCGATGAAACGCAGGGCTGCGAGGTTTTACAGCGCTCCGATATCCTCGATTCCACTACGTTCCATCGAGGCTACTTGCTTTCCCAGCAAAAATTAAGGTGCTTGATTTTTAAAATAATTTATATGCGCTTGCCCTGCTTGAGTGAGGTCTTCTTTGATATGTTGACATGACGTACGTTAAGTCGTACCTTTAGCCTTTATTTTAAAGGAGTCCGTCATGCAAACACTTAAAGCCAGCGTAGCCCGCGCAAACTTCTATCGGCTTATTGATGAGACGGCAGAATCACATCAGCCTATT
>TBL_comb47_HYPODRAFT_10000944_pt1 | contig 38372 bp, 47 predicted proteins | sample TroBogypolimnion_40_FD_10682 | JGI IMG/M metagenome (IMG submission 10682)
GGTCAAAGGCTCATTGAAAGCGACAAAACAGGGCAGAAGCGCATAACATTTGGACAAGAAATATTTTGGCATTTCACACGACAAGAGGTCGGTACATCCCGAGGCCTCGGGATTGCAGTTTCATTTCAAAATTCCTGGCACTTATTTTAAGTTTAATGTGGTCATTTTATTAAAGCACTGAATGTTATGAGTTTTTCAGCAGACACTAAATAACAAGGCACTTATTTCTACACTTTTCTTAAAGTATTAACTCACTTCTCTATCATTCCACTGTCGTACGACAATAATACGATAGTGGTGAGGCGGGGAACACTGTGATTCATTAATAATTCACCATTGAAACAGGAGAAAAAGACAGAAGAATAAATCAGCAAACAGGAAGCTGTGACCCTACAAAGATTTTGTGTCGTATTTCCTGAATAAAAGCACATTGAACCATTTTTTAAGCCGGGATTAGAAATAATGAAGTCCAGATGATTACTTTTGTATACAAAGAAATTTCATTATGATTTTAAATTCAGTCTCCGTCGATTGCGTCATCTTTGGATTTGATAAATCCGGTTTACGTGTATTGCTCAATCAAATAGACAAGGAAGTACTTATCCGTACACTTCCTGATCAGGCAAGTTCAGAACAGATCAGGGAGATTTATGAAAAGCATCCGGTTCTAACCAGCGATAATTACTGGAGCCTGTTTGGCGGACATGTTCCGGAGGAAAGGGATTTGGATGAATTTGCCAAAGATCTGCTTTATCAGGCTACCGGATTGAATGATGTATACCTTCAACAAATCAGCGCCTTTGGTTCGCTCGAGCGGGTACCTTATACCAGGGTTGTCACCATCGGTTATTATGCATTGATTAATCCGGATTATTACGATCTGAAGCAATCGACTCTTGCAAAATCCCTTCAATGGTTTAACCTGAATGAATTACCACTCCTTTGTTTCGATCATGATTTAATTATCAGGCAAGCGCTGGATAAATTGCGGCAGGAAGTTATGTACCATCCGGTAGGATTTCATTTGTTGCCTGAAAAGTTCACGCTTACTGAAATACAATCACTGTACGAGGTCATCCTTAGTAAAAAGATGGATACGCGTAATTTCAGAAAGAAACTTGCAAAAATGGAATTACTGATTGACTCAGGGGAGAAGCAGCAAAATGTAGCTCACCGGGCCGCAAAATTATACCAGTTCGACATTCAGGTTTACGAAAAGTTGAAAATGGAAGGTTTAAACTTCAGAATTGAATAAAAAAGACAGATATATAACCTAAATATTTGCATAAAGGATTATTGGACAAATCGTCTGATTAAACCATTTACCCTATTAATTGTCAGAACACGAACGATTGTTTCAAATATGACCAATGACCAACAGATACTGGATAGCCTGAAAGATCCTTCAACAAAGGAACTTGCTTTCAGACATCTGATTTCCAATTATAAGGAAAGGTTATACTGGCATATACGGAAAATAGTACTGAACCATGATGACACTGACGATGTTCTGCAAAACTCGTTCATTAAAATCTGGAATGGAATTGATTCATTCCGGGGCGAATCGAGTTTGTTTACATGGCTATACCGGATTGCTACCAACGAATCAATCACATTTCTCAATCAGCGGAAGCGGAAAATGATGTCGAGCCTGAACGAGGAAAATGAGTACCTGATTGAAAACCTGGAAAGTGACACCTATTTTGACGGTGATGAATGGCAAATGCTTTTACAGAAAGCGATTGCCACATTACCCGAAAAACAACGACTGGTATTTAATATGAAATATTTCGACGAGATTAAATATGAGGAAATGTCTGTGATACTGGGAACATCCGTAGGAGCATTGAAAGCCTCTTATCATCATGCAGTAAAAAAAGTGGAAGAATACGTAAAATCACACGAAACAAGAATAGATCCCTGATCAGGAAAAGGGAAAAGGGAAAAAGAAAAAAGGAAACAAAAGTCACCTTTATGAAGATAGAAGGTTGTAAGTAGACTTCAGCTAAAATAAAAAGTTCAGGAAATTAAACTATTTGAAATTAAAGTTGTCAAAGCCATAGATTTAAAGATCATGTACGAAGAAGAAAATATAGAACCAGAATTTATGAAACGGGAGAAAACAAATCCGTTTCGAACACCAGATCGTTACTTCGATTCGCTCGAAGACAGGATCATGGGAGAGATTAAACATTCAACAAAAAGCAAAACAACTTCTGCCAAAGTAATCCGATTACTAAAACCTGTTTTAGGTTTGGCAGCAAGCGTTACACTTGTGTATATATTAATATCTAACCCGATCAACCATTTACTGCTAAAAGGAACAATTAATTCTCAGGCAGAGGTTACCACTGCTGTTTCTTCTGACGATGATTCAACACTTAGTTTTTCATCCATCGATGATAATACGATTATAAATGCAATTTCTTCAGATGAGACAAGCTCTGTCTCTGAAATTAACCCGGATGACATGCTTGCCTATCTCTCTTCCGGAATGAATGAAGTTGAGATTTATTCTGAAATTCAAAAATAAAAAGCCATGAAAAAGATATTCCTACTGATTATTTTAGCTCTTTGCTCTTTGTCTTACCTGTTTGCACAGGAAAGAAGAGAGATGAATCCTGAAATGTTTGAGAAAATAAAAGCTGAGAAGATCTCATTCTTTACAGATAAGATGAATCTTACACCTGCTGAAGCTCAAACATTTTGGCCAGTTTACAATGAATTCGAAAAGAAAAGATTTGACATTCAGAAAGAGATTCACGAATTTGAGCATATGCCCGATGAGAAATATGCCACTTTATCGGATACTGAAATCGAAAAAATGACAAACAATTATATTAGTTCATTCGAAAAAGAAGCCCTGTTACTTAAAGACTATAATAAACAGTTTCTGAAAATATTACCAAAGAAAAAAGTATTAACAATGTACAGGACTGAAAACGAATTCAGGGGTCATCTGATTCGGGAATACAGAAAAGATCAAAAGAGGGATTAATAAAAAAGGCTGGATAACCAGCCTTTTTTATGTATTATGGAAAAACACGGTAAATAGCTTACTGATCGAGTTCACTCATCACCAATTCTCTGGATACTTTATCCGAACGATCTGCTTTTAACATCAATTCACCCATTCCAATATCTTCCAATTCCCCTTCCGTCAATATTTTAGACTGAATACGCATCTTTTTTAACATCCCGGATAGAAGTAATAATTCTGCTTCATCTCTTATTTTGATAACCATTGTTTTCATCTTTCCTTTTCTTTTTTTGACCTTCAACAAATATAAGTATTTGGATCTAAAAGCTTATCTCCAAAATATTAAAATTGTTGGCAGTGATAAGAATACAAAACTAATTTCCGAAAATCAAAGTTGCTTTTAGATTATAGGATATTTCCCTTTTTCGAGAAAATCAATAGTTTTATTGATCCCAATATACATCAGGGTATCTTCACTTACGAATGGTACCTTTTTACGGTAATCACTCCAAAAACGCTCCAGATAATCTGAGGTTCTTGCTGGTCGTCTGAATTCCATGGCCTGAGCAGCATTGTAAAGCTCTATTGCAAGGATGCTGTAAATATTCGTTGCTACTTTCAAGGCTTTCGTGGCCGCATTTCCTCCCATGCTTACATGGTCTTCCTGCTCGTTAGACGACGGAATAGAATCAACTGAAGCTGGGGTACTCAATTGCTTATTCTGACTGACAATAGAGGCTGCGGCATATTGGGGAATCATGAATCCTGAATTTAATCCAGGGTTGGCAACTAAAAACTCAGGGAGATGGCGGTCGCCCGAAATCAACCGATAGGTGCGACGTTCAGAAATACTTCCAATCTCAGAAAGAGCGATAGCCAGAAAATCAAGAGACAAAGCCAATGGTTCACCATGAAAATTACCCCCTGAAATAATCAGGTCATCATCAGGGAATACAGTTGGATTATCGGTAACGGAGTTAATTTCAACTTCAACAACACCTGCCACATAATCTACTGCATCTCTCACGGCACCATGAACCTGAGGAATGCAACGAAACGAATATGGATCCTGAACATGGTCCTTCTTCCGACTGATCAATTCACTTCCTGCAAGTAATTTCCTAAAATTGGCTGCAGTCTTGATTTGTCCTGAATGAGGTCGTATTTCCTGAACCTGGGACATAAACGGTTCTATCAATCCATCAAAACTATCCAGAGACAAAGCTCCGATAATATCGGCATAATCAAGAAGTCTGAAAGCCTTTAGTAAAGTAAACACAGCATGTGCACTCATAAACTGAGTTCCGTTCAGCAAAGCCAATCCTTCTTTGGCCTGTAACTTAATGGGCTCCCACCCCATTTCTATTAAAACATCAGACGAATTTTTCTTGATTCCATGATGATAAACTTCACCCATGCCGATTAACGGAAGAAAAAGTTTGCCCAAAGGGGCCAGATCTCCGCTTGCACCAAGCGAACCCTGTTCACAGACAATCGACAGAATATCGTTATTGTATAAATCAAGAATGCGCTGAACGGTAATCAACTGTACTGCAGAATTTCCTTTGGATAGTGCATGAGCCTTTAGTAATAACATCAAACGAACAACATCAGAAGGAATCTCTGGGCCCAGGTTGCAGGCATGAGAAATGACCAGGTTTTCCTGTAATTTACTCAGATCATCCTTTGACACTTCAATATTGCACAAGGCCCCGAAACCTGTATTAATACCATACATTGGGCCGTGGGTTTCATTTATTTTACGGTCGAGATAAGCTTTACTCTTTTGAATTAAAGCAACAGATTCCTCTGATAATGCAAGCATCTTCCTTTGCTCCAGAATTTCTTCTATTATTGGGTAAGTAAGTTTATCGGGTGATATATAATGAATTTTTCTTTGCATAAGATTATATTTCTATAGTTTGAACAATTGACAAATATTCCATACTGAATATTCAATATAGATTAAGAAACAGGAAAAAGGAAATAGAAAAGAGCCAGAATAAAGTCAACACAAGTTGGAAGCATAACTGAGAACTTCCTATACGTGGCATAAATGTAAACCCGAAAACTGGAACTCAACAATGGAAAATAAGACTCAGGGACAACGAATGTCGCCCCCTCTGGATATTGAAAACCGATATTCTTTAAGCAAAAGTATCATTCACTGAAATTTTTCAGGAAGTAACTCAAACGAATGTTATAAAGAAAGGATTTTTATCAGTTCCTCAGGGCTTACCAATTGTTGTTCACCGGAAAGCATATTTTTGAGGTTAATCTTTTCCTGGAGTAATTCATTTTCGCCCACAATGGCAACAAATGGTATTTTTTTATTGTTTGCCCAGGTCATCTGTTTAGCCATTTTACTTTTATCGGGAAAGATTTCAGCATTGATTCCAGCATTACGTACTGCTGCCAGCACCGGCAAACAAAAGGCCTCTTCGGCAGGACCGAAATTCACAAACATCAGTCTGGTTGAATCAATAGTCACTGAAGGAAATAATTGCAATTGAGTCAGCACATCGTAAATACGGTCGGCGCCAAACGAAATACCTACCCCGGATACTCCCGGCATTCCAAAGATTCCGGTAAGATCGTCATACCGCCCCCCGCCACAAATACTGCCCATGGCAGCGTCTTTTGCCTTCACTTCGAAGATTGCTCCGGTGTAATAATTCAGACCACGTGCAAGTGTTAAATCCAGTTCAACTTCAGTATTTAAATCGAGCGAATCAAGATATGCAAACAAGGTTCTCACTTCTGAGATTCCAATTGATCCAATTTCCGATTGACCAATGGCTGTTTCAAGTTGAGTTAATTTTTCAATCACTGATCCCGACAAATGCAGAATTGGCTGAAGTTTTTCAACAGCTGATAGTGGTATTCCTTTTTCGAGCAATTCTTCATTTACCTTATCCAATCCTATTTTGTCCAGCTTATCTATGGCAACTGTAATATCCACAATACGGTCTTTTTCACCAATTACTTCGGCAATACCTGCCAATATTTTTCGATTATTGATCTTGACAACCGCATTAATCTTCAGTTTTGAGAAAACCTGATCAACAATTTGTACCAATTCCACTTCATTAAGCAGGGAATCGCTCCCTACAATATCAACATCGCATTGGTAAAATTCACGGTATCGACCTTTCTGCGGACGATCAGAACGCCAAACTGGCTGAATCTGGTATCTTTTAAAGGGAAATGAAATGTCGTTACGGTATTGTACCACGTATCGGGCAAAAGGCACTGTAAGGTCATAACGCAAGCCTTTTTCGGAGATTTTATGTGTCAACCGGATGCTATTCCGTTCGAGCAATTCCTGGTCTGAAGGAGCTGATGCAAAATCGCCTGAATTCAGGATTTTAAATAATAGTTTATCGCCTTCTTCTCCATATTTTCCCATCAGAGTCGACAGGTTTTCCATCGCTGGAGTCTCAATGGGTTGAAATCCATACAAACGAAAAATACTTCTTATTGTATCAAAGATATAGTTCCGGTTGGTCATTTCAGCCGGGGAAAAGTCTCGGGTCCCTTTTGGGATTGAAGGTTTCTGTGCCATGAATATAATTTATCCTAAAAGGAACAAAATTAAGGTTTTTCAGGATAATCCAGTAACAGATGTAAGTTTAATCGTTGATTATATTGCTCGGTTAAGTTTTCAGGTTATTTAGTAGAATAAAGATAATCTTCTTATGGCATCAATCCGATTAAATATTGGTTCTATAGCGATCGTAAAGGGTCAATATGTGTTCAGGTATCATATTCACTTCCTTCATGAATGGAAATAGAACCAATATTCTTATCCGAAATGATTAAATACTCACAAGTGATTACTGCATTGACGGTTGAAGCAGACTAACACGGTTACCTTCAGTATCAATAAATGAAACGTAAGCACCAACTGCCGGAATATCGACAGGTTCTCCAAGTAATTTACCACCGGCATCAGCAACCATCTTCATCGACTCGTGAATATTGTCGACTGCAATAACCACTGAAGGGCAATCATTCTGATCTGCTCTTCTCGGATAAAAACCACCATTGATAGCACCTGGCATCTTAGGCCGACCTTGTTCGTCTGCTTCAGTGGTACTAGCCGTCACATAATTACCCATTTCCTCGCCATACATCTGGGGTTCCCACCCAAATACATTTGAATAGAAATCGGACATGCGTTTACGATCTTCAGCTGGCATTTCAAAATGTACAACAGGATTCATCTTTTTCATTTTCTTAAAATTTAATGGTTAAACCGTTGTGTGAACTATTCAACAGAAAACGCAAATTCAATAATTTGGTTTACTTTTTACCATTAATTTTCTGTATTTATTCAAGTATATTGATTTAAAGTAAAATTCAGTATTTAATTAACAATACTTACAAAAAAAGTCCGAAGCGATAAACACTTCGGACCTTCAGATTTATTATTCAGATTTGAATTAATCTTTCACAAGTTTTTTATATTTAACACGCTGCGGTCCGGCATCACCCATGCGTTTCTTGCGGTTCTCTTCATAATCGGTGAATCCACCTTCAAAGAAAACGACTTTCGAATCTCCTTCAAATGCAAGAATGTGAGTGGCGATGCGGTCAAGAAACCAGCGGTCATGCGAAATAACAACAGCGCAACCGGCAAAGTTGTCCAAGCCCTCTTCAAGTGCACGTAAGGTATTAATGTCGATATCATTGGTTGGCTCATCGAGTAACAAAACGTTTCCTTCTTCTTTTAGGGCTAATGCCAGATGTAGTCTGTTCTTTTCACCACCCGAAAGATATCCGCATTTCTTTTCCTGATCGGCACCTCCAAAATTGAATCTGGAAACATATGCCCTGGCGTTCAATTGTCTGCCTCCCACTGAAACGAGATCACTTCCACCAGTTATAACCTGAAACACGGTTTTCTCCGGATCAATTGCCTTATGAGTTTGATCAACATAGGCAAGTTTAACTGTTTCGCCAACTTCAAATGTACCCTTATCAGCTTGTTCCAAACCCATAATCAGCTTAAATAATGTGGTTTTACCAGCACCATTCGGCCCTATAACACCTACAATTCCATTTGGTGGCAATACAAAATTAAGATCTTCAAATAAAAGCCGATCACCGTACCCTTTTGCTACTTCAGTGGCTGAAATTACCCGTTCGCCTAAACGTGGTCCATTTGGGATAAAGATTTCAAGTTTTTCTTCCTTTTGTCTTACATCTTCATTGATCAAACGGTCATATGCACCAAGTCGGGCTTTCGATTTCGCCTGACGGGCTTTGGGGGCCATCCTGATCCAATCCAATTCACGCTCAAGGGATTTTCGGCGCTTGGAAGCGACTTTTTCTTCCTGCTCCATCCGTTTCGATTTTTGTTCCAGCCAGGAAGTATAATTGCCTTTCCATGGAATACCTTCTCCACGATCAAGCTCTAGAATCCATCCGGCAACATTATCAAGGAAATAACGATCGTGAGTAATGCAAATCACAGTACCTTTATATTGCTGGAGGTGCATTTCGAGCCACTGAATCGATTCAGCATCCAAATGGTTGGTTGGTTCATCGAGCAATAGTATATCAGGCTCCTTCAAAAGTAAACGACATAAAGCGACCCTGCGGCGTTCACCCCCTGATAGTTCACTGACAAATTGGTCATCGGGAGGACACTGTAAAGCGTCCATTGCCCGTTCTAGTTTGGCATCGAGGTTCCAGGCATCAAAGTGGTCAATCTTATCCTGTAGAACAGCCTGCTCAGCAATCATTTTATCCATAAGGTCCGGATTCTCATATACATCTGGGTCTCCAAATTTGAGATTGATATCCTCAAAAGCTTTCAGAACATCAACAATCTCCTGAGCTCCTTCCTGAACAATCTCTTTTACTGTTTTAGACTCATCCAACTGGGGGTCTTGTTCAAGGTAACCAACAGTATATCCTGGTGAAAAAACCACATCGCCCAGAAAGGAACCTTCAAGCCCTGCAATGATCTTTAGCAAGGTCGATTTCCCTGAACCGTTTAATCCTATTATTCCAATTTTCGCACCAAGGAAAAATGACAATGAAATATCTTTCAGTACTTGCTTTTGTGGAGGATAGGTTTTATTTACCCGAAACATCGAGAAGATTATCTTTTTATCGTCAGCCATATATTATCATTTTAAAGGTTTTTATATCAAAGGTACCAGTTCAATTATCCAAATGCGGATTTGAGTTATCAAAAATAGTTTTTTTTAATTTCCTAATTCATTAGTTTTATCCTTAAGAAAAAGTGTCAATCAAAATAAGCAATGTGAAACTATTAATTGTCGATGATAATCCAATAAATCAGAAATTTCTTTTCTACTCACTTAAAAAATATTATGAGATAGAAACTGCTAATAACGGTCAGGAAGCTGTGAAAATTCTTGAAGAGAAAAATTTTGATGTCGTTCTAATGGATTTATCTATGCCGGTGATGGATGGTGCAGATGCTACATTACAAATACGGGAATCGATCAGCTTTAGGAATAAGCATATTCCGATCATCTTTGTTACCACCAATGACTTTGAACATGATCGGATTCGATGTATTGAGAATGGAGGTGATGCATATTTGATAAAGCCAATTGATGTGGAGAAATTATTATCTACGATTAACTATCATCTCGATCAAAAGCAAGACATGCTTTAAGACAACATCGAAACACTATAAAATACCAATTTTTCTAATTATTAAAATTCAAAAAAGGTAAAAAAAAGGCTGATTATTCATCAGCCTTTTTTTATATTAATATTATCTTTATTCCTCAGTCTTTTCTTCAGGTGCAGCTTCTTCAGCCTTAACAACCTTCGTTTTAGGTGCAACGACTTTAGGTACACCAGTTTTTGGCGCTTCAGCCTTTTTCTTACCACCACGACGTGAACGAACTGGTTTTGCCTTGCTGTCCTTATCGGCCAACATGTTTTCGTTATAATCAACTAACTCAATGAAACACATTTCTGCGTTATCACCCAGTCTGTTGCCAGTTTTAAGAATCCGTGTATAACCTCCCGGACGATCAGCCACTTTTTCAGCAATGTCTCTAAATAACATTGCAACAGCTGTTTTACTTTTCAAGTATTCAAAAACGATTCTTCGTGAATGAGTAGAATCGTCCTTTGCCTTGGTAATAAGTGGCTCAACATATATTCTTAAAGCTTTTGCTTTCGCTAAAGTAGTTGTAATACGTTTGTGAAAAATCAATGAATTGGCCATATTGGACAACATTGCTTTCCGATGAGCGCTTGTTCTTCCTAAATGGTTGAATTTTTTATTATGTCTCATTTTTTACTTATTCCTTATCAAGTTTATATTTACTGATATCCATCCCGAACGTCAAATTCAGGCTCACCAACAAATCATCGAGTTCTGTGAGTGACTTTTTACCAAAATTACGGAATTTGAGCAAATCGTTCCTGTTGTAGGTAACTAGTTCACCCAAAGTTTCAACATCGGCAGCCTTCAGGCAGTTCAAAGCACGAACTGAAAGATCCATGTCGACCAGTTTAGTTTTTAAAAGCTGGCGCATATGCAGAACTTCTTCATCAAATTCTTCGTTTGCAAATTTCTCATCCGAATCAATGGTGATTTTTTCGTCAGAGAAAAGCATGAAGTGATAAATCAGAATTTTTGCAGCTTCTTTCAAAGCATCTTTCGGATGAATTGAACCATCGGTTGTGATTTCAAAAACTAACTTTTCATAGTCAGTCTTTTGCTCAACACGATAATTTTCAATTGCATATTTCACATTTTTGATGGGAGTGAAAATTGAATCGATCGGAATGACTCCAAACTCAGCATCAATCGGCTTGTTTTCACCGCTTGGGACATATCCGCGACCTTTGTTGATGGTAATATCCATCACCAGTTTCACTTCATGTTCCATCCGGCAGATAATTAACTCCGGATTCAAAACACGGAAACCGGTCATAAATTTATTGATATCTCCTGCAGTAAATGTATCCTGCCCGGTTATTGAAATTGAAACTTTCTCACTGTCAAAATCTTCAACTTCACGTTTAAACCGTATTTGCTTTAGGTTAAGGATGATTTCAGTAACATCTTCCATCACACCTTTAACAGTAGCAAATTCATGGTCAACTTTATCAATTTTGACAGTTGTGATTGCATAACCTTCCAAAGAGGATAACAGAATTCTTCGTAGGGCATTACCAATAGTAATACCGTAACCTGGTTCCAATGGACGGAATTCAAATTTACCGTATTTCTCATCGGTTTCAACCATTATAACTTTGTCGGGTTTCTGGAACGCTAATATTGCCATAATAATACTGAGTAATTGATTATTTAGAATACAACTCTACAATAAGTTGTTCTTTAATGTTTTCAGGAATTTCTGCTCTTTCAGGACGGTTTAAAAATTTACCAACCAATTGAGAATTATCCCATTCCAACCATGCAAATTTACTATAACGACGCGAGTTAAGCGAAGCTGTAATTACTTCCAGTGATTTTGATTTCTCACGAACACCAACAATGTCACCAGGACGTAAATGATATGATGGAATATTGACAACTTCACCATTTACGGTCATGTGTTTATGAGAAACCAATTGACGTGCAGCAGAGCGGGTTGGTGCAATTCCTAAACGGAATACCACATTATCCAAACGTGCTTCGAGCAGTTGTAACAGAACCTCACCGGTTACCCCTTTAGATGCAGATGCTTTTTTAAACAAATTTGAGAATTGTCGTTCCAAAATACCATACATGTATTTTGCTTTTTGTTTCTCTTTTAATTGTGTTCCGTATTCAGACTTTTTACGTCTGCGGCTAGCTAAACCGTGAACCCCCGGCGGGAAATTCTTCTTTTCAAGTACTTTATCAGGTCCGAAAATTGGTTCACCAAATTTCCGGGCGATTCTGGATTGTGGTCCTCTATATCTTGCCATTTCTGTCTTAATTAATTAGATTAAACACGTCTCCTTTTTGCAGGACGACAGCCGTTGTGTGGTAGTGGGGTAACGTCAACAATTTCACTTACCTGAATGCCAACGCTGCTGATGGCGCGAATAGCAGATTCACGACCATTGCCCGGACCTTTTACGTAAACTTTCACCTTTCTAAGTCCAAGATCATATGCGGTCTTGGCACATTCTTCAGAAGCTACCTGAGCAGCATAAGGAGTGTTCTTTTTTGAACCTCTAAATCCTTTTTTACCGGCAGACGACCACGAAATAACTTCACCATTACCATTGGTCAACGACACAATGATATTATTGAATGAAGAGTGAATGTGTGCCTGCCCGATTGCTTCAACGATAACAACTCGTTTCTTTGTAGAACCAGTCTTTTTTGCCATAATTCAAATATCAATTATTTAGTGGCTTTTTTCTTATTAGCAACTGTTTTTCTCTTTCCTTTACGTGTACGTGCATTATTTTTAGTGCTCTGTCCACGAACAGGTAAGCCAACACGATGACGGATTCCACGGTAGCAACCGATATCCATCAAACGTTTTATATTCATCTGAGTTTCAGAACGTAATTCTCCTTCAACCTTGATGCTTCCACTGATAGCTGCACGAATCGCAGCCAGATGATCATCAGTCCAATCCTGAACTTTGATGTTTTTGTCAACGCCGGCTTTTTCGAGGAGGGTTACAGAAAGATTGCGACCAATACCGTAAATATAGGTTAAAGCTATCTCACCTCTCTTATTGTTGGGGATGTCAACACCACTTATACGAGCCATAAAATAAATTTTTTACAAAGTTAATTAATTATCCCTGACGTTGTTTGTACTTAGGATTTTTTTTGTTAATCACGTACAAACGGCCTTTCCTGCGAACTATTTTGCAGTCAGCACTACGTTTTTTAATGGATGCTCTTACTTTCATTATTTTGTGCTTTAGTTTTTGTATCTAAAAGAAATTCTTCCTTTTGTCAGGTCATATGGCGACATTTCAACCTTTACTTTATCACCCGGTAAAATTTTGATGTAGTGCATCCTCATTTTCCCGGAAATATGTGCTGTGATGATATGCCCATTTTCCAATTCAACCCTGAACATTGCATTCGATAATGATTCAATGATTGTTCCGTCTTGTTCTATTGAAGACTGTTTTGCCATAAATATAGTCTAATTATCTACTAATTTGGTGTTTACATTCTAAATACAATTCAGGTCTAAACACCGGAACGATATATTAACTAATTTTTTTCTGATAAAGCTGGCAAAACTACAAGAATTGCCTGATTTATTCACTTATTTATGAATTAAATTCAACAAGTTTAGAACTTTCATCAACCAAGACAAAAATGCCTTGCAATTAGTATGCTGCAGCTCCACCTCCGGTACGTCCTTTGATCCGGCCCGATTTCATCAAACCATCATAATGACGCATTAAAAGATGACTCTCAATTTGCTGTAATGTATCCAATACAACTCCAACAAGAATCAACAGAGATGTTCCACCAAAGAAATATGCAAACTGTTGATTAATACCGGCAATCATAGCAAATGTCGGAAGAATCGTAATTATTCCCAAGAATACTGATCCGGGAAGTGTGATTCTGGACATGATAGTATCAAGAAATTCAACAGTCTTTTTCCCTGGCTTAACGCCCGGAATAAATCCTCCGTTTTTCTTCATATCTTCTGCCATTTGCAATGGATTTACTGTAATTGCGGTGTAGAAATAGGTGAATACTATAACAAGCAGGAATTGAGTCAGGTTATACCATACTCCCAAGTGATTTGTAAAAGCAGCAGCAAAGCCACTTAAACTATCAGACTTGGCAAAACCAACTAAGGTAATTGGAATAAACATGATTGCCTGCGCAAAAATAATAGGCATAACTCCCGCAGCATTAACCTTTAACGGAATATACTGACGAACTCCACCATATTGTTTGTTTCCTACAATACGTTTTGCATATTGAACCGGTATTTTACGTGTTCCCTGAACAAGTAAAATTGCAGCCATAAATACAACAATAAGTACGACAAACTCTAAAAGGAACATGACCATTCCTCCACCTTGCTGTTCGATACGCGAAATAAATTCAGCGACAACAGAATGAGGCAAACGGGCAATAATTCCGATCATGATAATCAGTGAAATACCATTTCCAATACCTTTATCAGTAATACGTTCACCAAGCCACATCACGAACATAGAACCGGCAGTTAAAATGACGGTTGATGTAAATGTAAACGCGACTCCGGTAATTGCAAAAGCTGTTGCTGGCAATTGGGCTTGAAGGTTAACCAAATATGCAGGCGCCTGAAACAACAAGATAACCACAGTCAAATAACGTGTTAACTGATTGATTTTACGGGTTCCTGATTCACCTTCTTTTTGTAACCGCTGAAAATAAGGTACCGCAATACCCAACAACTGGATAACAATTGAAGCCGAAATGTAGGGCATAATTCCTAAAGCAAAGATAGAAGCTTTTGAGAATGCACCCCCTGAGAACATATCCAACAATCCGAGCAACCCGCCGGATGTTTGATTTTTAAGTTGAGTCAGCTGAGCTGGATCAACTCCTGGCAAAGAAACATACGAACCTAAACGATAAATTAAAATCAAGAACAAAGTGATCCCCAACCGGGATCTCAGGTCTTCAATTTTATATATATTCTTCAGGGTTTCAATAAACTTTTTCATCAGTTTAAGAGTATTTCAGTGGTTCCTTCTAATTTTTCAATGGTCTCTTTAGCTCTTTTAGAAAAAGCATGTGCTTTAACTTCCAATTTAAGGGTTAATACTCCATCTCCCAGAATCTTCACTTTATCCCTTTTTGAAGCCATACCTGCTTCAACTAAAGTATTAGTATCAATAGTAGTCAGGTTTAAGGTTTCAGCCAATTCCTGAATAACATCAAGATTGATTGCTTTAAACTCTTTTCTGTTGATATTTTTAAAACCAAATTTTGGCACAGCACGCTGTAAGGGCATCTGACCACCTTCGAAACCACGACGGCTTTTATAACCTGATCTCGATTTGGCTCCCTTGTTCCCTTTGGTAGAAGTGCCTCCATGTCCGGAACCCTGTCCTCGGCCAATTCGCTTTACGCTCTTTGTAGAACCTTCAGCAGGTTTAAGATTACTTAAATCCATATTTCTTGATCTTAATAAGTTTAAACTTCTTCAAAAATTACGAGATGGTGCAATTTATTCACCATCCCCATAATTTGTGGAGTTACTTCGTGTACCACTGAATGGTTAAGTTTTTTGATTCCCAAAGCAATAAGCGTAGCCTTTTGCGTTTTATCAGAACCAATCTGACTTTTTATTTGTGTAATTTTTATCTTAGCCATATCTTCTTATCCATTAAATACTTTATCCAAAGTTACACCACGGTGTTCAGCAACAGTATGTGCATCACGTAATTCGAGAAGTGCAGCCATGGTTGCTTTTACCAGGTTGTGTGGGTTCGATGATCCTTTAGACTTTGCAAGGATGTTATGAATACCAACACTTTCGAGTACTGAGCGCATAGCACCACCTGCTTTTACTCCAGTACCTGATGTGGCTGGTTTTAAAAATACACGGGCGCCACCAAATTTAGCTTCTTGTTCGTGAGGTATGGTACCATTATGAACCGGAACCTTAACGAGGTTCTTTTTTGCTGCATCAACACCTTTTGAAATTGCAGTGGTAACTTCGCTGGCTTTTCCCAGGCCCCAGCCTACAATGCCATCTTCATTACCTACAACTACGATTGCTGAGAAGCTAAATGTTCTACCTCCTTTGGTTACTTTAGTAACACGGTTAATAGCTACTAACCGGTCTTTCAGTTCCAGATCACTGGTTTTTACTTTTCTGATATCTCCTGTCATAACGATTAAAATTTAAGGCCACCTTCACGGGCAGCATCAGCTAATTGTTTAATTCTTCCGTGATATAAATAACCATTCCGATCGAATACAACAGCGGATATTCCGGCGGCAACAGCTTTTTCAGCAATTGCTTTACCAACTTTTTCGGCCATTTCGGTTTTAGTACCCTCGGTACCAGCGAAATCTTTAGTAAGTGAAGATACCGCCATCAAAGTTTTTCCCGTCAAATCATCAATCAACTGAGCATAAATCTGCTTGTTGCTTCTGAAAACATTCAAACGTGGTCTTTCGGCAGTTCCGTTAACAATTTTACGGATTCTCTTCTTAATTCTATATCTTCTTTCTTGCTTCGTTAAAGCCATGGTTTTAAAATTTAACTATTTAGCACCCGCTGATTTACCGGCTTTGCGCCTAATAATTTCACCAACAAATTTCACACCTTTTCCTTTATAAGGCTCAGGCTTCCTGAAGGATCTGATTTTAGCCGCAATGTGGCCAATAAGTTGTTTATCACAACTCTTCAGAGTTACTATCGGGTTACTACGTTTATCACTTTTTGCCTCAACCTGTACTTCAGAAGGAAGCTGCAGGTAAGTATGATGTGAATAACCTAAAACCAAATCGAGAACCTGACCATCATTTTCAGCACGATAACCTACACCGACCAATTCAAGTTTCAATTCGTAGCCTTTTGATACACCAATCACCATATTGTTGATCAGCGAACGGTATAGGCCATGAATGGCACGGTGTTTCTTTTCATCAGAAGGACGAATAACTGTTAAGATATTTCCTTCAAGTGAGAAAGTTATTTCAGGATCAACCTGTTGTGTAAGTTCACCAAGCGGTCCCTTTACCGTAACCAGATTTGTATCGGTTACCGTAAATTTCACTCCGGCTGGTATTTCAATGGGTAGTTTACCTATCCTTGACATTCTTATTCCTCCTAGATTAATAAACGTAACATAAGACTTCACCGCCAATGCCTAATTCCCGAGCTTCTTTGTCGGTAATTACACCTTTGGATGTTGAAATTACTGCAATTCCCAAACCGTTAAGTACACGTGGTATACTATCGGTGTGGCAATATTTACGTAAACCAGGTTTACTTATTCTTTTAATTGCCTTGATAGCAGGAATGCGTGTCTCTGGGTTATATTTCAAAGCAATTTTAATGTTGCCCTGAAAGTTCACTTCCTCCTCAAATTTATAGTTGAGGATATATCCTTTATCTTTCAAAATTTTGGTAATTTCTTTCTTGATATTGGATGCAGGAATATCAACAACACGATGTTTTGCCTTTTGGGCATTTCTGATTCGTGTCAGATAATCTGCTATTGGATCTGTAATTTTGCTCATTACTTCTTAATTAGATATTACCAACTTGCTTTTTTAACACCCGGAATGAGACCAGAAGAAGCCATTTCTCTGAAATTGATCCTACTGACACCGAATTGACGCATATATCCTTTCGGACGCCCGGTTAATTTGCATCTGTTATGCATACGAATACGGGAAGAGTTCTTAGGCAACTTCTGAAGACCGACAGAATCACCTTCTGCCTTAAGCTTGGCCCTTTTTTCGGCATATTTTTCAACAAGTTTTGCTCTTTTTACTTCGCGAGCTTTCATTGATTCCTTAGCCATAACTTAAATCTTTTTAGCATTTTTAAACGGTAAACCTAACTCTTTCAATAATGCGTAGCCTTCTTCGTCTGATTCAGCTGAAGTTACGAAAGTAATATTCATTCCGTTAATACGGGTAACTTTATCCATTACGATTTCAGGGAATATAATCTGCTCAGGAATTCCAAGGGTATAATTACCCCTACCATCCATTTTGCCTTCTATTCCTTTGAAATCACGGATCCGGGGAAGAGACACACTGATTAAACGATCCAGGAATTCATACATGCGTTCTCTTCTTAGGGTAACACGAACCCCGATAGGCATTTTTTTCCTTAGTTTGAAGTTAGAGATGTCCTTCTTAGATTTGGTTTGGACTGCCTTTTGACCGGCGATATTTGTAATCTCGTCTGTTGCGACTTCGATTAACTTTTTATCTGCGATAGCAGCTCCAACTCCCTGGTTGATGACAATCTTATCTAACTTTGGTGCCTGCATTTGGTTTTTGTAGGAAAATTCCTTCACTAACGCAGGGACAACTTCGTCTTTGTATTTTTTCTTAAGTGTTGGTACGTAAGCCATTACTTAATCTCCTCTCCTGATTTAATAGAATAACGAACTAATTTACCTTTATCATTCAGCTTCCTTCCAATACGCGTAGGTTTCCCAGTTTTAGGATCCTTGTTCATAAGGTTAGAAATGTGAATAGGTGCTTCCTTCTCCACAATACCACCCTGCGGATGAGCCGCATTCGGTTTTGTGTGTTTTTTAACCATATTAACAGCTTCCACAATAGCTTTCTCGGTAGCTCTGATTACTTCAAGCACTTTACCTTCACGTCCTTTGTAATTGCCAGCAATTACAAAAACAGCGTCGCCTTTTTTTATGTGTAATTTTTTCTGCATCTCTTTGATTTTATGCATTAAAGTACTTCAGGAGCCAGTGAAATAATCTTCATGTTTTGATCACGAAGTTCTCTTGCCACGGGTCCGAATATACGAGTTCCGCGCATTTCACCAGTATTGTTCAGTAAAACTACCGCGTTATCATCAAAACGGATATATGATCCATCAGGACGACGAACTTCTTTAGTCGTACGAACAATAATTGCTTTAGAAACGGCTCCTTTTTTCATGTCACTTCCCGCTATAGCACTTTTTACTGTAACTACAATGGTATCGCCTAATGAAGCATAGCGCTTTCTTGTTCCGCCTAATACGCGAATACAAAGCACTTCTTTTGCCCCACTATTATCGGCAACGGTACATCTTGATTCCTGTTGTATCATGATTACTTAGCTCTTTCTATGATTTCCACTAATCTCCAACATTTCTGTTTACTGATTGGTCGTGTTTCCATGATCTTCACAGTATCGCCGATGTTGCAGCTGTTCTTTTCATCGTGGGCGTAAAACTTGGAAGTTTTGTTGACAAATTTTCCATAAATGGGATGTTTTTCCTTGCGCTTTTCAGCCACAACGATTGTGCATTCCATTTTGTTACTCACAACAACTCCAACACGCTCCTTTCTTAGATTTCTTTCTTCCATTACTAACTCTGTTTTGCGTTAATTTCCCTTTGATGTAGAATGGTTTTTAGACGTGCAATATTTCTCCTTGCAATTACAATCACTTTTGGATTGTCAAGTGGTGAAATTGCATGGTTCATTTTCATCCGTAATAAGGAATCCTGCTCCGCCTGAACTCTTTCCAGAATCTCAGTCTTGGATAATTCTTTAATTTCTGATGTCTTCATTATTCTGCAATTTCAGATTCAACATAATCACGTCTAACAATAAACTTGGTAGTTACCGGTAGTTTTTGTGCAGCAAGACGAAGTGCTTCCTTTGCAACCTCAAAAGGAACTCCTTCAGCTTCAATCAATATTCTACCTGGTGTAATCGGAGCAACAAATGCTTCCGGAGCACCTTTACCTTTACCCATACGTACCTCTGCAGGTTTTTTAGTAATCGGCTTGTCGGGGAAAACCCGGATCCAAATTTGACCCTGACGTTGCATATGACGAGTAACGGCAACACGGGCAGCCTCAATCTGACGACCTGTAAGCCATGTCTCTTCCAACGATTTAATACCAAAAGATCCGAATGCTAACTGGTTGCCGCGTTGCGCCAGTCCTTTCATCTTTCCCTTTTGTACTCTTCTGTATTTTGTCTTTTTCGGTTGTAACATCCTTCTTTAATTCTGAAAGGTTTACAAATTATTTTTTTCTTTTCTTAAATCCGCCACCTTTTGGGCCACCTTCGTTTGGACGTCCGGTATTACCTGGTTTCTGTCCAACATTTGGTGAAAGGTCACGCTTTCCATAAATCTCGCCTTTACAGATCCAGACTTTAACACCGAGTAATCCGGTTTTTGTCAGGGCTTCTGCAAGAGCATAATCTATATCAGCTCTCAGAGTGTGCAAAGGAGTACGACCATCTTTATACATTTCCGAACGTGCCATTTCAGCGCCATTTAAACGGCCTGAAACCTGAATTTTGATACCTTGCGCTCCCATTCTCATGGTTGATGCAATAGCCATTTTAGTGGCACGACGGTAAGCAATTTTACCTTCAATCTGACGTGCAATGTTAACGGCTACAATTTTAGCATCTAATTCCGGACGTTTGATTTCAAAAATATTGATCTGAACTTCCTTGTTGGTGATCTTCTTTAACTCTTCTTTCAGTTTATCAACTTCCTGACCACCTTTGCCAATAATAATACCGGGCCTAGAGGTGTGAACAGTGATGGTAATAAGCTTTAGTGTTCGTTCAATGATAATCTTGGAAATACTGGCTTTAGCCAAACGGGCATTCAGATATTCCCTGATTTTAAAATCTTCCACGAGCTTATCGCCATAGTTGTTTCCACCGAACCAATTGGAATCCCATCCTTTGATGATTCCTAAACGATTAGCGATTGGATTAACTTTTTGTCCCATGTATTATTATTTATTCTGTTTCTTTTACTTGAATTAAACTACCAAGGCTAACCGTCACGTGATTCGATCTCTTTTTGATACGGTGAGCACGTCCCTGCGGTGCAGGCATTAGTCTTTTCAATATTCTTCCTGAATCAACAGCGATAGTTTTCACATACAAATTGCTTTCTTCCAAACGACTTCCTTCGTTTTTAGCCTGCCAGTTTGCAATGGCTGACATGACTAATTTTTCAAGTCTGCGCGAAGACTCCTTGGATGAAAACTTTAGTACATCAAGAGCTCTGTTCACTTCCATTCCACGTACCATATCGGCTACAAGCCTCATTTTTCGTGGTGAAGTAGGACAATTCTTCAAAACTGCAAAATACTGCTGTTTCTTAGCTTCCTTTAGTTCGGTTGCACTATTTCTTTTTCTAGCACCCATCGTGAATTCTTTTAATAGTTAATGAGAATCTCATGCCTTATTTCCTTCCTTTGGCATGTCCCCTGAAAGTTCTTGTAGGTGCAAATTCACCAAATTTATGACCAACCATATTTTCAGTTACATAAACCGGAATGAATTTATTCCCGTTATGAACTGCAATGGTTTGCCCTACAAAGTCAGGAGAAATTACTGATGCTCTGGCCCATGTTTTGATTACCGACTTTTTATTGGTCTCAACCATAGCTAGAACTCTGCGTTCGAGCTTGAAATCGATAAAAGGCCCTTTCTTTAATGAACGACTCATATTGTCTCCTTTTAATTATTTCTTGCGTTTTTCTACAATATACCTGTTGGAAGCTTTCTTGAGCGAACGGGTTTTGAATCCTTTTGCTAACAAGCCTTTACGTGAACGAGGATGTCCACCTGAAGAACGACCTTCTCCACCACCCATTGGGTGATCGACAGGGTTCATAGCTACACCTCTTACGCGAGGTCTTCTACCTAACCAACGTGAGCGACCGGCTTTCCCCGAGCGTTCCAAGTTGTGTTCGGTATTTCCAACAATACCTACTGTAGCACGACAAGTTACGAGCACCATTCTAGATTCGCCCGAAGGCAATTTCACGATTGCATACTTTCCTTCTCTCGAAGTTAACTGAGCGTACGTTCCGGCACTACGAGCCATCACACCTCCCTGACTGGGATGAAGTTCAATGTTGTGAACCAAGGTTCCTAAAGGTATTTCAGCAAGTGGTAGTGTATTACCTATTTCAGGTGCCACTCCGGTTCCGCTCTCTACTTTCTGGCCAACTTTTAATCCGTTGGGAGCCAGCATGTACCTTTTTTCACCATCTGGAAAAACCAGCAGTGCAATTCGAGCGGTACGGTTTGGATCATATTGAATAGATTCTACAACAGCGATAATACCATCTTTATCACGTTTAAAGTCGATAAAACGGTATTTTCGTTTATGGCCACCACCTATATACCTCATTGTCATGCGACCCTGGCTGTTTCGACCGCCAGAACTCGTCATGGGCTTCAACAATGATTTTTCAGGTGTTGATGCAGTAATGGACTCAAAGGTACCAGCAATCTTGTGCCTTTGACCCGGAGTAACTGGATTTAATTTTCTTACTGCCATTTCTAATTATTAAATATTACTATAAAAATCAATAGATTCTCCTTTAGCTATTGTTATAATAGCTTTTTTGCTCATTCCTGTGCTTCCGGAAATAACACCGGCTTTGGTAAAGCGAGATTTTCTTTTACCACCGTTGATTAACGTATTGACAGATTCCACTGAAACATTGTATAAACTTTCAACGGCTTTTTTAATCTGCAATTTATTGGCGTTCCGATTTACTATAAAACCGTAGCGGTTAAGACTTTCGGCCTGTGCTGTAATCTTTTCGGTAACGATTGGTTTAATTAAAATTTCCATTTTCAAGCCTTTTATATCTTAAAGAATTCTTCAATTTTACTTACTGAACTTTCCAGAACGATAACTTTCTTAGCGTTTAATATCTGATAAGTATTTAATTCTGAAGCTGTTATAACTGAAACTGCCTCTAAATTTCTGGAGGACAAATATATATTTTTATTTTCTTCCGGTAAAACGAAAAGTGACTTTTTATCATTAATTTTCAGATTATTACTTATTTGCACCATTTCGCGTGTTTTTGGAGATTCAAAAGAGAAATCTTCAATTACCAGAATCGCTTCCTCAAGAGCTTTATAGGTCAATGCAGATTTACGTGCAAGAGCTTTAACTTTCTTATTTAATTTAAAGTCATAGTTTCTTGGACGAGGACCAAAGACGCGTCCACCACCACGGAAAACAGGTGATTTAATACTACCTGCCCTGGCTGTACCTGTACCTTTTTGTTTTTTAATCTTCCGGGTACTTCCCGAAACATCCGCACGTTCTTTCGAACACGAAGTTCCCTGTCTTTTATTTGCCAGAATTTGTTTTACATCCAGATAAATGGCGTGGTCATTTGGCTCAATACCGAAAATCTGTTCGTCTAACGAAACAGTTCTTCCGGTGTCTTGTCCTGCTGTGTTTAATACTTTAATTTCCATTACTGATAAATAATTACGTATGAACCTTTACAACCAGGAACTGATCCTTTAACTACCAATAAATTTGACTCTGGAATTACTTTCAAAACTTTAAGGTTCTGAATCGTAACATTGTCATTGCCATCGTTACCAGCCATACGCATCCCTTTGAATACACGGGATGGATAAGAAGATGCACCCACCGAACCAGGAGCTCTAAGTCGGTTGTGCTGACCGTGTGTGCTATCGCCAACACCTCTGAAGCCGTGACGTTTTACAACACCCTGAAATCCTTTACCTTTAGTTACACCCTGAATGTCAACCCATCCTTCTTCATCGATGGAATCAACTGTAATGGTGTCACCAAGCTTAAATTCTCCTTCAAGTTCTTTAAACTCAAGAATTTTTCTTTTTGGTTCTGTTTCAGCTTTTTTAACATGTCCCAATTCAGCTCTGTTTGCATGCTTTTCTTTTTTGTCTTCAAAGCCCAGCTGAATGGAATCATAGCCATCAGTTCCCACCGATTTCACTTGTGTAACAACACAAGGTCCGGCTTGAATCACAGTGCATGGGATGTTTTTCCCCTCAACACTGAATACGGAAGTCATTCCGATTTTTTTACCGATTAATCCTGCCATTTTTTTGTTTTTTACAGGTTATCAAACTTTAATTTCTACTTCAACGCCACTTGGTAATTCAAGCTTCATTAAGGCGTCGATTGTTTTTGCTGTTGAACTGTAAATGTCGATCAAACGTTTGTATGAAGACAGCTCGAATTGTTCCCTTGATTTTTTATTTACAAAGGTTGAGCGTAATACAGTGAAAATACGTTTGTGAGTAGGAAGCGGAATTGGTCCGCTAACTATTGCACCAGTAGATTTAACTGTTTTTACGATCTTTTCAGCCGACTTGTCTACTAAGTTGTGATCATACGATTTCAGCTTAATTCTGATCTTTTGACTCATAATGAGAAATAATAATACAGTTTATAATTATAATAAGTCTGTTCTTCCTTTAAGATCTTCAAGAACTTTTATCGCAAGTAATTTTGGCAACTCAACATATTTGGAAAATTCCATTGAAGAAGTTGCACGACCTGACGATAAGGTTCTAAGTGTAGTCACATATCCGAATAATTCAGAAAGTGGCACCAGGGCTTTAATAACACGTGCTCCGGCCTTTTCTTCCATACCTTCAATATGCCCGCGGCGACGGTTAAGGTCACCAATGATGTCTCCCATATATTCTTCAGGAGTCACAATCTCGCATTTCATGATTGGTTCAAGTAATCTTGGACCTGCTTTCCCTGCAGCATTTTTGAACGCCTGACGAGCACAAATCTCGAATGACAGTGCATCGGAGTCAACCGCATGGTAGCTACCATCAAGTAAGGTCACTTTCAGACTATCAATATTGAAACCGGCCAAAGGACCGTTTAACAATGCTGATTCAAAGCCTTTCTGTACAGATGGGATATATTCACGTGGAATATTTCCTCCTTTTACTGCATCAACAAATGTAAGTCCAAGTTTGCCTTCGTCAGCAGGTTCAACGCGAACACTGATATCAGCATATTTACCACGACCTCCGGATTGCTTCTTGAATACTTCGCGAAGTTCAACCATTTTGGTGATACATTCTTTATAGGCAACCTGGGGAGCTCCCTGGTTACATTCAACCTTAAATTCACGACGAAGACGATCCACAATGATTTCAAGGTGAAGCTCACCCATACCGCGGATAACAGTCTGTCCTGAATCAGGATCAGTATTTACTTTAAATGTTGGATCTTCTTCAGCAAGCTTGTACAAGCCCATGTTCAGTTTATCCAAATCCTTTTGAGTTTTTGGCTCAATGGCGATTCCGATAACTGGCTCAGGGAAGTCCATGCTTTCGAGAACAATCGGGTGATTGAGATCTGATAAAGTATCGCCTGTGCGTATATCTTTAAATCCAACAGCTGCACAAATATCACCGGCTTCGATGACATCAATTGCATTTTGCTTGTTTGAATGCATCTGGTATATGCGGGAAATACGTTCCTTTTTACCGGTACGTGAATTAAATACCGAATCACCGGCAGTAATTTTTCCAGAATAAACACGAATGAAACACAAACGACCAACATAAGGGTCAGTTGCAATTTTAAATGCAAGAGCAGCAAGTGGCTCTTTTACGTCTGCATGACGAACAACTTCTTCATCTCCATTATACTCTATTCCGACTATGTCACCTTTATCGAGGGGACTTGGAAGGAATGCACAAACAGCATCCAACAAATGTTGTATACCTTTGTTTTTAAATGCAGAGCCACAAAGCATCGGGATAATTGCACCACTGATTGTTGCTTTACGGATAACCGGCAACATTTGATCAACTGTAATTGATTCCGGATCTTCAAAGAAACGTTCAAGAAGCTCATCATCAAATTCAGCAACCGATTCTACCAGTTTAGCACGATATTCATTGGATATCTCAACCATATCAGCAGGAATTTCTTCCAGGTAATAGGTAGTTCCCAGTGTAGCATCATCTTTCCAGCGAATGGCTTTCATTTCAATCAAATCAACCACGCCTTCAAATTTCTCTTCAGCACCAATAGGAATAGTAATTGGGACAGCGTTTGCACCCAATTTTTCTTTAACTTCAGAAACTACATTGAAAAAATCAGCACCTGAACGGTCCATTTTATTAACGAACCCGATTCGTGGAACACCATATTTTTCAGCCTGACGCCAAACGGTTTCCGACTGAGCTTCAACACCGCCTACAGCACAGAAAAGAGCAACAGCCCCATCCAATACCCTTAACGAACGCTCTACTTCAACAGTAAAGTCAACGTGTCCGGGTGTATCTATGATGTTAATTTTATGTTCTATGTCTTGATATGTCCAGAAAGTTGTAGTAGCCGCCGATGTGATTGTAATACCACGTTCCTGCTCCTGTTCCATCCAATCCATTGTGGCAGCCCCATCGTGGACTTCGCCAATTCGGTGAGTAATCCCTGTATAATAAAGGATCCGCTCCGAGGTGGTCGTTTTGCCGGCATCAATGTGAGCCATGATGCCAATGTTTCTAGTATATCTTAAATCTTTTGCCATTTTTTACCAATATCTTTCCTTTTACTAATACGCTCTCTATTTTCCTTCTAACCTTTTCTACCAATTAAAAACGGAAATGTGCAAATGCGCGGTTTGCTTCAGCCATACGATGAGTGTCTTCTTTCTTCTTGAAAGCTCCACCTTCTTCGTTATAAGCTGCAACGATTTCTCCTGCAAGTTTCTCAGCCATTGAACGGCCTGAACGTTTGCGGGAATATAAGATTAAGTTTTTTACTGATATAGAAGTTTTTCTTTCAGGGCGGATTTCCATTGGAACCTGGAATGTAGCTCCACCAACTCGTCTGCTCTTTACTTCAACATGGGGGGTAATTTTTTCGAGTGCCTTTTTAAACACATCGACAGGACTAACTTCTGAGTCCTTCATTTTCTTTTCAACGATATCCATCGCATCGTAGAAAATTTGATAAGCGATAGATTTCTTTCCGTCATACATCAAATCGTTGACGAAGCGGGTAACCAGAATGTCGTTGAACTTTGGATCGGGCAGAATGATCCTCTTCTTTGGTTTCGATTTTCTCATTATGTAATGCTTTAGTGTTAATTAAATTCGCTGTCGTTTGTAGGCTTCAATAGGCTCTCAGGCTTCTTTACTCAACTCAAACCACTAAGCTAGAACGTCAATTAAATAAATATCAGTGAAAAATTATTTTTTCACTTTTGGCCTCTTGGTACCGTATTTAGACCGTCTTTGTGTACGACCTTCAACACCGGCGGTATCCAAAGCGCCACGAATTAAATGGTAACGAACTCCGGGAAGATCTTTTACTCTTCCGCCACGCACCAATACAATAGAGTGTTCCTGAAGGTTATGTCCTTCACCCGGAATGTAAGCGTTCACTTCCTTGCCATTTGTTAAACGTACCCTGGCTACTTTACGCATAGCTGAGTTTGGTTTCTTGGGAGTGGTTGTGTATACACGAACACAAACTCCACGTCTCTGTGGACAAGAATCTAATGCCGGAGATTTACTTTTCTCTGCATTGCTTTGTCTACCTTTTCTAACTAACTGCTGAATCGTTGGCATATAGCTACTCTTAATTTTAATATTACTTACGCAAAAATTTGGTCTGCAAAGGTATCGTAATTTTCCACAATTACAACACTTTACATTCCGATTCAAGGGTTTTTCCCTTTAAAACGGCTCGCAAAAGTACTAATTACCAATAGAAAACCCAATAAAACCAAGAAAATATTTGATCTTTTTTCGATTAATCTTAACGTACGGAGGTAAACATCTGACTGAAGGTCTTATTCAGGTGAGGAAACACGATGTTTGAGTAATGATTTCAGGGGATTAAAGAATCGTTGTATCAGCCGTAAATCTTCAGTTATTATTTCGGCTGACCCTTTCATCTCCTGGCTAAAGTTTAGCGGAATGTTATAATTGGTCTTCATATCCTGCGGCAGTTCAACTTCAACAATATAATTTTCATTGCTGGGCATCAGTGAAATATTTTTGACTTTCCCTTTAATATAGCCAAATTCCATGTATGGAAAATTCTCGAACCGAATGTTAACTTTCTGCCCTATGGCAACCTTTCCTGCTCCTTTAACCGGCAGACTGATTCGCCCTATGATCTGTGATTGTTTTTCAGGAATAACTGTAAACACCACTTCATCTTTTTTTACTTGTTGGTTTTTACTCCAGAAATTGGCAAAACTCACTTTACCGGCAATAGGACTCTTGATGACAAAGGATTGTTCCCAGAAGGCCAATCTGCTTTTCAGGACATTCATTGCCTCAATCAGAGAATTCTGTGCCTTTTTTGTTTGATTGGCGTATTCCATCTCGGCATCAACTACATCCTGTTCCATCTTTATAGTAGAACTTTGGGTTTCTGCCAGCAAAGTTCTTGACACGTTCAGATTGTATTTCTTTTGTATCAGGAGTGTTTTTGATTTTTCCATATCAAGATCCGACAATACATTTTTTATAAATAACAAAGAATCGCGTTTGTACTGCTTATTAATGAGTTTATAATCGGCCTCCATATCCAGTTTTTGTGCCCATAACCGTTCATAATAGATGCGGTTCATCTTAACTTGCTTTTGCAGGGAATTAATCTTTTTGGGATATAGTTTTAATCGCAGGAAAGAAAAATAGTCGTTGTACAGCCTGACAAAACTGGAATAGTCCGATTGAATATCACCAAGTTTTAAACCATACTCGGGTGTAACAGCCGACAATGTATCAAATTTAAGTATAAAAGGTTCCAGCCGTGTAAGAAGCGTCTTTAACTTTATGGCGTCACCAAAGGTTGCAGTACTTTCAAGTATGGCTATGATTTGATTTGCTGAAACAAACTGCTGATCCCTGGCAGTCAGGGAGTCAATCCTGGCAGTAGTGCGTGCAGCAAGATAAGCCGGAGGATTCTCGCTCAACACGACAATGTTCGCATCGATGACATCCGGATAACGGAAGAAGTAACTTCCTGCAAGCAAAAGAATGAGTACCCCGAAGATCAGGTAAACGCCCGAACGGATCATCCACCGTGGCGATTGCTGAATGATCTCCTGGAATTCATCACTTCTGAGTTCAATTTCAATCCGTTTCTTTTCCATATCAATTAAGTAATGAGGAAAAAGGAATGGGGAATAAGGAATTAATGCATCCGCGCAATTCTCCTATTTTCTGGTTCCTGAATTCTTTTTCCTTTTCTGATCACCCATAACATACAAATTTCATCTTAATAAGGTTAATAAGGTTGTGGTATTCTGGATTCACTTTTGCTACTAAGGTTGAAAAATAAAATATAAGATTTACTTAAAAAACCAAAATATGCATATTCCTTTATTCACACCTTCTCATTTTCTCACTTTCTCATTTTCCCTTTTCCTTTTTCCTGTATTTTAATTCCCAAGTTCCAGTTGATTCTTCACCAACTGATAATAGGCCCCTTTACTGATGGTCAATTCTTCGTGGGTACCAATCTCTACAATATTTCCTTTCTCAATCACAACAATCTGATCGGCATTCTTGACAGTACTTAACCGATGGGCTACAACTACAACCGTTTTCCCATTAAAAAATTCATCAAGGTTCTCCAGGATCACCTTTTCGTTGTTGGCGTCCAAAGCATTGGTAGCCTCGTCGAAGAATATATATTCAGGATTCTTATAAATAGCCCGGGCAATTAATATGCGTTGTTTCTGTCCCTGGCTTAATCCAACTCCTTCGGGTCCTATCTTTGTATTGTAATTCAAAGGCAGCGTCTCAATAAACTCCTGAATATTTGCCATTCTTACGGCATAACCCAATCGATCCTTGTCGGGTTCTTCATCACCAACGGCAATGTTATTGGCGATGGTATCCGAAAAGATAAATCCATCCTGCATCACCGCTCCGCATTTAGCCCTCCACCAATGTTGCTCATAGGCCGACAATTCGGCATCACCTATTCTGATGGAACCTGAAACCGGCGGATAGAATCCAAGAATCAATTTCACCAGGGTTGTTTTACCACTGCCACTGGTACCTACAATGGCAGTTACCTTACCCTGCGGAATTACAAGGTTTATCGAATTGATTACTTTGGGCGAATGGGGTCCTTCATACTGGAAGACTAAATCCGTGATTCTAATATCTGCTGAAGCTGGTAAGCTGGTGAGTTTACCTTCCTGATACTGCTCTTCATCTTTGCTGCCGTGAATCTCGGCAAGGCGTTCAAGACTGATCTTGGCATCCTGTGACACCTGCATGAATTCAATCATCTGGTCCAGCGGACTGTTCATCTGACCTATTATATATTGTACAGCCAGCATCATACCAAGCGTCATATTTCCATGAACAACCGATGTGGCAGCCAGAACCGTAATCACAATATTCTTGGTCTCGTTTATAAATACAGAACCAGCCTGTTGATATTGCTGCAACGAAAGGCTTGTAACGTTGACCTTGAAAAGACGAGCCTGAATTCGTTCCCACTCCCACCTTTTCTGGCGCTCATAATTGTTCAGTTTAATTTCCTGCATCCCGTTGATCAGCTGAATCAGTTTGCTTTGGTTGTCCGACAGTTGTGCAAACCGTTTATAATCGAGCTCACGGCGTTTCCGGAGAAACAGGAAGATCCAGCCAATGTACAATACCGAGCCAAAAAGGAATACAAGGAAAATACCCAGGTTATAAATCACCAGTACAATACTGAATATGACAATATTGAATACTGAAAATATTACATTGAGCGATTGGGATGTCAGGAACCGTTCTATGCGATTGTGATCTCCGATGCGCTGAAGCAAATCACCAATCATTTTGGTATCGAAAAAGCCGATAGGCATTTTCATCAGCTTGATCAGGAAATCGGAGATGATACTAATATTAATACGTGTACTGATGTGAAGCAATATCCACGACCGAATGAAATCAACTGTCATCCGGCTGATGAATAACATCATCTGTGCTGCCAGAATGAGGTAAATAAAATTAATGTCCTGTGTATTGATACCAACATCAACAATACTCTGTGTCAGGAAAGGGAAAATAAGCTGAATCAGGCTTCCAACCAGGAATCCAAGGATAAGCTGAAAAACCAGCTTCCGGTGAGGCTTAAGGTATTTAAGCAGAAATCTGAAATTACTACGATTCACCTTTTCACCTTCCTGTTCAAAGAATTTTGGAGTAGGCTCAAACAACAGGCAGATGCCTTTCAGTTCACCCTGACGGACTGTAGCCAGCCAATGTTTCTTAAATTCAGCCTCCGGATAATCAACGAGACCAAATGCAGGATCAGCCACATAGACTTTTCCTTTCCGGTACTTGTAAACAACCACAAAATGATCCTGATCCCAATGTACGACGCAGGGTTTAGGCGCATTCACCAACTGTTCGATTGTAATCCTGGCGCCAATAGTACGGAACCCGATTGATTCTGCTGCATCGCTAAGACCAAGCAATGAAACCCCCTCACGTGAAATATGTGACAGTTCCCTTAATTTCTGAAGCGAATAAGTTCTTCCATAAAATGCGGCAATCATGCGGAGACAGGAAGGTCCGCAATCCATGGCATCATATTGTTTAAAGAAGGGGAATTTAGACATACCTACACATTGTTGCTCAAAAATAACAGAATTAGTTGAAACTACTAATTTCTAATTTCAAATCTTGTTAAAATTTATGTAAGTTGCAAGAACCAAATCATGTTGTATATTGAAATCAAAGGTTTTTAACCCTGATAAAAGCGGATTATACTGATTTTATAGGGGCTTTATTTCTAAAAGCCGGATAGAATATTACACTTCCATTAATTGCCCGTGGTATTTTAATCAGCTTAAGAAGCTAATGATTTTATTCTATTCATAAATCTTTGACTTCATTTATATGCCCGTTCGCGGATCAATTCTTCTTTTTTTCTCCTGTTCAGAATATGGATCGGTTGAGTATTGCTATTAGATTCTATTCTATCTCTGTCATACCTCTTTCATACCACTTTCAGTACAAATTCGAAACAAATTCGAAACAAATACAACACAAATAGGTAACAAATTCGAAGCGGTACGAATTTGTTACCTATTTGTGTTGTATTTGTTTCGAATTTGTACTGAAAGTGGTATGATAGCGGTATGATAGCGGTATGAAAGTGGTATGATAGGGATACTTCAGTAAACAGAAGGATTCCTATCGGGAAAGTCAGGAGATACGGCAGATGGTATGAAAATAATTCAAATACCGTGTATTTTGCTTCCAGTCATTCGCTTAACTTTTAATCATTCGCGAAAGTCAATTCCAGCGGATTAAAAGTATTCTCTAAAGTATTAAAAAAATATTAAACAACATATTCTATGCACATTCAACTGTATTCCTGATGGTTAAACACAAAAGTTAATATTCCTTAAATAATACAACCCATTGATTCACTTAACCTTTATTGAAAGATCGTAAATCACGGCCTGTTAACAAATTCAGGTTATCTTTCTGTATCTTGGTTGTTAAGTAATTATTACTAATTTTGGTCCACTCTCTTGATTACAGCCTGAGACAGCTGATAATGAAGGAATAAAAACCCAAATAACTATCTAAATATGAAAGTCTATAAAACTGAAGAAATTCGCAACATTACTTTAATTGGTAATGCTGGCAGTGGGAAAACCACCCTTGCAGAAGCTATGCTTTTCGAGGGTGGAGTCATAAACCGCAGAGGAGATGTCAGTAGTAAAAATACTGTATCTGACTATCATCTGATTGAGCAGGAATACGGCAATTCGGTATTTTCCTCGCTCATGTATACTGAAGTTAACGGCAAAAAGATAAATATTCTGGATACTCCCGGAATGGATGATTTTTGCGGTGGTGTTGTTTCTTCCCTTCAGGTTGCACCCCTTGCCCTGATGGTAATCGATGCTTCAACAGGTATTGGCGCCGGAACAGAATCCGCTTTCCGTCATGCCGAAGCAGCAAATAATAAACTGGTTTTTGTATTAAATCACCTGGATAATGAGAATGCAAATTATGACCAGGATGTCGATAATTTAAAAAGTAAATTTGGCAATAAAGTAACCGTTGTGCAATATCCGGTTGAGACTGGCATCGGCTTTAACTCTATTGTTGATGTATTGATGATGAAAATGTATAAGTACGGTCCAGACGGAGGGAAACCCGAGATCCTCGATATTCCTGCCTCAGAAAAGACACGTGCTGACAAATTACACAATGACCTGGCTGAAATGGCAGCCGAAAATGAAGAATCCCTCATGGAATTGTACTTTGAGCAGGGTTCATTATCGCAGGAAGATATGCGCCGTGGAATAAGAATAGGAATGACTAAACGTGATTTATTCCCTGTTTTCTGTATCTCGGCTAAAAAAAATATGGGAGTTGGACGTTTACTCGAATTTGTGTGTAACATCGCCCCCGCTCCTTCACAGGTTCCTATGCGTGAAATCATCCAGGGGAAACCCGTTGTGATGAGCGAATCAGCCCCAACCTCTTTGTTTGTATTCAAAACAGCACTCGAACCACACGTTGGCGAAGTAACTTATTTTAAAGTGATGTCAGGAAAAGTTACCGAAGGAAAAGACTTGTACAACACATTTAACAACGGCAAAGAAAGAATCTCGCAATTGTTTGTTACCGCCGGAAAGAACCGCACAAGCGTTCCTGAACTGGTTGCCGGTGATATTGGCTGCACCGTAAAACTGAAGGATACCAAATTCAACCAGACTCTTTGTGACAAAGAATTGGATCTGAAATTTGCTCCTATCGTATTTCCTGATCCAAAATTCAGGATTGCCATTAAAGCAGTATCCGAAACCGATGATGAAAAAGTAGGTGAGATTCTTCACAAAGTAAAGGAGGAAGATCCAACCTATATCGTGAATTATCTGAAAGAACTTAAACAGTTGATCGTTGAAGGACAGGGTGAATACCATCTGAATACCTTGAAATGGTACTTCGATCACACGCATAAAATCGACATTGAATTTAAAACTCCCAAGATCCCATACCGCGAAACCATTACCAAATCTGCCGAAGGTGATTACCGTCATAAAAAGCAATCCGGTGGTTCAGGTCAGTTTGGTGAGGTACATATGATCATCGAACCTTTTGAAGAAGGCTCACAGCCAAAAAGCATGTTCATCATGAATGGCAAGGAACAGAAGATCTCCGTTCGCGACACACAGGAAACACCGCTGCCATGGGGTGGAAAACTCGTTTTCCATAACTGTATCGTTGGAGGTTCAATCGACACTCGTTTCCTTCCTGCTATCCTGAAAGGAATCATGGAAAAAATGGAAGAAGGTCCGCTTACAGGTTCGTATGCACGCGATATCCGTGTATACATTTACGATGGCAAGATGCACCCTGTAGATTCAAACGAAATCTCTTTCCGCCTGGCCGGACGTAATGCCTTCAGCATTGCCTTTAAAAATGCAGGGGCAAAAATCCTTGAACCAATCTACGAACTCGATGTATGGGTACAGTCCGACCGTATGGGTGATGTAATGAGCGACCTGCAAGGACGCCGTGCCTTAATTATGGGTATGGGCAACGAAAAAGGCTATGAAAAGATCAGTGCCCGTGTTCCATTGAAGGAAATGAACAAATACTCTACTTCATTGAGTTCACTGACGGGTGGACGTGGTGTGTTCAACATGAAATTTGCAGCTTACGAAAAAGTGCCACAGGAAGTTCAGGATGAACTGCTGGCTGCTTATGCCGCTGAAGAAAAGGAAGAATAAATACCAATTCTATATAAACATTACTTTTACTAAGACGAAAGACCCGGGAATGCCACCCGGGTTTTTCTTGTTTTTGAATTGAAACTTTAACCCTATTTTGTTTCTTTACTCAATTTATTGAGTAAATTTACTCATCGTACTGAGTAAATTATTTAGCCATATTTGAACGAGCTTATTTAGAAACACTTAACGAAAATATTGTACATTAAGATGGAATAGGAATTATTGATGATCAACGATTTTTTCATAATTTTAATTCCCCGTGAACAGGTGGAAAAATCCAGCTTTACTCCTTCGTTTATCATCTCTTCCGATGGCGTCCACCACATAATAATATACTCCGGGCGAGCAGTATTTTCCAGCGACCTTCCCGTCCCAAACTAATTGTGATACCGTTTTAACGGTATTGTAGAAATTAACGACATTGCCGCTTTCCCATACATGCAGTAATTTGCCCCACCGGTTAAAGATGGAATCCCATTTGTGAACGTCCGCCCACAAACCTATTCCGATTTCAAATACAGCTTATCTCCAGCTTTCAGGTGATGTAGCCTGATGCAAAAAAACAAGCCAATTGGCTTGTTTTCCTGTTTTATTAATATAAAAAGGCTACCACCATTTAGTGAATTTGTGAGAGAACCTTCTGTCAAAGCTTTTAGATTTGCCTGTTGTGTTATTTGTAACAGTTACAAGTGTAAGATGCATATGTGCCGGGTCTTGCTTAAATGTAATTTGATATGAATCTACAGAACCAACCGTATAAGATATAGTACCTGATTCTGTCACCGGACTACCTTTGTAGTTCTTAATAATAAGTGGTGAAGTAATAATCTTTGCATAACTATCACCCTTTTCATTTATCCCGGAAACAGTGCCGGTATAGGTCAGTGAATCCAGCGAAGGTTCATGTTTATATCGCAAATGACTCAAATTGTATATAGGGTTGCCTGCTTTAAAATTAATATTCTTATAGTGCGAAATAGCTGTTCTTTGTCGGGTAACATTACGCGTATATTTAAGCGAATCAGTTTTTCCTGTTGTAGCAACAGTATATTTCAAGGCAGCCGTAATATTGTCAGTTACAGCAATCCTGGCCTTTTCTAATCCCGTAAGTTTTACAGCATTTTTCGTTCTGCTTACTGTTCTGGTACCGTTCAAAATAACAGTTGTACTATCTGTAGTTACAGCAAAATTTAAAAATGTAAATGCCCTTGTAACTAATCCCGGATGTTTTGAATCAGGCCGGTTGATCGTTATAGTAATCTCACCGTTTTTAGTTATGCTTTCATTAGCACTGCTATCCTGATAACTATAGTACATGAGTGTAACTACTTTTGGAAAATAAATAGTATCAGGATGGTCAACTGTGATTACTACTGTATCTTTTAATCCAATAATCGCAGCTTTTGTAGTGGAAGCTGAAAAATTGTTTGCTTGAAGCTCTTCAAGTTGATTATCAATATCTTCTTCTGTTTTTTCAGCGACTGCATCCTGTGCATCAGAATTTTGCAATTGGCCTGCCTGTTGGCTTGTGACAGAAGTAGTATTTGTTTGCGTGGTAGTTGAATCTTTCTTACAGGAAGTAATCCATAAACTTCCCATAATAAAAAGAAAGAATAATAATGAACTAATTTTTTTTGCTTTCATACTCATAGTTTTTATTTAAACAATAATAGTATTAACTCGTTGTTCCATTAAAAAATTGCTGTTAATCAACAATTAATATAGTTAATAAAAAGAAAATCAATCCTTTATAGCTATCTTGTATTAAAGGACAATATCAATTATTATATTTTCTTTCTATTATTTATTGAAGTGCTGATTTAAAGCTTAATGGCCAGTTTTATTAAATGACCATTGTTATTCTCACATGTCTTTCTTTTACTGATTTATTCATAAAAGCTTTCTGCGATCTTGTTTAGCTTGCTTTTTTTTCAATTTACCCTCCCTTACCTTGTGGCTAATACTTTTTCCTGGCTGTCAATCTTTTTATTCACCTGTTTTACAAGAAGATGTTTTTAATGTTTATTTTCAGTGAACCCAGGTAATTGACATCAGTTATGAATCCAAAACACAATGGTAAATGACTGTCATAAAATTTTCATCATAGACTTTCTTTTACGGTTTAGACTTAATAAAGCAGCAATTACTATGCCACAGAAGATTAATCAGAGTAATAAACCTGTTAACTCAATGTTAAAGTGGTGAACCGAATTATTTAAATGTAACTATTGATTTCATTGGAGATTTCTGCAAAACATCCTTTATTGAAGTCAAGTAAAATCTATAGCTTTAAGATATATTTTCTATTTAGGCATTTCATATCTTCATAAAGACGATAAAACTACGGAATGTCTTTCCTGGTTTTATCGTCTTTATGCAGATATAAACTTGATTTTATCTGATTAGTTCAATTGTCCATCCGTTCTAATTCCCCCTGAACAGATGGAAAAATCCAGCCTTCTTTCTTCGTTTATCATCCCTTCCAATACCATCCACCACATAATAATAAACTCCGGGCGTGCAGTATTTTCCACCGACTTTACCGTCCCAAACCGATTGTGATACAGATTTAACGGTGTTGTAGAAGTTAACGACATTGCCACTTTCCCATACATGCAGTAATTTGCCCCACCGGTTAAAAATTGAAATCTTAATTTGTTTCATCGACCAGAATTTAATGATGAAAGCATCATTCACCCCATCGCCATTGGGCGTGAATACATTAGGGGCATCAACAAAGGAAGTATCGGCAACAATATATCCCGGATAATATACGCTATCGGAGCAGGTTAAATTTTGACTGACCTTTTTTGAAACCAGCTTCACCTTATAGGATCCTGAACTGAGAAATGTATATTTTGGACTGTCGTCATGCAGAACTACCATTATACTGTCAATGGGTTTACCTTTACTGGCAGCAGACTCCTTCTTTATGAGATCAAGATCCTTGAAAATGTACCATACGAATTTGCCTGGATCACCATTCTCCGACTCATTGGTAAAGGTAACTTCAAGCGGTGCTTCTCCCGCAACGGGACTTGGAGTAAAAGCCGCCTTTGTAACAATGGATATATATTGCACATCGGCTTTTGCAGTGCAACCAAACCGGTCGGAAACTATCAAACTGTAATTGGTGTCCTTCGTGGGCGGTGTATATACTTGTGATATGATTGTACTGCTGACAAGTGTTGTTCCCTGCATCCACTTGACCTGTATATTCTTAATCACTTCTTTAGGTTGTCCTGTAGGCAGATCAACATAGGTTAATACTGGCGTATCAAAAGTTCCATTCAGGGTAAATGAATTGCAATCCGACTTTGGAATATCTGCAGTTGCAGTGATAAAATTATTAAATGCCCAAGCTGTAAAAACGATATCACCGGTTGCGGTGGTCTCTTTCACCCTGTAGCCGCCATCGACAAGATATGAAATCGTGGAGGTTGTATTTCCTGACTGATCGGTGGAGTAGTAATCGAAAGTTCCAGTTGTAAGGTTATATTTCTGCCATTCGAAAGTTCCTGTCTGTCCTGCCGGCATAGTAGCTGTTAACGAAGCGTTCAGTTCTCCTTTGTTTCCGCAAAAAACATAAATGTTATCCTGTGCCCCGCTCGAATATTCCGTTGGAACAACCGCAGAAGCATTGGATGAAATCTGAGAGAAACCCATAAAGTGGGTGAACAATACAGAGATTAATAAAAGTAACTTACAAGGTAATTTATTCCTATTCATTCTTTAACTTCTTTAACAGTTCACAATATTAACGCTAAAAATTGATTTATCTTTTGTCAGGCCTGAAATTTCCTTTACAATATTTTGAAATGCCACAAAGGCACTAGGAAACAAAGTTTCACAAAAACACCAAATACAAAAAAAAATATCTTTTGTACCTTTCGTGAATCTTGGTGTATTGGTGCCTTGGTAGCAGAATTTAACATTTCAGGTAAGACACAACCTTTGATTACAAAATTTTTGTTGAAAACTACTTACCTTGCAGCCCGTAAAAACAGTAAAACAGTTTTACTTTTGAAGTCCAATTTAGAATCGAAAACATCGTGCAGAATTATTTAGAAGGATTGAACGAAGCCCAGAGGCTCGCAGTGGAGAACATACACGGTGCTTCTCTGATTATTGCAGGCGCAGGCTCCGGCAAGACACGTGTACTGACCCTGCGTGTAGCCCATCTATTGAAAAGCGGCGTAAGGCCCGGGTCCATCTTAGCCC
>TBL_comb47_HYPODRAFT_10000945_pt1 | contig 38367 bp, 24 predicted proteins | sample TroBogypolimnion_40_FD_10682 | JGI IMG/M metagenome (IMG submission 10682)
GTTGCAGAGGTAGTTGAAACGGATAAAACAGTATTCGTTGTAACTGAGGGAATCTGAAGTTGGTAGGTTGCATCGGTCACATTTTGGGATCCAAAAAGTTGAATCGCACTACTGACATCATCTGCAATTAGTGACACATCATCAAGTAAACATTTTATGGTATTTCCTGTTAAACAATCCTCTACCAGGCCATCAAAACCTCCTAAAACTGTTGATCCTGTACTAAATATTTCTATATTGGAAGCTTGTCCGATCAGTCCTAATAAAGTGGAAGCGCAACCAAATAAGGCTATTTGGGCTCCCGGAATCAGACTTGCAACACAGGAGCCTATTCCAATAGCATCACTAATAATATTTAGTGCGGTAACCGTATTGCTGTTGGTCCAGGCGCTTTTTAAAGGAAATAAACTTTGGTTTATATTTGCAGATAAATCTCTGTATATTTGAATATTACCGATTGAGTCAATCGATGCAACATCCACTAATTGAGGTCTGAAATTAGCGAATAATAGAACTTTGTTTTTAATGACCATTTTAGATGGAAGCCCTCTTGAATCAAAGTAAATTAAAAATCCACTTTGCCTGATATCGGGTTGAAAATAAGCAGATATGGGTGCATTATTACCGTCCAATTTAACAAAGAAATTACTTCCATCTTTTGCAATAACCCAGTAGTTCCAATTTGTAAGTTGGCTTACATCAACAACAGCAAATCGTAAATCAGCGGTTTTAAAACTAATTAAATTCCCATAGATTGTTCCGGCAGAATTAGTTGCATAGGCTTTTACATAATAAGTTGTACCTGGGTTTATTTCAGTTAAGGTAGAACTGAAAATATTGGTCGTAGAATCTGATTTTAATTTTGTTCCGGCTGTTTCGGGATTTTGCGTTGTTCCCCAATAAATTCCTCTTTCTGAAATATTAGCCCCACCATTGGAAGTAATATTTCCACCTGAAATAGCAATTGCAGATCCAATAGAGGATGCAGCTGTTGTAGTTATCGACGGCAAACTGGCAAGTGTAGTAAAGGATATTTGACTACTATAACCCGTTCCAACAGAATTAGTGGCATAAGCTTCTACATAATAAGTCGTATTTGGAGATAATCCGGTTAAGGAGTTTGTAAAACTCCCGGCAGTAGCGCCATTAATACTATTATTGTCAATTGTTGTTGGATTCTGTTTAAGGCTATAGCACACACCACTGGTGGTCACTGTTGCACCACCATTTGCAGTGATAATTCCACCTAAAGAAGCTGTGGTAGATGTAATATTTGTCGCAATTATTGCAGTAACAGTAGGAATTGTTTTTATCTTTTCTTTGGTGCAACTGAAAAACAGGAGTAAAAACAATCCCGAATAAATTAAGAAATAAATCGCAGATTTAGTTTTCATAATTTCAAGATAAGGCAGTTTATTAATTAGGTTCAAGCAAAATCTAGTTTGCCTTTCGATTTTATCTGAACAAATTTATAAAAAAAAATAATATTATATTAATTTAATATATTGTAAATATATGATATATATCATAATAAAATTTCAATAATATGTTATTATGTTTATTAATCAGATGTGCCTTGTTTTTTAATACATGTGCCTTATATCTTAATATATGTACCATTTAATTGAATATGTGTATAACTTGTAATTTATATCCAAGATAATGGGAGCATTGCTTCCGATTTCCTCAGATTCCAAAACTCTCTGAATTGTAGTGATCAATCGGGGATGAGGCTTCATGACAGATCAAATCATGCTGGCCTTTTTCCTTGAGTTCCTCAATGATGGGATATAATTCAGGTTTTATCACACTTCAAAAAAATAAGAACGTCAGGAATAAAACTTATGTTGCTAAATTGTGTTATCTTTCTATTGGATGAACGCAACAGTTTTGCCTTCATATCGAATGATTAATATTCATCTATTCTGAAGACATTGAATGATTAAAATGGCTAAAGGTTTATCTATTTCTTCAATTGGGAGTAGTTCTGAAAAATATCTTTGGATTTTGAGCCGCATATCAAAAATGAATACTGAATTATATAGCTAATTGCTAGAAAGACTGAGAAATAGAGGTTACGATATTTCAAAAATAATAATGGTTGAGCAAAAGGAGTCAAAAAATCTTAACATAGAATCAAAATGAGAATAAAAAGTATAATTATTTGTTATCTACTTACTTTTATCGTATTTCTGATAGTAGATTTGTTGTGGCTGGGCTTCATTGCTAAAGACCTTTACCAAAAATATCTGGGCAGTTTTTTAACGGATAGGATTAATTGGACTGCCGCTTTTATCTTCTACTTAATTTACGTTTTGGGGATTTCAATTTTTGCCATTTATCCTGCAGTGAACAGAGGTTCTGCTTTTAACGCAATTTTGATGGGGGCATTATTTGGTATTTTCACATATGCTACCTATGATTTAACAAATTTAGCTACACTCAAAGGCTGGCCATTAGCGATTGTTCTTATTGATATTTTATGGGGTGCAGTTCTGTCGGCAGTAGTTAGTTTTTCTGGTTTTCACTTAGTTAAATGGTTTAGTTAAGCACAGAAATGTATAAAATTGAAGCACCTTATATCAACGGAAAATTTCTTTACTATGCATTTGTTGCGGGTGGAAATCAAATACTGCAAAATCAGATGCAAATCAACGCAATAAATATTTTTCCGGTAAATGACAAAGACACTGGAACAAACCTTGCTTCAACAATTCGTTTTGTAATCGACAATATCAAACCAAATAAATCATATAAAACAACTGTAAATAATATTGCGGATGCAGCATTAATCGGCGCCAGAGGTAATTCTGGAGTTATTTTCGCTCAGTTTTTGTATGGATTGAGTCGTGAAACCATCAGCAAACCAGTGATAACTCTTCCCGAGCTCGCTGAAAGTATAAGAAAATCAATTCCTTACATTTATGAGGCCATTGCAAATCCTGTTGAAGGGACGATGTTAACGGTTATTAAAGAGTGGTCGGATTTTATCAATGGTAAAAAAGAAGCTATTCACGATTTTAAAAGTGTGATAATTGATTCATTTGCAGTGTTGGAAAAATCACTTGCAGAGACTACTTTAAAATTAAAAGCATTAAACAGGTCAGGTTTTGTTGATGCTGGAGCAAAAGGGTTTGTATTATTTATTAAAGGGATCATTGATTTTATAAAAAATAGAAATATCCGTAGCCTGGTACTTGACTCCCAGGAAATTATTTCCTTGATTCATTCAGAGGAAATAACTGCCGAAGAAATCAGGTATCGTTTTTGTACAGAAGCGATTATAAAGAATGTTGTCACAAGCAAGCCAGATCTTCAGAAAATCTTAAGCAAAAATGGTGATTCGGTTGTTGTTGCAGGATCTGAAAGTATTTGTCGCATTCATGTGCATACGAATAATCCGGCGGAACTTTTTCATCAATTGCAATATGTGGGAACCATAACATACCAGAAAGTAGATGATATGGTCCGACAACAGGAAGCAGCTATTAAAAGAAAATGGAATATTGCTCTTGTTACTGATTCTACTTGTGATTTATCGCAGGAGCTAATCGATTTTTATCAAATAAATGTTGTTCCGCTTAATTTAAATTTTGGCGATAATCATTATTTGGATAAAGTAACCATTCAACCCGATCAGTTTTATGATTTGCTGGAAACCCATGCCGAATTCCCCAAAACATCTCAAATTAACGAGCAAACATTTACTAACTTGTATTCACATTTGGCTTCGCATTTTGATGCTATAATTGCCATCCATCTTACGAGTGAGTTTAGCGGAACTTTTGCAAATAGCCAAAAAGCCGGCATGCGCATTTCAAAAGAGTTTAACAAACCGGTTTTTGTAATTGACTCAAAAAATTTGTCCGGAGCACTTGGATTACTTGTGCTGAAAGCTGCGCAAAACATTGAAGCCGGTGAGTCTTTGGAATCAATCGTTAAAACTCTTGAAAATGATGTGATTCAAACAAAAATATTTGTCAGTGTAAGAAATTTAAAATACATGATTAAGGGAGGACGAGTTTCCAAACCTAAAGGTTTATTCGCTATGGCAATGGGATTAAATCCGGTAATTTCCATGGATGGAAATGGAAAATCCCACCTTTTTGGTAAAACCTTTAGTCAGGAAGCAAGTTTGAATAAAATATATGCTCATATTTTAAAAATTATCAGTGAAAAGAGAATTTGGAACTATATTATTCTTCATGCCCATAATTCTGACGGGGCTCAGAAAGCAGAAGAGAAGATGAGGCAGATGACGGGGAAAGACGCTGTTTCAGTTGTCGATATTTCTCCTGTAATTGGGATGCATGCCGGGAGTGGTGCGATAGCCATCTCCCTTTTATTTACTAATTAATCCTTTTTGATATGGTTACGTTAATTTTACAAGCCTCGCTCATCATTTTGGTTTTAGTAACCTTACTTTGGTTTTGGAGTGTCATAATAACAAATGTCAGCATTATTGATCTCTTCTGGGGCTTTGGGTTTGTAGTTGTCAATACATTCTACATATTGAGATCGGGAGAACCGGATACCAGAAAAATACTAATGTTAATATTGGTTACTATCTGGGGGCTAAGGCTTTCCAGCTATCTTGCATGGAGAAACATTGGCAAAGGGGAGGATTTTAGATACCGGGAATTCAGAAATAAATATGGCCCTGCCCGCTATTGGTGGGTCAGCTTTTTTCAAACCTTTATTTTGCAGGCCGTATTGATTATGATTGTATCGTTGCCATTATTAGGAGTTTGTGTGAGCATTCACTCAAATAGGCTTAATGCCCTGGATTATCTTGGAATTTTGATATGGCTGATTGGTTTTACATTTGAAGCCGGTGGCGATTTTCAATTATCGCGTTTTAAAAAAAATCCCCAAAACAAAGGTAAGGTCCTAAATACTGGGTTTTGGAAATACACAAGGCATCCAAATTATTTTGGCGATTCGGCGGTTTGGTGGGCCTATGCCCTTTTTAGTCTGGCAGCAGGAAGTTATTGGCAAATTACAGGTTCCATAGTGATGACTTTACTGATTATTAAAGTCTCAGGGGTCGCCCTGCTGGAAAAAACCTTAAACAATACGAAACCGGAATACCGGGAATATATTCAAAAGACCAGTTCCTTTTTACCGTGGTTCCCTAAGAAATAAACGACAATGAATCTTATTAATAAAAATATCTGACTATCTATTTAATTTTGTACATTGCTTTTTTAAATGATTAATAAAAATGGAAAAGTAGTTTACGTGTTTAATTCGCGGAGCTGGCCGGAAAGCATGATAACGAGGCTTTATGTATTCTTCAGAAAATGAGATGAATTTCAACTTAGAAGTTTTATTTGTTTTGCTATCGTATTTAATAGGTTCAATACCTGTTGGCTACCTGTTAACCAAGTTTTATACCGGTAAAAATATCCTGAAAATGGGAAGTGGCAATGTGGGTTCCACCAATGTAGGCCGTGTGGCCGGGAGAAAAATCGCTTTGATCACCCAACTTTTGGATATGTCAAAAGGTTTTTTACCGGTGGCTTTTTATCTCTATTTTACAGAGGATAAGAAGATTGAATCTGTTATTTCTGTTTATGTACTTGCACTGGCAGCTATTATCGGTCATGATGTCAGTATTTTTCTGAAATTCAAAGGGGGAAAAGGTGTGAATACCACCTTAGGTGCATCAGTTTTAATTGCTCCATTTTCTGTTTTCATTTCGGTAGCTGTCTATTTTATTGTGAAAATGCGATTTAAATACGTTTCGCTGGGTTCCATGATTCTGGGAATATCACTGCCATTTACTGAATTAATTTTTCATGGGTTTACTTCAACTTTTTATTATTTGATGTTTTGCATGGCTCTAATTATACTCATGCACCGTAAGAATATCGTTCGGTTATTGCATAATCAGGAACTTTCGTCCTGAAAAGTCCTAAACTCAGCTTTCCTGGATGGGGACTTTCTTTATTGTATTATTCAATCCTAAGATCCATATCGATTTGTAATCCAACAATTGTATTGCAGATTTTTTTTGCGAAAGACTGACCCCGCTATCGTTTAAGTCACTTCCAGTTTAACTATTTGCCTTCTTTAGATTCGCCTAATTTTATTGGAACGGTTACAGGCACCAGTGAAAAAGTTGAGTCTTTTTTGTCATAGTCTTCCAATTATCAGAACCAATATCCGAAGTAGTCCGAGAAAGTTAGTTTTTCAGTTGAATATGATTATCCCAAAGTTATATCCAGTGGTCCAAAAAGTGTTTTCAATGAATATTTTATATCCGTACCGAATATCAAATCCTTTCCCGTTGACATATCATTCCTTGACCATAAGGCTATTTATTAATACAGAAACATGCTGTAAACTGGTAACTTTAAACCGATGGCCAATTAATCCGATGTATGCAAAGCGCCCCGTCAGGTTAACGGCCGAAAGCCCTACGAAAGGTAGATGGTAATTGAAATACAGTGATTAGGGTTCTCCCCCGACGAGTGTTATTTTAGCCGTAGGAAATGTCAATTACTCCACCTGAAATATCAATTGATCCCTTTTGAATTATAATTTTGTATGGATCTGGTATGTATCATTCAAGTAGCGAGAACCGGGGATGATCCGGTGACCTCATGATTATGAATGGCGTAGACATTTTGTGTACTATTTATCATCTAACTGTATTTCAGGCAGATTTAAACTTTTCACAATTAAATATATTGAATTGCCTATCACTATTTGTCATATTTCAGGTAAGGAGCCTGTCAAGATTTTCCCGGAGATTTTCCCCCGCACTGTACCAGCAGATTTCCATTGATTCTAACCAAATCATCGATTTTCAATGAATCGGCTTAATAACCTAACTAAAGCTTATACTTTTGTTTAATTCACAAGGTTAAAATAGGATCTTTAAGACATAAAAATACCCGTTCAAGGTTAAGGAGTAAAATTACTGCTTCAGTACTTATTATAAATATTTAACAATACTACAAGGAATTAGGCATTAAGGAGTAAATTGAAAAATGTTTATTTATTAAAAGTCTGATTTTATCAATTTTTTGCCGAATATTGTCGCGGAATTATAACTAAACAACTCTTATGACAAAAAATACAACTGAATTAGCGGGTTCAAATAAACCTTCAGGCTGGCAGGAATTCTGGATAAAAGAGGACTGGTGGGCCGTTTGGCTTGGTCTTGGCATCGTAATTCTGGCCTATGTTTTTTATCTGACCGGCTCCAGCATCTCATGGATTGCAGTAGCTCCTGCCAAATGGTCAACCTGGTCACAACTTGCCACCCAATTTTCAACAAATGCGGTTCGGTACGTCGCTTTGCTTGGTGCTTTTTTGATTCTCTTCACTATTGTAATATCATTCATAGGGCAAAAGCCCAAGGTTTTTATTCCATCTTTTATATTTGTCTTTATCTTTTCTGCAATCATCTACACCGCTGGCAGCTGGGATCAAGCTAATCGCTATAATCTGGAACCGCCACTGGTGGCTCTCCTGCTTGGACTGATAATTTCAAATTTAATTGGATTGCCCCGTTGGCTCGATGCAGGCTTCCGGGTCGAATTTTATATTAAACTTGGCATTGTCCTGTTGGGAGCCACTTTGCCCTTCACGTTAATTATCTGGGCTGGGCCTGTAGCTATTTTGCAGGCTTCAATTGTCTCCATCGTTACCTTTTTAGTGATCTACTTAACAGCCCGGAGGCTGGGTCTGGACAACCGTCTGGCTGCAGTATTAGGGGCGGGTGGCGCTGTCTGTGGTGTGTCAGCATCGATTGCGGTTGCTGGTGCAGTTCGGGCCAAGAAAGAGCACCCCCCAATTGCCATAAGTCTGGTCATATTCTGGGCCATTATTCTCATTTTTGCCTTACCAGTGATTTCACGCATGCTTCACCTTTCGACAGGAGTAGCCGGCGCCTGGATTGGGACATCCGAATTCGCAGACGCTGCCGGCCTGGCTGCTGCTCAGTCCTATGGTGGCTTGGCTGGTACAGACTTGAGTATATCAGGAACGCCAGACCAGGCCCTTGCATCCTATACACTGATTAAAGTTATCGGACGAGACATGTGGATCGGGATCTGGGCATTTGTATTGGCACTCATTTCAGTCACAGTTTGGGAACGTTCTGAAACCAACTCAAAAGTTCAGGTCGGACAGATATGGTGGCGCTTCCCCAAATTCATAATTGGGTTCCTAATCGCTTCGGTACTTACAACGTTGATAGTTCGTGGAAATACATTGGTCGATTACAATAAATTGGTGAAACCCTCCCTTATCGTCCCTATTACGTCGTTGCGAACCTGGGTGTTCACCTTTAGTTTCTTTAGTATCGGGCTTACTACGCGATTCCGCGAATTGGCCACTGCCGGCATCAAACCCTTTTTAGCGTTCACTTTCGGGGTCGTTGTAAATGTAATTTTGGGATATATCCTTTCAGTAATCGTTTTCGGTCATTACTGGTCTTCCTTTGTGACGCATTGAGAAATGAACCGGGCATCTTTTAAAATAAACCACAAACCTGGATGAATAAAATCAATAAACGAGCGGCATCCGACCATTAAAAATAATTTTGAACGGATGAAACCCTCATGAACCTACATCCACAAAAAGCAATGTATAAATCATTGAGGGTTCCACACGGATCAAAAATCTAAATATTGGCAAGTAATTAAATTTTATACGGGTGAAAATTTTCAATTCAATTCAATTGGGTACTTCCGGGCCAATCTGCCAAATTTGTACCTATTTCCTAAACGATCCGGCTCTCATCGAAAAGGTCTATCCAGGACTTAAGGTCATGAGTTCTGGGTTTGCCTCCGTGCGGGATCAGGACGGTTTCTGCGATTATAATCAATTGTATCTTTCTGCACGGGACCATTGTAAATACTTTGCCCCATGCATATCTGAATTTAACGAATAGGAGGCGGTAGAAAACTGTTACCATCCAAATTTATTCTGATAGATAAATCTCACGTTTTAAGGTGTCGATTTTGGATGGAAAAATTTCTGTATAAACAATTTCCCAGGGACGACCACTCTTGGTGGAAGATATCTACCATCTGTCAATTTGGCGCATTTAACTGTATCTATCTCTATATTTAACTGTTATCCGGTCCTAAACGGATATATTCGTTTCTATCCGTTTATTGTGATGCTTTCCATATTTATATGATCTATTTTTAATAAACTTAATTTAAAATGTATGGAAAACAAAATCTCATTCGTGATTAGTGATGAAGCTAAGGCCAATATTGGCAAAGCAATTGAGACAATTATTCAAAACCTGCCTGGACTGGTTAACCTCACTGCGGTTGACCGTCGTACCCTGCCTAAGATGGGAGATAAGTCATTTGCATTTGTAAGCAAGTCCTTTGAATATGCTGTTCAGAATCCTAAAGTTATTCCTGGCTTCCTGGATATGGCCGAATTTGAAAAGGATACAATTGGCATGGCAGAACTTAAAAAGGTACTGATTCCACTGCGCCAGCTTGTTGAAAAGCTCGATGACACTACGCTGCTTACCGGGAGTGAAGCCCTCTCCTCTGCACTTGTCTTTTATACGGCATTAAAAGGGGCTGCAAAGGCAGGTGAACCTGGGATGAAAACGGTTTATGCCGACTTGCAATCACGTTACCCGGGTCATTCGAAGAGCGTTGCACCAGTTAATAATCCGGTTGTCAATTAGTCATTAATTGCCTGAAGAGTAGAATTTGCCACCTGCCGGGTATATCTTTTCACTCTGCAGGGGGCATTTTATTGTAATATGAGAATATTTCAGTTTTCGGCTGTGCAGGTTGTATCATTAGTCTTTTTTCTGCTGATTTACGCAAAGAAGGCTTAACGTTGCACCTTTATATTGTGTTTTAAAGTAATGCTTTTTGCGGCTCTGTGTTTAAATTTTCCACTTTTGGAACATCCTCAATGCTTCGTTGAAAACTATTTCCCTCGAAGAAGGGTTTACAACCTTACCAACCGCATATAACTTCCGGAATGCAGCTTTGAACTCTGAATGATCAGAAAATAGTTTCCAAAATGCACCACCGGAAGTTCAGCATGCAGATGAACGATTCCAATTTGCACCTCTGCGCTTCAACGATTCTTAAGCGAGCTTTAAACAGGCAGGAATTTTCTTTAAATGGTTTGTAATTTTCTTTTAAACTGAACAGAGGTTCTTTGATTTTGAATATCTGCCAGGCAATTTATGGATCCGGTTCTGCTTCTCCCGGGTAAAAAGGTGTAGGTTGGAAGCTCAGCTGTGCAAGGTTTGAGCTTCGATCAGCTTCGGGAAGATAAGAATCCGCACGCTTGAAGCCCGTTAAAATATACTGAAAGATCAGGGCTCCGGAGAGATTGCCTGCAGAATCTCAGCCGATAGGTTTCACTCCGTATTAAGAAGATGTGCTCTGATTGAAGTAAATGAAAGAACTGGCATTAAAAACCGTTGACCTGGTGTGGCCGTGACTCCAGGAGATCCTGTATTACATTTTTAAACACCCTCCGCAGTCTTTATCTCCTCCTTGGTTAAACTTTAAAGTTGGTAAGCCAACTGGTAGATTTTCAGATACAAGGGAGGAAGTATCTAAAATGGAATTTATCATTAATAAAAAATATTAAGGTGGAATCGCTCATCAATCTATAACCCAGTGTGTATGGTTCAAAGAGATCATCGGGTATCGACCAATAAATAATGAAGAAAATTGGAAAGGTCGGTGTTAAATCCACCAATCTTTATTCTGAAAACATTTCAATTGAAACCTTTATTTTTGGAAGATTATGACCGGAAAATTACCTTAACGAACACAAAAAGACAAACTCAACGAAATTACTGAATCGGAATAAATTAATCTAATTTGTAATAGGCTGATGAAGAACAGAGAGATAATTGTTCTTTTAACTATTCAAAATAGGTGGTCAATATGCCCAGGTCAGAGTGACAAATATAAAACTGTATAGATAGACAAGTTACGCCTGCATATCCAATAAGTGGTGAAACTTGGTAAAAGTATTCGTTAATCTCACCTTATTACAGAATTCAGTTAGTTCATTAAAATCCGCTTGAGTAGATCAATTTAACCAGGGTATCCATCCTTAGGTTGATCTGATCAACCGTGAATAATGAAGTTAATTCTCTATCTTGCAAATGCGGATACAGATTCTATTGGATTGAAATTAGTTCCGTACCCTCTTATTGTTGGTATTAAGGTTATTTTTTTATCTTTACTTCTTAAATCATTGTATATTAAATGAAGAAGCACCTACAAATAACTCTAATTTTTTTACTTTTCATTTTATTTGGATTTTCGCAAAACCCCGCAATACGAAAATTCAAGGTTGGCTTTTCTCAGTGTACTAATGCAGATACATGGCGCAAAACTATGTTTTCTGAGATGCTCAACGAGCTTACGTATTACCCAAATCTTGAGCTTATTACGAAGAATGCCGAGAATAATAGTGTAAAACAAGTAAAGGATATAAATGAACTGCTTTCAGAAAATATCGATTTGTTGATCGTTTCCCCTAACGAATCGGAACCACTCACTCCTATCGTGAAAAAGGTTTATCAAAAAGGAATTCCTGTAATTCTAATTGACCGGAAAATAGAATCTGAGGACTATACAGCCTTTATCGGAGCCAATAATTATCAAATCGGCAAATCAGCTGGTAAATATGCCGTAAAGTTGTTGAAGGGAAGTGGTAAAATCCTTGAAATTGAAGGATTAATGGGTTCCTCGCCTACCCGTGAACGACACAATGGTTTTCTGGATGAAATATCCAAATTCCCTGGTATATCAATTGTGAAATCAAAATCAGGAGAGTGGGAATACACAGGTGGGTGGAAAATTATGAATGAAGCTCTTTCCGAAAAGCTGGAATTTGATATGGTTTATGCTCATAACGATGTTATGGCCTTGGGAGCCTACAACTCCTATATCAAACAAAAGAAGGAGAAAAACATTTTTTTTATTGGAATTGATGGATTACCCGGTTCAGATGGAGGAATTCAGGCCGTAATAGATAAGAAATTTGATGCAACATTACTTTATCCCACAGGGGGCCGGATATCCATCTCATTGGCCGCAGACATATTAAATAATAAACCATTTTATAAGGAGAACGACCTGAATACCATGGTTATAGACTCTTCAAACGTGAAAGCTGTTAAGTCTCAGTCAGAGGAGATATTGTCGCTTCATAAGAACATAGACTCGACCAAACAAAACTTTGATCTGCAATTACAAAGATTTTATAGCCAGCAGTTTTGGTTAATCGTTTCAGTGGTTTCACTTTTTTTGGTTATTATACTGGTTACTTTGTTATTCAGAGCTTTCCGTAATAAACAACTGGCAAATCAAAAATTAGAAATTCAAACAAAAGAAATTATACGTCAGAATGAAGAGTTGAAAAGCATCAGCCTCCAGTTGGAGGAGGCAACCCTGGCAAAACTTCGTTTCTTTACAAATATTTCGCATGAGTTTCGAACCCCTCTCACTCTGATACTTGGTCCACTTGAGGATATTATGAGTAATTCCCGCCTTACGCCAGAATTGCTTAACAGGCTTCAGATGATGCATCGTAATGCAATTCGATTGCTCCGATTAATCAATCAGCTGATGGATCTGCAAAAGATGGACAGCTCAAAGATGAGAGTTAATGCTGGATATTTTGATATAGTGCAATTTACTAGGGAGATAAAAGAATCATTTGATGAATTGGCAAACAAGAAACACATCGACTATCATTTCACTACGGATATGCCCAAACAGGAACTCTTATTTGATAAAGATAAGGTGGACAAAATATTATTTAATTTACTATCGAATGCGTTTAAGTTTACCTCAGATTCAGGAAAAATTGAAATTTTCATCCAAAATACCAAGCACCAATTCAAAGACCAAATGTGTGATGCTGTTAAAATCACCGTTAAAGATAATGGAGTTGGCATCTCAGAAAATCAGCTGGCATGGATTTTTGAGATTTTTTACCGTGGGGATCATCAGGTAGATCGAATTATTGAAGGAACAGGGGTTGGATTAGCTTTGTCTAAAGGATTCATAGATTTGCTCAAAGGTGATCTGACGGTTGAAAGTAAAAAGGGAGATGGGTCATCATTCCATGTTTTTCTTCGTCATGGTAAGGACCATATTAATTCGGACGAAATTATTCTGAAAGACAAAAACTATGACCGTATCGGAAGACAAATTGAGACAGACGCGGAATCTTCAGTTAAAACACAGGATAAGGAAATGGAAAAGAATATAAAACAGCACAATAGTTTTGATTTCCCATTTTCAATTTTGATAGTTGAAGATAATTCTGATGTGCGGTCCTTCATAAAGAATTGTCTTCTGGACAAATATAAAATCTTTGAAGCCTCAAATGGAAAGGAGGCTTTGGACAAAATTGACCAAGAAGAACCTGATCTTATTATTTGCGATGTGATGATGCCTGTGATGGATGGACTAGAGTTCACAAATAAGCTGAAATCGGATATTAATATTTGTCATATTCCTGTGATTCTACTTACTGCACGGTCATCACATGAGGAGAAGATTGAGGGATTGGAGACTGGAGCTGATTCATATATGCCTAAACCATTTAACAGTAGACACTTATTGGTTAGGGTCCGTAAATTAATCGAAACCAGACAAAAGATTAGGAAACACTATCAGGAAAACATGCTTTTGCCAAATACTGGAGAGAACAAAATTTCTCAACTGGATAACTCTTTTCTAAAACGATGCGTTAAAACCATCGAAAGAAACATACAGAATAGTGATTATGGAGTCGAAGAGCTAAGTACAGAAATTGGTCTCTCAAGAGTACATGTTTACCGGAAAATAAAGCATCTGACAGGTTTATCTGTAAGCGAGTTCATACGAAACATAAAACTAAACAAGGCCGTAGTTTTATTAAGAGAAAGTGGAAAATCTATCTCTGAAGTGGCTTATGAAACAGGGTTTTCAAGTCCTTCTTATTTTTCCAAAAGTTTCAAAGATTATTTGAAGATATCTCCAAGCGAATTTGTTCAGAGTAATACTAATAATGGTTGATCCTGACTTTCAGGATCAACCATTATTAGTATTATTATTTGGTTCTTCATTCAGGAATCCCAGATTTTTGTTTATTTATGATACTATCCCAAATGTTGTTGAGCTTATAAATTGTTACCCGGTCACATTTAACGGATCCTCCTTTGCAATAAGCTCTTAAGCAATTGAATACTTCATTTGGGAAAAAGATATCCGTCATAGCAACCCTACCTGATTGACCGAATAACTCAATTGATGCTAAATCGATAATGATGTGCATTGAAATGATCTTTTCAGGTTTTAATTCTCCCGAATACTGAATTCCACTAAAATCCTTAGAAAAATCGTTTTTGCCAGAATTCAGCCGATCGATTTTGAATTTATTTGTTTGATTACTGTATCCTACGATGATGTTCTCCCCTTTTGAATTAGTGAGTTCAAATCCAAATTCATTTGCAAAACCTGTTTGAGGTAATGAAAAATCAGCAATTATCTCAATTGGAGATAATCCAAACGGGACCTCCTTAGTCAAATCTTTATTTCCCGAAGCAATAAAAGGATTTAGAGTAATCTTTCTTTCCCGAAGCTGTTCAATTTCATCTATAGGATTTGAAATAATATTATACTCATCTCTACCTTTTTCAAGATTCAATTGACGGGGGAAAGTCATAGCACTGCGCCATGGTTTGGTCGGAACACTGGTTGCATATTGCCAGTTACTCATCCATCCAATGGAAATACATCTCCCGTCATTCTCGGGAATTCCCGAAAAAGTCACCCCTGCATAATTATCCTTACCATAATCGATCCATCTGGTCTTCTCATTATCAGACATAAAGTGATGTCCATCAAAATTGCCTGTGAAATATTGAGTTGCCGACCCTCCATTCGGCCCGCCAGGATTCATGCTCACCAACAGTACCCATTTTGATTCCTTTTTTGAATTATTCACTACCATTTTGATCAAGTCGGGGCATTCCCAAACACCCCCATGCGCACCAAATTTTTACCAAATTCACTTTCAAAAGCCCATTTCTTCAGGTCGGTCGACGAATAGAACTGAATACAATTACCTGCCGCTAATGCCATGATCCATTTATTTGTTTCTGCATTCCAAGATACTTTTGGGTCACGAAAATCTCTTAATCCAGGATTTGGAACAATCGGATTTCCAGCATATTTAGTCCATGTCCGACCTTTATCTAAACTATAGGCCATTCCTTGAGTCTGAAAGTTATCCTTCCCCGCTTTCTCAAGAACTGGGGAATGGTAGCAAAAGATCGCAATCATGGCAGGTTTATCCGGTTTTCCTAATCCAGATGTATTATTATAATCAACTAAGGCACTACCCGAAAAAATATATCCAAGACTGTCTGGATAAAGTGCAATTGGCAAGTGCTGCCAATGAACCAAATCAGTACTGACAGCATGACCCCAATGCATAGGTCCCCAGATCATTGACTCAGGATAATATTGATAAAAAAGATGATATTCTCCCTCGAAAAATACAAGTCCATTGGGATCATTCATCCACTTTGAGGGGGGAGAAAAATGGATAAGAGGGCGGTAAGGTTCACTATATTCAGCAATGATTTCCTTTTTCTTCCCTCTGTTGATCTGACATGAAAGAAGCAGAAGCATGCTGGAAAATAAAGAAAGTACTAACAGATTACGGAATTTCATTAATTTGGGGTATTAATAATATTACAAAATTTTTCAAGTTTTAGATCCTGGTCATCATAAAGTAATAATTTCTTTTGTGATGAAAACAAGAATACGGAAGGGTATTTCCTGGGTCCGAAACGAGTGATAAACTGGTCTTTTTTATCTTTTAATATCAATACGTTTCTATTACCAATAAGATTTTTTCCATATTGGTTTAAGAATTTGCTTACAGATGCTTTATCATCCAAGGTAATGAGGTAAATTGCAACTCGCTTAAATTCGCTAATACGACTGCTTAATGTTTGAATGGTCTGTTGACAATGGTCACAGGTAACATCGAAGAATATGAATAGCGTTTTTTTACCAACCTCCAAATTTTTGTTTGTGAAAGGTGTATTATCAAATTTGTAAAGAATAAATTTTGGAATAATTTCAACAGGTTTTTGTGCCGAACTGCTTGTCAATAATGAATTGACAAGCAGGATGATCAGTGAAATCTTAACGATTTGAAAATTTACTTTCATTTTTAGGATTATAATAGAATCATCTTAACATACTCTTATTAAGCTTGACAAGATTAAAATTGCTAATTTGAGGTACACTATTTGAACCTTCGACTTTTAGCAAGTTGTATTGATAAACTGGGAAGAACAATGCTGTCATTACTTTTTCTCCATTATCGATAAATAGTTCTATTGAGGTTTTATCTATCAATATCTGGATATTCGTAATCAAGTTTGTTTTAGGGATAAATGGGCAGGATATAATCTGTTTGAATTGATTGTTAAAGTCAACTTGTCCTGATCCACTCCTGTCAATAGAAACCAACCCACTGGTTTTGTCAAAATTGATGATTAATTTCTCCTTTGAATCCCCTAATGTGAAAATGAATTTGTCTGATTTATTAAAGTCGAGAGTGAAATTAATTTCATAGCTTCCTGTCTTTATTGTTTTATTATTTGACAAATGAATTGAATTTACAGCCGTTTGAATTAGCGTATCAACTGAACTTGTTTCATAATTTTTAAATTCTTGTACTGGGAGGGTTTTTAAACCCAATCCCTGAGTCCCATTGACTAGAGACATTACCCTAGGAACAGTCATGGTGCTTCTCCAGGTGGTTGTTGGAACCTTATCCGCATAACTCCAATTACTCATCCATCCAATCATTATTCTTCTTCCATCTGCTGAAGGAATATTGTTATAGGTTGCTCCTGCATAATTATCAGCACCATAATCAATCCAATTGATGTTAGTGGATTCTGTCGTATAGGTTGTCCCATCAAAATTTCCGATAAAATATTGAGTTGCTGTACCACCATTTGGTCCTCCGTTGCAACTTACCATTAATACCCATTTTGTTGTTGATGTACCCCCTACAGGCAACTCAAAAAGATCAGGACATTCCCAAACACCTCCATGCGCACCAACATCCGCACCAAAATCGCTCAGAAATTGCCAGTTTTTCAAATCAGAGGAGGTATATAAATTCACCTTATTACCCGCAGCCAAAACCATAATCCACTTCTGACCCAATGGATACCAGAAAACCTTTGGGTCTCTAAAATCAGGGACTCCCGGATTCGGTAAAACGGGATTTGCCAGATATTTAGTCCAACTAACACCTTTATCGTTGCTATATGCAAGACTTTGATATTGCTGGGATCCATTATGTGTGAAAATAGCAACCATCGGATCTTCGTTTCCATTTTTAAAACCTGAAGTATTATTAATGTCAATTACAGCACTCCCAGAAAAAATCGTTCCTAAATTGTCTGGAGACAATGCAATAGGAAGATCTTGCCAATTAAAAAGATCAGTACTGGTGGCATGACCCCAGTTCATCGGTCCCCAAACGTTCCCATTTGGATTATATTGATAAAACAGATGATATTGTCCTTTATAAAAAACTAATCCGTTTGGATCATTCATCCAGTTTCTGGGGGGGGTAAAATGGTAGAAAGGCCTGTAGTCAGATTCATTTAGTAGTACTACTTTACTGGAATCAACAGTTATTACCAGAATATTCTGATTGTCGCTTCCTGTATTTTTTTTGCAAGAAGCTGATACAAGCGAAATAAAAATAAGAAACAGGGTTATCTTTATCATTATATAGTTAGAATGAAAAAGAGTCTTCCGAAGATTACTCCCCCGGAAGACTCTATATAAATTATTTTGTTTTCAGATAATCAAGGGCATTTTTATATAGCAGCTCTATAGTTGACTGATAAACATTTCCTGTATTTTGGTGCCATTCAATCCCCCCAATTCCAATAAATATACCTGATCCCTGGAAATCATCTTTTGGTTTGAGTTCAAGCACACCTGCCATATAATAGTCACCTATTCCATCCCACTGTCCAAGCCAGACAGCATTGTTATCGCTTACAAACTTGGTATAGGCAGTTTCATTGTCGTTAGGAAGTCCCCCCTCAAATTCCGGGATTCTAACGATTACTGCATTATGGTTTTCTTTCCAGCCGGAACCAATTACAGGGAATGTAATTCTTCCATCAGATTGAGTTGTCATTGTTATCCCCTTGTATAATGGATGGCTACTCTGATCATGTTTTTCGTGAATGTTTACACCTACACCCCATATATCCGGATTGAATCCACCTGGACCTTCATCAAATCCCATAAAATAGTTCTGGGTAATTCTTCCTAAAGTCCAAAAATATTGAATGGCATATTGGTTTAAAAGTAAATTACCACCATCCTTATAATATTGGGTCATCTTGGAAACAACTGTCGGATCAGTAGCAATAGCCGGCATAATATGGCCTGCAACTACGTCGAAATTCCACCACATTACACGGATCTGGGTTAAATCGACAGTTCCATTTTTTACCTGATCGAACGATATATATCTCGATTTAGGATAATTTTTGAATAGCCATTGACCACCGGCAATTTCATCATCATCTCCTAAACTCATCAACGCAGTTGAATCAGCATAAACCCCTAAATATCCAATCATTGTTGCTCCAACTTTAAATGGCAGGTAGACAGTATTAGAAACTTTCCCTGCACTGTTTGTTGTCACAAAACTGAGCATGTAGCTCGCTGCAGGAAGATTATTGATCTGATAAGAGGTTATGGTTGGGCCAAGATCGATTGTATTGTCTCCTGCTTTAATCTCAATTTTGGCAACTGGTTGATCAGGAGTACTCCAGGTCAATAATACGCCATTATCATTTTGTAGAGCACTAACGCTTTTTACAGGAGATGCCCCATCACGGGTAAACCGAACTGTCTGTCCTAATGAAGTATTCCCCTGAGTATCGCTTATCTTAACAGTAAAACCATACGCCTTATTCGTCTCAACAATACCATATTTATAGGAGGTTGAGCCCATTTTTAGCGGGATAGGAGCTACTCCGTCATTAACAGTTACGCTTAAGCTGTCCTTTCCGGTTGGCAAACTCCATGAAAGCGTTACGGTATCACCTGTTAAGGTATACTGAAGATTAGAAACTGCAGCTAATTTGGTCGGGATGACAATAATGTCGCGTTTTTGGCAACTTATTATAGTAAGGATGAATCCCAGTAATATTATGTAGTTAAATATATTTTTCATTGTTTTGTCGTTTTATGATAAACTATTTATAAGGTATCTTAAAAATCACCAAATTACTGGATATATCCATAGTTTTGTTTATATAAACCATGGCTGAATCTGATTTGATTAAGTGGAATGGGACAATATTCATCCCGGTTTTTTGTAAATAACCCGTCTTTCAGATAGGCCCTCTTTGTTTTCTCTACCTGGAAATAGGCATTCAGATATGTATCAGCAATCCCCCATCTTACAAGGTCGAAGAAACGGTTTCCCTCCATCGCAAATTCGAGTCTTCTTTCCCATCTCAATGCATTCCTTGCAAAATCCTGTGTCCAGTTGCAATTTATTCCGTCCTGATAAGTATTTACAAAATAATTTGACTCAGGTTGTCCATTGGCTAATTTAAGTAATGCTGTGCTGTTAGCTGCTCTTGAACGAATTTGATTGATAATTGGCAGTGCTTCATTTTGGCGGCCTAATTCAATTAAGGCCTCAGCTTTCCAAAGTAAAACATCCGCGAACCTTAGGATAATCTTGTCTTTTGTATTGGCATAGAATGGACCAACCTGAGTATAATGCCCTTTCATCACATTCTCTTTTAAGGATGCAAAAACACCGTATACAGCAGGAGTTCTGTTCCAGCTAACCTGGTAAATAGTCGTAGGATCATACACGTAGTTATGCCCCGGAATTGCAATTGTGTGATCAATTCTGGGATCAACAGTATTTGTTGTCAGATCCAGATCTGAGTTATTGAAATCCGTAAACATTGGTAATCCGTCTGCCCCGGTCTTAAATGCATTTGCTAAATTTTGACTAGGTTTGTGAAAATCGCAGCATCCAATCCCCATAGGAGTTGCTAAGACATCGCCGAAATTTAATCTTCCAAACATTGTCCCATCATCTTTGGAATACTGAACTGAGAAAATTGATTCAATTCCATTCTCAAAAGAACCTTCCAGGAAATTATTTGCAAAATCGGGCTGAAGCTGATAAGAGGAGGCTATCACTTGATTAGCAAGCGTTACAACTTGATTCAGCTTAATTTGATTAATTCCGGTAACATTGTTCTTTTCATCCTGCTCATAAGCCTGATAAAGTCTTGTTTTTGCTAAATATGCTGTAGCTGCAATCTTGTTAGCCCTACCTATCTGTGTTTGGTTAATTGGTAAATTGTCTACACCAAATTGAAAATCCGTTGCTATTTTTTCCCATATGGAGTCGTTTGACAAGGCTTTGTTTGAAATTAGAGCATAATTATTGGTCGGAACAGTTTCATCAATATAAGGAATATATTTATACATTATTTTCAATTGGAAGTACCAATGTCCACGTAGAAAACGCATCTCTGCCTCTCTTGTCTTTTTCAGTGGATACTGTGCTTCAGTGACATTGTTCAGATTTCCAAGTGCAGCATTTACTCTTGAAATTGCCTCGTAATATTGAAACCATTGACCGTCAATTTCGCCAATATCACTCCGAACATCTTTGAAAATCTCGAAGAAGTAGAATTCCTGGATATCTGATTCATCACGTCCTCCTTTATATGCATCGCCTGAGCGCACATTTCCATAAGGCCAAAGACTCCATGGGGTAATGTAATGATCGTTCCCTAGTTCTGCATATGCAGCTGTAACTAATTGTTCGGTACCTGTTGAAACCTGAGCATTACTTAATTGTGCCTTAGGGACAACATTTAAGAAATCTTTATTACATGAGCTCAGTGTTGCTATAGAGCCCAATGCTACTATTGAGTAAAAAAATAGTTTAATCTTTTTCATAATCTGAATTTTTAACTTAATGAAATTCTGGTATTAATGATCATTGCTAGAAAGTTACCTTTAATCCACCAGTTAACATGGTTGGAATTGGGTATCCATATGTTGGTGTTTCAGGATCAACTCCGGTAAAGTTCTTGCTTTTAAAGGTCAACAGATTTTGTCCACTGAGGTAAGCATATATTTTGCCAAGGTGAAGTTTTTCCGTAATGGTTCGTGGAATTGTATAGCCAATCATCAGATTGCGTAATTTCAGGTAAGCACCGTTTTCGATAAAGTATGTCGAAAATCTCGTCTCGTTATTTCTATCCGTACTTGTTAATGCAGGTATTGTTGATTTTGTGTTTGTCGGAGACCATGCATTCAACAATCTGGTACCTTTATTGGAGCCGGTTTCATTGATGCTCCAGAAATCAGTCATTGATTTGACATCGTAGACATTTTCATCAATCCTTCCTACACCCTGGAAAAACAAGGTTAAGTCAAATCCTTTGTAAGTAAAATCAAAATTAAAACCATATGTGTAATCTGGTGTCGGATTTAAAATCCAGGTTTGATCCCTGGAATCAATGATTCCATCTCCGTTAAGGTCCTTATACCTGATTCTTCCGAGGCCTTTCCCAAGTTGTTCCGCAGAATTGGCAACCTGATCCTGACTGGTAAAGAGTCCATCGGCCACGTAACCATATCCTGATCCCCAAGGATGTCCCAATATATTGTCTGTTGTTCCATTTCCTCCATAAGTATTTACAACAGAAGAAGGTAGAGTAGTGATTTTATTTCTGTAGGTTGAAATATTTCCGGTAATATCAAATGATAACTCAGAGCCAATTTTACCACGATAACCCAAAGCAAATTCNATCCCTTTATTTTGCATACTGGCCCCATTAAGCCATTGATTTCCTCCCTCACCAATGACCGCAATATAGGCAGGTTGGACAAGCATACCAGTTGTTGTTTTAACAAAATAATCAACAGATCCATATATCTTCTGATCAAATAAACCATAGTCCAATCCATAGTTTGCCTGGGTTGTTGCTTCCCATTTCAGATCTGGGTTACCTGCCTGGATTACCTGATAACCGGATGATAGATTTCCTGATTTTGATCCTGAAATATCATATGCTGTACCATTGGGTGAATTCCAGGTAGGATCTCCTCCGCTATAGTTGGTTTGATATAAAGTCTGGCTTGCTGTAGCGTTAATGTAATCCTGGCTTCCGGTTTTTCCCCAACCGTAACGTAATTTTAGATCTGAGATATATTTGAAATTGTCTTTGATAAAATCTTCTCTATTTAATCTCCAACCTAAGTTAAACGCAGGAAAAAATCCAAATTTATTATTAGCTCCAAATCTGGAAGAACCATCATATCTAAAAGTTGCAGAGGCAAGATATTTCTGATCGAAAACATAGTTGACCTTACCAAAATAGGATAAAAGTCTATATTCGACTGCAGAACCACCATTGTCCTTTAATCCTGTACCTGCATCAAGGTACATATAATTTGGATCCTGGCTGGCAAAAACCTGACGCTTTGCCCAGAAACTGTCATCTGTTTCCTTATAAATTTCATTACCAGCAACCGCATCCAACACATTTTTGCCCCAGGTATGCTGATAATTCAATGTATTTGTCCAAGTCAGTTTTAATGAATGAGACTGGTTACTTTGAACACTGTTGATTGGGTTATTCAGATAACCTGAAACATAAGCAAGTTGCATATCTCTTTTGTAATAGTCTCCATAGTCAACACCTAAGCTTGTTTTTAAGTGCAGATCTTTAATAACTTCCAAATCAGCAAAGGCATTCCCAAATAACCTGAGGTAATTATAATGGTTTTGTTTATTGTCTTGTAATAGCCTTACCGGGTTTTGACGATCATTCATTCCTCCAAATGGACCACCCCAACCGATTCCATCGACTGTATGCACAGGAATTATTGGTAAAGCCTGTAAGGCAGGGTTAAGTACTCCTGGATCCTGAACCTCAGATGTCGTACTCATTGTAAAGTTTTCTCCGACGAGCAATTTATTATCCAATAATTTATAATCTGTATTTAACCTTGCTGTTATACGTTTAAATTCAGTCGTTTTTACAATTCCCTGATTATCTAAATAATCAACAGAAAACATAGAATTACCTTTATCTGTGCCATGAAGTACAGAGATATCATAGTTTTGAGTAATAGCGACCTGAGAAATCTGTTTGAACCAATTTGTATTTGCAGTCTTCATCGTTTGTGTAGTGGTATCGACATACTGTGGCAAATTAATTTGATTTAGGACTGGGTTTCCTTTAGCATCATACCCCCATTTAAATCCATAATCAAGATAATGGCTTAATGGTGCACCATCATTAGCACTAGCTTGCCAAACAGCTTTCCCATATCCTTGTGCGTCAAGAACACTCATTCTAGTATTATAAAATGAAAAGCCTCCGCGAGCAGATGCAGTGATTTTGAATTCTCCTTTTTTTGCTTTTTTGGTTGTAATAATAATAACCCCATTAGATGCCCTAGAACCATAAATTGAAGCTGCAGATGCATCCTTTAAGACCTGAATAGATTCGATATCGTTTGGATTTAATTCATGCATACCGGCTGTTGTTGCTACACCGTCAATAACGAATAAAGGGTTAGTCCCATTGATTGAGCCAATTCCCCGGATATTGATATTCACATTTGAACCACTTGGTGATCCATCAGTAGTAATGACCATGCCAGGAACCATCCCTTGTAAGGCCTGAATCGGGTTATTATTGGGCATTTTCTCCAATTCTTTCACGGAAACGACTGAAACAGCACCAGTTAAGTCCGCTTTCTTTTGACTCTGATATCCAGTCACAATAACCTGGTCTAGCTGTGTTAATGTTTGTGCCAGTTGGATATTTATTACTGCCCGTCCCTGAATGTTGATTTTTTGGGTGTTATATCCCAAATAGGAACAAATCAACAATCCTTTACCAGATGGCACCTTAATTATAAATGAACCATCTGCATTAGAAAGTGTGCCCGTTGTAGTACCATCTACCATAATCGTTACACCAGTAAGTAGTTCACCATTTGTTGCATCCTTGACAGACCCTTTTACAGTAATCTCCTGTGCAACAGCCATAAATGGCATAGAAAGGAATACGATGCCCCAAAGGACATTCCTTAGAAAGCATTTAATCATTTTTTTCATGTTAGACATTTTTGTAAATTAAAAAATTGAGATTCATTGGTTTAAGAAAATATAGAGTTTTGAATTATCTCCTTTGTGTAAATTGGTGTTGCCCCAGCCTGTGAGGCGACATAGGCGCCAATAGCGCAAGCTTCCTTTAAAGCTTGGTTAATTTCTTTATGACCAAATAATGCAGCGAGGAACCCAGCTAGAAAAGCGTCGCCGGCACCGACAGAATCAGCTGTGATAACCTTATACCCTTGGTGTTGAAAGACGTTGTTCTCATGAAGTACTATTGCTCCATTTTTCCCCTTTGTGACAATTAAAGTTTTTATTTTTAGAAGCTTATAAAAAGAATTCATCCTTTCATCCATAGTTCCTGATAATTGATACCAATCAGAGATTATCATAAGCTCTTCATCGTTTAACTTTACTATATCAGAATAAGACAAAAGAATTTTAACAATTTCTTCAGTATCATAGGGAGGTCTGAGATTTACATCCATGATTTTCAGGATATCATTTTTCAACAATTCCATCAGCGTGTTTCGGGTAACTTCGCTACGAGAAGCCAATGATCCAAAAACAATAGCTTTAGAATTCCCTGCCTCTCTAATCAGATCGTCATTCAGGTGAATCTCATCCCATGCTACTGGTTTGCAAATCTCATAGGTAGCACAGTTATGCTCATCCAAATGAACCAAAACTTCACTTGTTGGCAATGTTTGATGTACCTGAATTAAATCAGTTCTTAATGATGAATCCTGAAGGAAAGCGATCAGTTCAGAGCCTTTTGAATCCGTACCAACACTGCTCGCGATTGTTGCGTTAATATCGAATCGTGATAAATGAAGTGCGACATTCATAGGCGCTCCACCAGGCAGAGGACCTGAAGGCAGATTATCCCATAAGACCTCACCGAAACACAAAACCTTACCATTCTTTTCCATGACTCTCTGTTTNTTATTGTTTTTTATTTCTTTTCTCAGTCAATTCAAGTTGAATTTGTTCAAGCGATTTCCCTTTTGTCTCAGGAATGACTTTCCAGGCAAAGATGAAATGAAGAACCATCATAAATGCGAAAAATGCGAAGATTGCACCTCCTCCAATGGCAGGGGAATTAGTAACAACCGGAAATGTCCAGCTTACCAATGCGGCCATTACCCAATGGGTAAAACTTCCCAGTGCTTGCCCTTTTGACCGTACTTTATTTGGAAATATTTCAGATATAAATACCCAGAGAACAGCACCTTGTGAAATCGCAAAGAATGCAATGAATCCTATCAAATAGACCATTACAGAATAGCCATTAAATGAGGACTGATAAAAAGCATGTGAAATCAGACTTAGAAAGACGATCATTCCAACTGATCCGACCATTAATAAGGTTCTGCGACCAACCCTATCTATCAGGAATAATGCAAGAAGAGTAAACAGCAAATTAGTCCCGCCAATCGCAATCGATTGAAGTAAGGCCGCATTAGCCGTCAGACCGGTCAATTCAAAAATACGGGGAGCATAATATATTATTGCATTGATGCCTGCCAATTGATTAAACATGGCAATCAAAATGGTGCAGACAACCGGAAATGAGTGCTCGCTGCTAAATAGGTTTGTACTCGATTTAGAATGGTCCTCATTTAATGAATCAATTATTTGATTTACTTCGAGTTCAGGATCTTCAAAACCTAGGTGTCTGAAAACATCCTTAGCCTCCTGTTTCTGATTTTTAAGCAGCAACCACCTAGGACTGGCGGGCACTTTAAACAACAGCAGAAAGAAAATAAAAGCAGGAACTGCCTCTACAGCGATCATTGTGCGCCAGGAATCGGGAGAAATCAGTTTTGCAATAAAATAGTTTGATAGATAAGCGACCAAAATTGCCGTTACAACATTAAACTGGTTAAAAGCTACAAGTTTTCCCCGGATTTTAGCAGGTGAAATTTCTGCAATATACATAGGGACAACTACCGAAATACCTCCAACAATCAGTCCCTGAATAAACCGGAAAAATAAAAGCATGCCCCAATTCATCGAGGCGGAGCTTCCAATTGCAGCCACTGTAAAAATAAGGGCTAGCGCCTGCAGGGTTTTTCGGCGACCAAATTTATCACTAGGTTTTCCAATTATAGTTGTACCGATTATTGTGCCTATTAAAGCGATTGCGACCGTGAACCCCAGTTCGAATTTTGACAATTGAAAAAGCGTTTCAAGAGCTGCTGTGGTTCCAGAGATGACTGCAATATCAAAACCAAATAAAAATCCCCCAAGGGCTATTACAAGTGCATTTAAAGATGCTTTGTTGTTTGTGTTCATTTTTAACGTTAGTTTGAATTATTTCACAAATCTATCTCCGCCTCAAAAAAAAGACTTCCACGAATGTTACCAATACTATCCCAAATGATACATTTTCAATTCTTTTGTGATTTCCTATCAAGCATGTTACATTTTGTCATTCATGTTACATCAGAAGACAGAAGGAATGATATTCTGATTTGTTGATTCAGAATTTAATTCAAAAATTTAAACGCTAAGGTGACTGATAAGATTAGATTACCCTTATTCCGTTTTTGAAAAGTGTTATTTTCCTTCGATTTTCTGTGAAAAGGTGATTTGCTAGATTCCATAATTTATGTTTTTAACCTTATTGTCGAAAACAATCATGATAATAGATGAACACTCATATTGAAGAAAGGATAATTCGGGATAAATCGAAATGATTGTTACCAGTCAAAATTGTTTAAAATTGGAATTTCGAAGTTTGCAAAAATGGATTTGTTGCCCATTCCCATTTTTAAAGTAGGATCTTATTTAATTCATTGGAAAAATTAGACAAGATTTAGGTGTCAGATAGGTAACTATCAGCATTCGATCTTACTTAATTTTTACCGCGGACCTATAAATTTGAGAAATTTAATATTCGAAGTTTATGACCCATTGTGCATGGTTCAAAGAGATTGTCGGGTAAACCTTATATGGTCATCAAGAATGGGAAGTAGTGAGGGTAGAAATGTATTATTAAATTTCATCGATCGTTCATCAAACCAAGAATCTTTGAACCACAAGATGGATCATAGAAAACGATTCTTTCCTTTGGGGGTTTGGGATTACCTCTATCTAAGCATGAAGGTTAATATAAATTGTTACGCAGAGTAAAATAAACGATACCATTCCCAATGTTTCCAATCCTGGCAATTTAGGGGTGATAATCGGGTCAAAAAATAGATTTTGTCCGAAAGTCAGGCAAGAAAAAGGGAGTTAAAAGATTTGAACTTTTTAACTCCCTGATAATTAGTGTAGCGAGAACCGGGGATGATCCGGTGACCTCATGATTATGAATCATGCGCTCTAACCAACTGAGCTACCTCGCCATAATCTCAAAATTTCTCAATATCCTGATCCCTATCTTAAACCCCGGAAATAATCCGAAAATCGGTCATAAGCCGGTACCCTTTTTTACTGTTTGAGGGTGCAAAGATAATACCTTTCTGATTTATGACAACCCATTCGTTTATTTTTTTAATTTTTGATCACCTGGCTAATTTAAAGTATTGAATTTTATAAATAATTAACTATTTTGCGACTGAAGAACAGAATAAACTTACATTTGTGATTTAATGGGAGTTTCATTGAAGTTACCATGTTTAAATTCATTGCATTTGATAAGGACAACAGAAGGGTTATAACATTTTTAAAGTTATGTTCCTGTTGGCCGGAAATTCAGCAGCAATATAAATTTTTAAATATTAATTAAGATATTCAAGAGTGAAAGAGATCCGATTAGAATTCTTCCTTAAAACATCGCCCACCGTGTTGTTTAGCCGGATTAGTACGCCGTCCGGACTGGCGGAATGGTTTGCCGACAATGTGAAAGTTGAAGGGAAAATATTTACTTTTTTCTGGGGAGAGACAGAACAGCAGGCTGAGATTCTGACAATGATTCCAAACGTAATGATTAACTTCCGATGGCTGGATGGGGAACTTTCCACTGAATTTGGTTTCAATATCATTCAGGATGAACTAACTGGTGATGTGGCTTTAATTGTTTCCGACAATATCGAGGAAGACGATGCAGAGGATGCCCGTAATCTTTGGATTTCTCAGGTTGCCAAATTAAAACATATGATTGGCTCCTAGATTTAAGATACCCCCAAATTCCAAAAAAGATGTAACTTTGCGTTCGTTTCAGAAACCCATTGCATGAAGCGACTACATCTGTATATAATTAAAAGTTTTATAGGGCCCTTTTTTGTCACGCTGATTATCTCCCTTTTCGTACTGCTTATGCAGTTTTTATGGGTCTATCTTGACGAACTTGTTGGCAAAGGATTGGATTTCAGTGTAATACTTGAGTTTATTGTTTACACTATGGCCATGTTAATGACGAATGCTTTGCCTTTGGCCATGTTACTGGCATCCATTATGACCTTTGGAGACCTCGGGGAAAATAACGAATTGCTGGCGATGAAGGCGGCGGGCATTTCCCTTTACAGGATAATGAAGCCAGTGATCGTACTTAGCATTCTGCTCAGTATCGGATCTTTCTACTTCTATAATCAGGTGATACCTGTATCCTATAAAAAGCTGATAGCGCTCATGTCAAGTATCAGGCAGCTCCGTCCTGAGATCATTGTTAAAGAAGGCGTCTTTTCCAACGATATTGATAATTACTCAATTAAAGTTGGCAAAAAATCTCAAAACGGAGAAATGCTTTATGATATCATGATCTATGATCATACTGAAGAAAAGGGAAATGTAACAGTCACAGTTGCTGATTCAGGAACGATGAAGATTACCAAGGATAAAAAATATATGATCCTTAATCTCTTTTCCGGCCAAACTCATTCTGAAATGCAACCCAATGACCGGAAAAAATTGACCTATCCGGCCAGAACGGATAAATTTACCAAACAATCTATTTTTACAGTTTTGCAAGGGATGGAACTTGAACGCAAAGATGAGAGTATTTTTAAGAACCAAAACAGGGCACTTAATAATGCACAAATTGTTTATTTTCTTGATTCAATAGGCAAAACATTGGAAAAGAGAAGGATAGATCACGCATTGACTCTCACTTACTTATCGCCTTTATCCATAAATGTGGTCAAACTGGCACGGAAAGATGTTTCAGTCTCTAAGCCACTTAAAATGGTCAAATATGTCAATATCGATTCTGTAATGACCAAAGCGTCATTCCCTGTCAGATCCGGAGCGCTTAGCACAGCACTTAATAATGCCCGCAATAATGCAAGGACCATTCAGCAGGCCGAGGAAATGCTTGTGGCAACAAACAGAAATCTGAACCGGTTTGGGATTGAGTGGCATAAAAAATACACCTTTGCGATCGCATGCCTGGTTTTTCTGTTTATTGGGGCTCCTCTCGGAGCAATCATCCGGAAAGGTGGGCTGGGAATGCCGCTGGTGATTTCTGTAATACTCTTTATTTTCTATTGGATTATTACAACTACCGGTGAAAAATTCTCCCGTGAAGGTGTAACTTCAGTCTGGGAGGGTGTTTGGTTAGCAACTTTTATATTTCTCCCTGCCGGAGTGTTTTTAACCTACAAAGCAGCCAACGATTCGGTTGTATTTAATATAAATGCCTATTCTGAATTCTTCAGGAAAATTTTCAGACGTCTGGGAAAAAAAGAGGAGGCAAAACAAGACAAATAGCTTAATATTTTTTAGAATGAACAGCATAAAACTGAATACCATTGATGAGGCTGTTGAAGATCTCCGCAATGGAAAATTAATCATCGTTGTCGACGACGAGGACCGTGAAAATGAAGGTGATTTTATAGCTGCTGCCGAAAAAATCACCCCTGAAATGGTCAACTTTATGGTGACTGAAGGGAGAGGACTGATTTGTGTGCCAATAACAGAGGAGCGCTGCGAAGAACTGGATCTTGGTATGATGGTTGGGACGAATACTTCGCTCCATGAGACTCCATTTACAGTATCTGTTGATGCCGTTGGGGATAATGTTTCAACAGGTATTTCTGCACACGACCGTGCCGTTACTATTCGCATGCTTGCCGATCCGGCAACAAAGCCAAATGAGCTTGGACGTCCGGGACATATTTTCCCTTTACGTGCCAGGAGCCGTGGCGTTCTTCGCAGGGCAGGACACACCGAAGCAGCTGTGGATCTTGCGCGTCTTGCAGGGCTTGAACCTGCAGGGGTCCTGGTTGAGATCATGAATCCCGATGGTTCAATGGCCAGGCTTCCCGAACTATTTAAAATTGCCAGAAAATTTGATCTTAAATTGGTGTCAATCGAAGATCTTATTGCCTATAAAATCGATAAAGAAAGTCTTATTGAAAGAGGCGAGGAAGTTCAATTGCCTACTGCTTACGGAAAATTCAGATTAATCCCATTTCTGCAGAAATCAAACGGAGTAGAACACATTGCCCTGATTAAAGGGGAATGGGAACCTGACGATGCAGTACTGGTAAGGGTTCACTCTTCGTGCGCTACGGGAGATATTTTTGGATCCCTGCGGTGCGAATGTGGTGATCAGCTTCATAAAGCCATGGAACTTATTGACAAACAGGGGAAAGGGGTAATCGTATATATTCAGCAGGAAGGACGAGGCATTGGCCTTATGAATAAGATTAAGGCCTATAAGCTTCAGGAACAAGGGATTGATACTGTTGACGCCAATATCCATCTCGGTTTCGATCCAGACGAACGTGATTATGGTGTGGGCGCTCAAATATTATGTAGTCTGGGAGTCCGGAAGATGCGACTTCTCACCAACAATCCGGTGAAACGGGTTGGGCTTGAAGGATATGGTTTAAAAGTGGTGGAATCAATCCCTATTGTAATCAAATCAAATCCGTACAACGAGGTTTATATGAAAACAAAACGCGATCGGATGGGGCATTCCCTGTAAAATCACAAAAACTTGTATATGGCTGATAATATTGAATATAGAAGTGATTATGACTATGATCAGGTAGAAGGGGTAGACTATCATTTATCAAAAGATGGGTACCGAATTATGACTGAAAGCTTTCTGATTAAACGTGGTTATTGTTGCGGTAATGGCTGTCAAAACTGTCCTTACTTCCCAAAGGCAACTAAAGGGAACACAAACCTGCGGTAAGCAATTCGAGAGATATTTACAGGCATAATCTTCAAATCCTTAACTGATGAATGGGAAACAACTGCGCATTGTATTCATGGGAACCCCTGAATTTGCTGTCACAAGTCTGAAATCGCTCGTTGAAAATGGCTACAATGTAGTGGGTGTTGTAACTGCCCCAGACAGGCCATCGGGTCGGGGACTGCAATTGCACCAATCAGATGTAAAACGATATGCTGAAAGCTACGGCTTACCCGTGCTTCAGCCTGAAAAGCTGAAAGACGAAAATTTTCTGAGGGAATTAAAATCCTTACAGGTAGACCTACAGGTTATAGTGGCATTCAGAATGCTTCCTGAGGTAGTTTGGAATATGGCTCCTCTTGGCACCTTTAATCTTCATGGATCGCTTCTTCCCCGTTATCGTGGTGCAGCGCCCTTAAACTGGGCTATAATAAACGGAGATCATGAAACCGGAGTAACCACCTTTCTTTTAAAACAGGAAGTAGACACCGGAAATATACTTTTCCGGGAGGAAGTTCAGATCGGACCCGAGGAGACCTTTGGGGAACTTCACGACAAGCTTATGGTCATTGGGGCAAATCTTGTGATAAAAACAGTTAATGCATTGGCCGATGGTAACGTTAAACCACTTCCTCAATCCTCACTAAAAATAGACCCGGAGCGCCTTCATGCCCCAAAGATCTTCAAGGAAACCTGTAAAATCAACTGGCAAAAAACGGCTGATTCTATTCATCACCTGGTCAGAGGATTAAGTCCATACCCGGCAGCCTGGACCAGCTTCGTGGGCAGCGGATCAGAAACAGGGGTAAAAATCTTCAAAGTCGCACCAGAAAACATAAGTCATAATTATCAACCCGGGGAAATCTTAAGTGACAACAAAAATTACCTCAAAATCGCATGTGCTGACGGATTTTTACATATCAGGGATTTGCAGCTTGCCGGCAAAAAACGACTTGAAATAGCTCCGTTTCTCCGCGGCTTTCCGAACCCTACCAATTATAAGGCACTTTGATTTTCAAATGAGTAATGGGCAGAATAAAATGTTGGTATCTAATGCAACTTATATTCAAATTATTACTTTACTCAAAAATTAAATGAACATTTTTATGAAATTTCCTGACTCGCAAGTAACTATTTTGTATGTTTACATAACCTTTGAAAATACCGAAACCGGATTTTTAAAGGCTGACTTAAATTGAAAAAATGTTTCTCTCAACTCACCAAAACTAATAAAGGAGGTATTAACTATGGATAATGTTGATACAGTATCAACAGATGTGCTTATAATCGGAGGTGGTCCATCTGGCTTGGCTACCGCGATTTATTTGGCGGATAGGTTAAAACAAAAAGGGCTGAACAATCGAATACTGCTGATCGATAAGGGCAATTCCATCGGGAGCCATATTCTTTCAGGAGCAGTTATTAAACCTGATGTTTTTCAGGAGTTATTGCCTGATGTGGAATTTTCAGAAATTCCTTTCAATGCCCGGGTAACTAAAGACCGTATGGTTTTGTTAGGGGAACATAGTCATATAAAACTGCCGTTTCATGCTCCCTATATGAGTAACAAAGGTTATTATACCGCCTCATTGGGTCAGTTATGTAAGTATCTAGCCGTAAAGGCCCAGCAAAAGGGGGTTGAAATATATACCGGTTTTGCAGTAGATGAGATCCTGTACAAAGACGGAAAAGTAATTGGCGCCAAAACTAAAGATACGGGTTTGGATCACCACGGAAATCAGTTGGAGAATTTTCAGCAAGGTACACGGATTGAGGCTAAAATTACCGTTTTCGCGGAGGGGCCAAGAGGCCCTTTAACTAAAATGCTCATTAATAAGTTTAATCTCACCGAAGGGCGAAACGAACAAGTATACTCTTTGGGTTGCAAAGAGTTATGGTCCGTTCCGCAAGGGAATATCGAACCGGGTGAGATTTATCATACCCTTGGTTATCCTCTTCAGAATGATGAATTTGGCGGAGGTTTTATTTACGGGCTAAACGACAATAAAGTAGCCGTTGGAATTGTTGTCGGTCTGGATTATAAGGATCCCACATTCGATGTCCATGATGCCATGCAGGTGTGGAAGACTTCCTCATTTGTTTCTAAAATCCTAAAGGGAGGTAAATTGGTAGAATATGGTGCTAAAACACTTCCTGAAGGAGGTTATTATGCTATTCCTAAATTATACGTTGACAATGCCTTAATTGTTGGAGACGGTGCAGGATTGGTAGCAATGCCTACCTTGAAAGGGATCCATTTATCGGTTAAATCTGGTATACTGGCAGCACAAACTATAACAGAGGCACTTTCAAAAAATGACACTTCTGAAAATACGCTTAAACATTATGAAACCAGTTTAAAAAGCGGTACTATTCATAAAGAGATGTTCAAAGTCCGTAATTTCAGGCAGGGGTTTGAAAAAGGACTATTTGCCGGAGGATTTCATTTTGGGACCCAATTAATCACGGGTGGTGCAGGTTTCTTTGGCCGGCTAAGATCAATTCCAGACTATAAGACTACAGAAAAACTCAAAGATTTTAAGAAGAAGCCTTTTAAAGAACGGTTTAAGGGAAAGCTCGAATTCGATAAAGTACTGACATTTGATAAGGTAACTGATGTCTATTATTCCGGAGTATACCACGATGAACAGCAGGTGGTGCATGTCCGGATTAATGACCCCGAAAAGTATAAGAAAGTTAATATCGATCAATATGGGGCTCCTGAGCAATTTTATTGTTCCTCTGAAGTATATGAACTCCATACCAATAAGTCAGGAGAAAAGGAGATCAGAATTCATGCTGAAAATTGTATGCATTGCAGAACTTGTGACATCAAATCCCCCGGACTGGGTATTACCTGGGCAGTACCAAACGGTGGCAACGGACCGGATTTTCAAAACATGTAACAATTTAAAGATTAGGGAATAATGGCATTAACAATAATCAGTTTAATAAAGCAGGTTCCGGTCCCCAGCGAAATGAGAATGGGTGAGGATGGGTTGATGGACCGCACAAAAGCAAAATCAATTATTAATATAGATTGTCAATTCGGACTCGAAGCCGGATTACAACTCAGGAAACAACATCCAGATGCCCGGTTAATAGTGTGTTCAATGGGACCTGGATCGTTTGAAGCCTCTTTAAAAACGGCTATTTCCATGGGTTATGACGAAGCGTACCTTTTATCTGACCGCAAACTTGGAGGAAGTGATACTTATGCTACAGGCCTGGCAATTTCAACTATGCTTAAGCATCTTGGTTTTTCAAAAAACTCGAAAGACCCTTTCATTATTTTAGCCGGCCGGCAAACCAGTGATGGCGACACTGCTCACGTTCCGTCACAGGTGGCCGAAAATATGGGAATTCCACAGGCCACTTTTGTTGAAAGTGTAAAATCAGAAGGGACTAGCAGNGTAATTGCAAAGAGGATTATTGAAGGTGGATATCAAATGATGAAATTACCTATGCCTTGCGTTATTTCATTAACTCCAACTGGCATACCTCCCCGTAAACCTTCATTGAGCGGTGCNATCAAAGCCCGAAACCTGAAAATTACGACTTTTGGAATTGATGATATTGGCTTAGGAACCGAAAAAATCGGAATAAGCGGATCCCCAACCATTGTAGCAAAAGTAGTTAATATGGTTAGTGAAAGGCCACCTATAACCCTGTCAGAAGGACACAACGAAGTGTCATTGGTTGATAGTTTAATTGCTAACCTGAAAAAAGGGGGAAATGTTTTAGAAAAGAAAGAGACAGCTGCTAAAAAGGAGAGCGAACGCCCTGACTTTCCCGAAAAAGACTTTAGAAACGGAGCAAGCGGAATTGTTACCTGGGCTGAAATAACCAATGGGAATATCTCAAGACCTTCGCTGGAATTGTTAACTCCCGCCAGAAACCTGGCCACTCAGTTGGGTCATGGGACAAAGGTAATGACCCTGATGATCGGGAAAAATATCAAGGCATTGGCGCAGACGCTGATTGAACATGGTTCAGATGAAGTTATCTGCGTTGAAAATGACAGGCTTGAGGAGTACCTGGTTCTTCCGTTTGCATCGATCTTCGCACAAGTCATTAAGGAAAGAAATCCTGAAATTGCTCTTTTTGCTGCAACTACTTCCGGACGGGAATTGGCTCCCAGAATAGGGATGAGAACCAGTAGCGGAGTCACCGCTGACTGCACAGGACTTGAAATCGGAGAGTATATTGACCGGAAACAAAAAGTGATTATTACACCAATTCTGGAATCACGCCGGCCTACTTATGGAGAAAGTAAACTTGCTACTATCCTTGGATTTGTTTGTCCGCAGGTTTCAACTGCCCGGGCCGGCACATTTGAAGTTCCGCCCCGTATCAAGGATCGGAAGGGTATTATATCAGGTTTCAGCCCTGTATTGGACGAAAAAGATTTTGTTGTTGAAATTATCAAAACCGTCCGCGGTGAAGGGGGATTGCAAAATCTTTTTGATGCTGACATTATCGTTTCAGGGGGCAGAGGTACAACCAATGATAGTTTAGCACTTATAAAATCCCTTGCTGAGGCTCTGAAAAATCAGGGAGTGAATGCGGAATGGGCTTGCAGTCGTCCTGTAGTGGACGAAGGTGTTACCGAGTATGCAAGACAGGTCGGACAGACCGGCAAAACTGTTCGGCCTAAAGTATATGTAGCAGTGGGCATCTCAGGTGCTATTCAACACATCGCAGGAATGAAAGAGTCAGGTAAAGTAATCGCTGTGAATCATAATCCTAAGGCAAGCATTTTCAACAATGCAGATTTTGGGATTGTCGGCGACTACCAGGATATTCTTCCGGAATTGATCGAACGGGTCAAAGCCGGGTTCACTTTCGGTATTGAACCAAAAAAGAAAATTTAATATATATTTGTCTTGATTTAGAACTCATTATCGTAATGGATTTATGATCGTCGGGGATGACGAAAACCGTTAAAAGAGTAGTCGATTTTAATACTTGAACTAATGCATTTATTACCTATCTCATTACTTGCAATCCTTGCCGGAACNTTGTTACTGGCAAAAACCAGAAAAGAAGAGCTTGGCAAAATTTTTGCCTTTGTTTCCTGGTTCTTTATTGTTGTGGGTTTCATCCTTTTCATTGGAGTTATCTGCATCGAGACTAATGGTCATAAGTCAGGTCATCCTTGTTGTAAACAGGAGATGATGATGAAAGGTTGTAGTCGTGGAATGCACGACGGTATGTGTTGTCCACCTCCTACCGGCATGTGCAAAGGCCCCGGTGAGAAAAAGGAAAACTGCATGAAAAATGACAGTATTATGAAAACCTGTCCAAAGCATGCAGTAGGTGATAATCCTAAAATACCCAGCCCGAAATAGAAGTTTTCGGGGGAAACCCAATGAACTTTCCCAAAAAATCCTGAGATAAATCTTGGGATTTTTTCTTTTAACACAACCGATAATTTACATTAAATCATGGGTTTTATTACCTAAGAAATTAATTTGTGACATTGTAAGCCTTTTGATTGTTGGGTTATAAAGATTATTAATATCTTCGCTTGAATTTTGTGATTCTGTTCATTACAGAAGATAATGGAGTGCCATAAAATATAATATACACTAAAATTGATATGAAGACAAAAGGGTATAAGTTTTATAACACCGTTGTGGGATGGGTTATATTTCTTGTCGCAGCAATCGTTTACCTGAGTACAATCGAGCCAACTGCCAGTTTTTGGGATTGTCCGGAATTTATTACAAATGCTTTTAGTCTTCAGGTTGGGCATCCCCCGGGCGCTCCTTTCTTCATGCTCATGGGGCATATATTTACCTTGTTTGCCAGTGATACTTTACATGTGGCAGTTATGGCTAATATTATGTCGGCCCTTGCAAGTGCTTTTACTGTCTTGTTCCTCTTTTGGACAATTACCCATTTGGCCCGTAAAATAATGGGAGAGAGGGATTCTGATCCTTCCCTGCCACAAATGATCGCTATTTTAGGTGCGGGAGCTGTTGGCGCATTGGCCTATACTTTCTCTGATACTGCCTGGTTTTCTGCTGTCGAAGGTGTAGTTTTCGGAACTTCATCGGTATTTACTGCCTTTGTATTCTGGTGTATCCTGAAATGGGAAAACGAAGCAGATGAGAAATTTGCAAATCGTTGGATTATCTTAATATGCTATGTGATTGGGCTATCAATAGGTGTTCACCTGCTTAACCTATTGGCTATCCCGGCAGTTGTACTGGTCTATTATTTTAAAAAATATCCTGCTACTCCTGCAGGGATTGTTATTGCATTAGTACTGTCAATGGCTTTGGTAGGATTCGTGTTTTTCGGATTTATTCCTGGGGTGGTTATCCTTGCCCAATGGTTTGAACTGTTATTTGTGAATGGTATTGGTGCCCCTTACAATACCGGTACAATTATCTATATTCTTCTGCTAATTGGCTTAATTGTTTGGAGTGTGCGATATACTATTCAAAAGAAAAAAGCACTTGCCAATACCATAATACTTGGCTTTACCGTCATGCTGATCGGTTACTCCTCGTATGCTGTAATCGTTATCCGATCAATGGCTAACCCTCCCATGAACCAGAATAGTCCTGACAACCCGTTCTCTTTACTAACCTATCTGAATCGGGAACAATACGGTGCTAAACCAATCGTTTATGGTCAATACTACAATGCGCCTCTAAATACAGAGAATCCATACTCCAAGGGAAGTGCAAACTATGTAGAACGCAATGGCAGATACGAAATATCAGATTATAAGCAGGCCGCAAATTATGATAGCCGGTTTATGACTTTCTTCCCCCGGATGTTCAGTTCTACGCCGGATCATGTCAAAGAGTATCAGAACTGGGCAAATATTAAAGGGACCCCTATTCAGGTTACCAACAGGGAAGGGGAGCCCCAACGGATTATGAAGCCTACTTTCATGGAGAATCTTAGCTTTTTCTTCTCTTACCAGATTAACTGGATGTATTGGCGATATTTTATGTGGAATTTTTCCGGACGTCAGAATGACAACCAGGGTTATGGCGATATTTTAAACGGGAACTGGATCACCGGATTTAATTTCCTTGACTCTATCCGGCTGG
>TBL_comb47_HYPODRAFT_10000948_pt1 | contig 38326 bp, 31 predicted proteins | sample TroBogypolimnion_40_FD_10682 | JGI IMG/M metagenome (IMG submission 10682)
GGGCTCACCTCCACGGCCCAGGCCCTGGACTTCCCGGGGCCGGAACCCGGCAAGGCCAAGGCGAGCCTCGTCCAGGGTCAGTCGCTGGCCTTGTCCAATCAGGCCCTGGCCCTGTCCTGGTCCACCTTTGGCGGGCGCCTGCAGCCGACCACCTTCCGGGACCTGCTGGGGGGCCACCTGCTGGAGGCGCCCCTGGAGGCCTTCACCCTGGAGTTCCAGGACGGCACGCATCTCAAGGCCAGCCGCATGCAGGCCACGGCCTTTCGGGTGGAGGCTCTGGTCGGGGATCCGAAGTCCGTGGGTGAAGCGGGGCGCCTGCCAGGGCAGCGGGTCTCCGCGACCCTGAATGCTCCCAACGGGACACTGCGAGCCCACTGGCAGGCCACCCTGCGGGACGGCTCCAACTACATTCGCCAGGAACTGCAGCTCACGGCCCTGAAAGGTGACGTCGACCTCGCCCGGGTGCGGCTCATCAATCACTGGCTGAAAGGCGCCGAAAGCACGGGCCGCGTGGCGGGTTCGCCCGTGGTGGCGGACACGGTATTCACGGGGCTGGAGCATCCCATGGCCCGGACCCAGTTGGAGGCCGGGGGGGCCCCGAAGCTCATTCCCGCGCCGGGCACGGAGGATGGTCCCTTGGCGCCGGACCGCCCGGAACCTCGCGAGACCCGGGAGCCGGAGCCCCGCTGGGGCCGGACCCACGTCCAGAGCTGGCTGGACCTGGCCCTGCCCCTCCGGGAGGGGCGCAGCCTGCAGCTCTCCTCGGTGCTGGGTGTGGTGCCCCCGGGCCAGCTGCGGCGGGGCTTCCTCTTCTACCTGGAGCGGGAGCGGGCCCACGCCTACCGGCCCTTCCTCCACTACAACTCCTGGTACGACATCGGCTATTTCACGCCCTACAACGAGCAGGATTGCCTCGGCGTCATCGAGGCCCTGGGTCGGGAGCTGGTCCAGAAGCGGGGCGTGAAGCTGGACTCCTTCCTCTTCGACGACGGCTGGGACGACACCGCCAAGGGAGGCCAGTGGGCCTTCCACGCGGGCTTCCCCAAGGGCTTCACACCCCTCAAGGAGGCGGCTGAAAAGCTGGGAGCCGGGCCCGGGGTCTGGCTCTCGCCCTGGGGGGGCTACGGCCCGCCCCGCGTGGCCCGGCGGCGCAGCGGCCAGGCTGCGGGCTTCGAGGTGGTGCCGGATCCCTGGGCCAAGGATGCGGAATACGGGCAGCTCTTTGCCCTGTCGGGGCCCAAGTACTACGAGAGCTTCCATCGGGCCTGCCTGGATCTGGTGACCCGCTACGGGATCAACCAGTTCAAGCTGGACGGCACCGGCAGTGTGAACACCGTGATCCCGGGCAGCCGCTTCGGCAGCGATTTCGAGGCGGCCATCGCCCTCATCGGCGACCTGCGCCAGGCCCGGCCGGACCTGTTCATCAACCTCACCACGGGCACCTGGCCCTCGCCCTTCTGGCTCACGATCTGCGACAGCATCTGGCGCGGCGGGGTGGACCACGACTTCGCCGGCGTGGGCCCGGACCGGGAGCGCTGGATCACCTACCGGGACGCGGACACCTACGAGCGTGTGGTGGCGGCGGGGCCGCTCTATCCCCTGAACAGCCTCATGCTCCACGGCATCCTCTACGCCAAGGGAGCCAAGGGGCTGAACTTGGATCCGGCCAAGGCCTTTGTCCACGAGGTGCGGAGCTATTTCGGTTCTGGCACCCAGCTCCAGGAGCTCTACCTCTCGCACGGCCTCCTGAGCCCCGCGGACTGGGACAGCCTGGCCGAGGGGGCCCGCTGGTCCCGGGCCAATGCCGCCACCCTGGTGGACACCCACTGGGTGGGCGGGAGCCCCCGCAAGCTGGAGGTCTATGGCTGGGCCTCCTGGTCCCCGGGGAAGGGCATCCTGACGCTGCGCAACCCCGGCGCCGAGGCTCAGGGCTTCAGCCTGGACCTGGCCAAGGTGCTGGAGTTGCCCGCCGGTGCGTTCGAGGCCTGCCTGGTCCGACCGGCCTTCCCCCAGCGGGAGCTGAAGGATCTGGAAGGTCGCCTGAACCCCCGGAAGCCCATGACCATCACGCTGAAGCCTTTCGAGGTGCTGGTTTTTCAGGCCCTGCCCGCGCCGCGCTAAGGCCCCGCAGGGGTTCAGGACCGGGCCTTCCCTGGCACTGAGGCTGTGATCCAGGTCGCATCGGAGGGGGCAGGGTTCTTTCCCTCCATGTCGTGAAGGGCGCGCCTCTGATAGTCTCGAAGGGTTGGGCCTCCCCGGGGGCGGCCCTGCCGGGAAGCCGCCCATGGATAAGCTCGCGAGTCTGCTTCACATGACCCCTGCCATCTTCTGGATGGTTGCCAAGGTCATCATCGTCTTTTCGGGCGTCATGGCCCTGGCGTCCGTCTGGACCTGGGTCGAGCGCCGAGGCTCGGCCATGATCCAGGACCGCATCGGCCCCAACCGGGCCGCGCTGTTCGGCAAGATCCGGATCATCGGCCTGGCCCAGCTGCTGGCGGATGGCATCAAGTTCTTCTTCAAGGAGGACCTGGTCCCCGAGGAGGCCAACAAGGGCCTCTTCTGGCTGGCCCCCTTCCTGGCCTTCGTGCCCGCTCTCATGGGCTTTGCCGTCATTCCCTTCGGCAAGAGCTTCGTGAGTGACGGTGTGACCTACCACATGTCAGTGCTGGACCCCGGCAATGGCATGGGCCTGCTCTACCCCCTGGCCATCGGCGGCATGGCTGTCTATGGCGTGCTGCTGGCGGCCTGGTCCAGCAACAACAAGTGGTCCATCCTCGGCGGCATGCGCGCCTCGGCGGCCATGGTGAGCTACGAGATCGGCATGAGCCTAGCTGTGGTGGCCCTCTTCATGACCACCGGCGGCTACGATCCCTCCGAGGTCATCAAGGTGCAGGGCCACCTCCCCTGGGCCTGGAACTTCTTCCATCAGCCCCTGGGTTTCCTGGTCTTCTTCACCTGCATGTTCGCCGAGACCAACCGCCTCCCCTTCGACTTCGCCGAAGGTGAGAGCGAGATCGTGGCCGGCTTCAACACCGAATACGGCGCCATGAAGTTCAGCCTCCTGGCCCTGGCGGAGTATTCGCACCTGATGACCGCCTCGGCCCTGGTGGCCACGCTCTACTTCGGCGGCTGGCAGGTGCCTTTTGTGGCGGATCCCCCGGTGCTGCTGTCCGTGGGTGCCTTCCTGGTGAAGATGCTGTTCTTCGCCTGGGTCTTCGTCTGGATCCGCTGGACCCTGCCGCGCTTCCGCTACGACCAGCTCATGCACATGGGCTGGAAGGTGATGTTGCCGTTGTCCATGGCCAACCTGGTCTTCCACGCCTGGCGCATGAGCCAGGGTCATTGAGGAGGGGGCGATGGGCGTTGTCGTCGTAAAAGTTGAGCTGAGCTGGCTGGACCGCACCTATGTCTGGCCGATCCTGAAGGGCATGGGGATCACGTTCCAGCACTTCATCAAGAACCTGTTCACCTCCACGGCCAACCGCTACACGGTCCAGTATCCGGACATGAAGCGGGAGATCCCCGCGGGCTACCGCGGCCTCCACGAACTCAAGCGCTTCGAGGACGGGGCCATCAAGTGCGTGGCCTGCTTCATGTGCCAAGAGGCCTGCCCGGCCCGCTGCATCAGTATCGAGGCCGAGGAGTTCAGCGACCTCAACATCACTCAGGGCTTCGAGGAGAAGCGCCCGGCCAAGTTCTCCATCGACATGCTGCGCTGCATCTACTGCGGCATGTGCGAAGAGGCCTGCCCCAAGGATGCCATCTGGCTGCGCGACACCTACGAGGTGGCAGCCTACGACCGGCTCTCCATGAAATTCGGCAAGTGGGACCTCATGAACACCTACGCCAAGGCGGACGGCAAGGATGAGATCACCCAGGACACGACCCCCACTGTGCCCCGCCGCACGATCGTGATGTAGGAGAAGCCATGTTCATCACCTTCGCCCTCATCACCCTCATCGCCGCCTTGGGCATGCTGCTCCAGAAAAACGTCATTGTCGCGGGCCTCTGCATGGTGGCCGCCTTCTTCGGCGTGGCGGGCCTCTTCCTGCTGCTGGCCAACCCTGTGGCGGCCGCCTTCCAGGTCATCGTTTACACCGGCGCGATCATGGTGCTGGTGCTCTTCGTGATCATGATGTTGAACAGCCACGAGGAGGAGAAGGCCGAGGTCTCCCACCCCATCCAGCGCTGGGTTTCGGTCGCACTGGTGGGTGCGCTCTGTGTCGGCGCCGTGAAGCTGGTGTTGGCCTCTCCGGGGCTGAAGGCCCTGAACGCCTCCGGCGCGGCCATGCCCACAGCCATGAACCTGCAGAAGGTTGGCTTCTCGCTCTTCGCGGACCAGCTGCTGGGCTTTGAGGTGGCAGGCCTGCTGCTGCTGTCGGCCATGATCGGCGCGGTCGCGCTGACCAAGCGGAATCTGTGAGGAGCCAGCGATGACCTGCATGGATTCAATCCTCTGCGGCAGCCTCCAGGGCTACCTGGTGGTGTCCCTCCTCCTCTTCGCCATCGGCCTGGCAGCGGTGCTGCTGCGCCGCACTCTGCTCATGCAGTTCATGGGTGTGGAGTTGATGCTGAATGCGGCCAATGTGGCCCTGTTGGCCTTCGCCCGCTTCCGCGGCGGAGACGCCCAGGCCATGGTCTTCTACCTCTTCATCATCGCCGTGGCCGCCTGCGAAGCGGCCGTGGGCCTGGCGCTGATCATCGGGCTCTACCGCCATCGGGACACCACCGATTCGGACCGGGCCTCGAGCCTGAAGCAGTGAGGGTGCGATGAACAAGTACTACTGGCTCATTCCGATCCTCCCCCTGATGGGCGCGGCCTTCAATGGCCTGCTGGGCAAGCGCGCCGGCAAGGGCGTCGTCACCTTCGTGGCGCTGGGCGTCGTCCTGGGCTCCCTGCTCCTGGGATTCTCGGCCTTCTTCGCCATGAAGGGCCTGCCGGACCACCGCCTGATCCTGAACTATGGCGAGTGGATGGCCACGGGCAGCCTCAGTGTCCCTTTCGGCCTGGCCATCGATCCCCTCAGCGGGACCATGATGCTGGTCATCACCGGCATCGGCTTCCTCATCCACCTCTACTCCGTGGGGTACATGCATGACGACGAAGGCTACTACCGGTTCTTCGCCTACCTGAACCTCTTCGTGTTCTTCATGCTCACCCTGGTGCTGGGCTCCAGCCTGGTGCTGATGTTCGTGGGCTGGGAGGGCGTGGGTCTCTGCTCCTACCTGCTCATCGGCTACTTCTTCGAGACGGACTTCGCGCCGGAGGCCGGCCTCAAGGCCTTCCTCATGAATCGTGTGGGCGACCTGGGTGTGGCCATCGGCATGATGGTGCTCTTCGCCGCCTTCGGTACCCTGACGGTCTCGGACATCCTCACCCAGGCGGGCCACGTGGCCCCCGAGGTGGGCTTCGGCGTCCTCACCTTTGCCACCCTCATGCTCTTCGTGGGCGCCACGGGCAAGAGCGCCCAGCTGCCCCTCTACCTCTGGCTGCCGGACGCCATGGCGGGCCCCACCCCTGTCAGCGCCCTCATCCACGCGGCCACCATGGTTACCAGCGGCATCTACATGATCTGCCGCCTGGCCCCGGTCTTCACCCTCACGCCCATCACCATGAATGTCGTGGCCTGGGTGGGCGCGGGCACGGCCCTCTTCGCCGCGACCATCGGCCTGGTGCAGCGCGACATCAAGAAGGTCCTGGCCTACTCCACGGTCTCCCAGCTGGGCTACATGTTCCTGGGTCTGGGCGCCTCGGGTTTCGCGGCGGGCTTCTTCCACGTCTTCACCCACGCCTGGTTCAAGGCCCTCCTCTTCCTCGGGGCCGGCAGCGTCATCCACGCCATGCACCACGAGCAGGACCTCTTCAAGATGGGCGGCCTGCGGAACAAGACCAAGATCACCTTCTTCACCATGGTCGCCGGCACCGTCGCCATCATGGGCTTCCCCGGCACCAGCGGCTTCTTCAGCAAGGACGAGATCCTCTACTTGGCCTTCCTGAAGAGTCCCGTCCTGTGGGTGATCGGCGTCATTGCCGCCTGCTGCACCAGCTTCTACATGTGGCGCCTCATGGCCCTGACGTTCTGGGGTGAACCCCGGGACCACCACGCCTACGACCACGCGCACGAGAGTCCCTACTCCATGACCGTGCCCCTCATGGTCCTGGCTGCGGGTTCGCTGCTCTGGGGCTTCTGGGGCGTGCCCGAGGCCTTCGGCGGCCACTTCGCCGTAGGCGAGTGGCTGAAGCCCGCCCTCACCTATGGTCAGACCCACGCCGCCCACGGCCACCACGAGGGTCCAGCGATTCTTCTGGCGATCATTTCCACGACCTTGGGCCTGGGCTGCGGCTTCGCTGGCTGGACCATCTTCAAGAAGGGCCCCGCCGCCGAGCTGGCCTTCGCCGCCAAGTATCCCTTCGTCCACAACCTCCTGCTGAACAAGTACTACGTGGATGAGGGTGTGGAGCTATACCTGCTGGCGCCCATCCGCTGGTTCGGCAACCTGCTGTGGAAGCTCTTCGATGTGATCCTCATCGACGGTGTGGGTGTGAACCTGCCGGGCGCGTTGGCCCGGGTCTTCGGAGACTTCACCGCCCTCTTCCAGACCGGCCGGGTGCGCAACTACGCGCTCAGCATGGCGCTGGGGGCCGCGGTCCTCCTCTATGTCTTCCTGAAGTAGGTGGGGCGATGACCTGGCTGAACTCCCATCCCCTGACCTTTCTGGTCTTCGCGCCGACCCTGCTGGGCCTGCTGCTCATGCTGCTGCCCCAGACCCTGGGTCGGCTGGCCCGCATGCTGGGCTTCATGGGCGCCCTGGCCTTCTTCGCCCTCAGCCTCTCCTGGCTCCTGGGCCACACTGGCAGTCCCATCGTGGAGCGCGCCCCCTGGTTCACCCTGGTGGGCCTGCCTGTCGACTATGCCCTGGCCGTGGACGGCCTAAACTTCTGGCTGGTGATCCTCACGACCTTCCTGGTGCCCCTCACCATGCTGGGGACCTGGGACAGCCTGAAGGATCGCATCGGGACCTTCGCGGGCCTCTTCCTCCTGCTGGAGACGGGCATGCTGGGTGCCCTGATGGCCCAGGATCTGTTCTTCTTCTACCTGTTCTGGGAAGCCATGCTCATCCCGATGTATTTCATGATCGGGGTCTGGGGTGGCGATGAGCGCCGCTACGCCGCCAACAAGTTCTTCCTCTACACCCTGGGCGGCTCCCTACTCTGGCTGGTGGCCCTCCTCTACCTGGCCAACAAGGCTGGCGGCTTCAACCCCGCGCTCATGGGTCAGGCCGCTTCGGCGCTGCCCTTCGGTGTCCAGTGCTGGCTCTTCGTCGCCTTCGCCGTGGCCTTCGCGATCAAAGTGCCCCTGTTCCCCCTGCACACCTGGCTGCCGGACGCCCACGTCCAGGCGCCCACGGCGGGCTCCGTCATCCTGGCCGGCGTCCTGCTGAAGCTGGGTGGATACGGCTTCCTCCGCTTCGCCATCCCGATGTTCCCCTCGGCGGCCATGCACTACGCCAAGCCCATCGCCATCCTCAGCGTCATCGCGATCGTCTATGGTGCGTTGGTGGCCATGGTGCAGCGCGACATCAAGAAGCTGGTGGCCTATTCCTCCGTGAGCCACATGGGCTTCGTGATGCTGGGGCTGGCCTCCTTCACGGTCATCGGCACCCAGGGCGCCATCCTCCAGATGCTCAACCACGGCATCAGCACCGGCGCGCTCTTCCTCCTAGTGGGCATGATCTACGACCGGGCCCACACGCGCCAGATCGCCGACTTCGGCGGCGTGGCCGTGAAGATGCCGGTGTTCACGGGCTTCTTCCTGGTGGTCACCCTCAGTTCCATCGGCCTGCCCCTCACCAACGGGTTCGTGGGCGAGTTCTGGATCCTGAACGGCACCTTCCTGTCGGGCTTCCCCTGGGGCCGCCTCTACGCCTGCCTCGCCACCTCCGGTGTGCTGCTGGGAGCCGTCTACATGCTCTGGATGTTCAAGCGGGTCTTCTGGGGCCCCGAGAACAAGGACGAGCACAGCGGCACCCACCATCTGCACAGCGACTTGAACGCCCGGGAAGTGGCCGTGCTGCTGCCCCTGGTGGTCCTGATCATCTGGATGGGCATCCACCCCAAGACCTTCGTGGCCATCAGTGAGGCCCCCGTGACGGCCCTCCTGGCCGAGGCCAAGGCCCCCGCGGTGCGAACCTTCGTCCTCAAGCCCGCCGTGCATGAGCCCGCCGCCCTTGAAGCCCCCGCGGGCCATGAGGCGGCCCACGAAGCGCACGCCGCCCAACCCGCCGCCCACGAGGTGCACTGATGAGCCTCACCCCCAGCCAATGGGCGGCCCTGCTGCCGCTGATCTTCCCGGCCTTGGGCGCCTGCCTGATTCCGCTCATGGCCCTCGACAAGGACCAGGCCACCTCGAAGGCCATCCGGGGCGTCATGTACGGTACGGCCCTCCTGGCCGTGGGTGCCAGCTTCTGGTACCTGACCGACCTCTGGACGACCGGCGCCCAGCCCAGCTTCTACCAGTTGCGCATGGACCGCCTAGCCCAGTTCACGGGCATCTTCGTGGGTGTGGCCGCGGCCATGACCATCCTCCAGAGCTGGGACCACTTCCACCAGGAAGGCTGGGTGAAGGGCGAAACCCTCTCCCTGCTGCTGTTCTCCGTGACGGGCATGATGCTCTTCGCCTCCACTACGAACTTCGTCACCCTCTTCCTGGGCCTGGAGCTCTTCAGCCTGCCCCTCTACGCCATGGTGGGCACCGTGCGGGCCCGCTCTGAGAGCGCTGAAGGCGGCATGAAGTATTTCCTCACGGGTGCCGTGGCTTCCAGCTGCTTTCTCATGGGGGGCGTGCTCATCTATGGCCTCAGCGGCACCTTGGATCTGAGCGCCGCCGCCCTCACCCTCCAGCACCAGGGCCTGGCCCTGGATCCGCTGGTCCTGGCGGGTGCAGCCCTCCTGCTCCTGGGCTTCCTGTTCAAGGTCTCGGCCGTCCCCTTCCACCAGTGGACGCCGGATGCCTACGAGGCCTCGCCCCATCCCATCGCCGGCTTCATGTCCGTGGCCACCAAGGGCGTGGCCATCATCGCCCTCATGCGCGTCTTCCCGGGAAGCTTCGCGCCCCTGGGCGCCGTGGGCGTGAAGATGCAGTCCGTGCTCGCCCTCCTGGCCCTGGCCACCCTGGTGGTGGGCAACCTCACGGCCCTGGTCCAGACCAACGTGAAGCGCATGCTGGCCTATTCCAGCATCAGCCACGCAGGCTACCTGCTCCTGGGCTTCGTGGCGGGCACCCCCGCCGCCTACAACGGCATGCTGTACTACCTTGTCATCTACCTGGCCATGAACATGGGCGCCTTCGGGCTCCTGACGGCCTTCGGGCTGGTGGGCGAGAAGACCACCTTCGACGACCTGCGGGGTCTGGGGTGGAAACGGCCCGCCATGGGCATCTGCGCAGCCATCTTCATGCTGAGCCTGGCGGGCATCCCCCCCTTCGGCGGCTTCTACGGCAAGTACATGATCTTCAAGGAACTGGTCGGCACCGGCCACGTGGGCATGGCCATCGTGGGCGTGATCGCGAGCCTCGTGTCAGCCTATTACTATCTGCGCTTCCTGGTGGCCCTCTTCCTCCAGTCCCCCAGCGCCGAAGCTGAGCGTCTGGCCTCGGACCGGCCGCTGATCCACGCGCCCCTGGCTGGCGCCACGGTCCTGGTGGCCGCCCTCATCGTGCTGGCGGGGGGCTTTCTGCAGACCTTCCTGGCGGACGGCTTCACCCGGCGGGCCCTGGTAGATGGCCTCGGCCTCCTGCGCTAGGTCACAAAATAGGTTTCAACCAAGCGACTCGACTGGTGGTCAATACATCGTTATGCGAAGGTTAAGGCTGGTCCTTGCTGAAAAGGCCTGGCCCATTGATATCTGGAGCGCGGCGCCATGAAGCGGAACACCTGGATCGGCATTGGAATCGGCCTTGTTCTGGTAGGTGGGGGTACCGTCTACTCCTGCACCCGGCCCAAGGACGAAGTGAAGTGGCGCCTGGCCAAGATCGAACGCGGCAACATCACCCAGCGCATCAACGCCACGGGCGCCGTGAATCCCGTGGTGCAGGTGGCCGTGGGCACCCAGGTCTCGGGCGTCATCTCGGCCCTCTACGTGGACTACAACAGCATCGTGAAGAAGGGCCAGCTCATCGCCCAGATCGACCCCACGGTCTGGGACACCCAGCTTCAGGACGCCGAGGCCACCCTCCTGCGCTCCCAGGCTGCCTTCGACTTTGCCGATGCGGACTACCGTCGCAGCAAGCGTCTGGCTGAGGACAAGCTCCTGGCGGACCAGGATCTGGAGACCAAGGAGACGGCCCTCAAGAACGCCAAGGGGAACCTGGTCTCTGCCAAGGCCTCCCTGGACCGCGCCAAGGCCAACCGTGCCTACTGCGACATCACGGCTCCCGTGGATGGCGTGGTCATCTCCCGCCTGGCGGATGTGGGCCAGACCGTGGCCGCCAGCTTCAGTACCCCCAACCTCTTCCAGATCGCCCAGGATCTCTCCCAGATGAAGGTGCAGGTTTCCATCGGCGAATCCGACATCGATGACGTGCAGGTGGGCCAGCGCGCCATGTTCACCGTGGACAGCCTCCCCGACAAGCAGTTCGCCGCCACCGTGAGCCTCGTCCGCCAGGAACCCATTACGACCTCCAACGTGGTCACCTATGTGGTGGAGATCATCGTGCCCAACGAGCCCCTGGAGGGGTCCGATGATTCCACCGGCGCGCCTGGTTCCAGAGGCTCCCGCAAAGTAGATGGCAAGGGGGGCCAAGGGCCCCACGGGAAGCCCGAGGCCGCACCCGCGGGCAAGGCCGCCACTCCTGAAGCGGCGCCCGATCCCGAGAAGGCCTGGGAGCGCATGAAGGACCGCATGGCGGCCCAGGGCGTCACCAAGGAGGCCTTCCTGAAGCGCTTCAAGGAGCGCCAGGCCCAGGAGCGACCCGCACCGCGCCCCGTTCAGACCATGGTGCCCAGCGCTGCCAAGATGGATCGTGCGGCCCTGGCCCACACCCCCGGCGGTGCCAGCCTCCTGGAGGGGCCCAAGTTCACGGGCTCCCTGGCCCTGCGTCCTGGCATGACCGCCAATGTCACCATCGTCACCAACCAGCGGAGGGATGTCATCCGCGTGCCCAATGCAGCCCTGCGCTTCAACCCCTCGGCCTTCATCAAAGATGACAAGAAGGCCGACGGCCCCCGCCTGGGCCAGCCCATGATGATGGGCGGTGGGCAGCGTCCCGGCGGCCAGAGCGGCGCCGGGACCGGCAGCAAGGGCGGCACTGTGGTGAAGCGTCAGGATCGGGTCTGGGTGCTGGAGAACGGCAAGCCCAAGGCCATCGAACTCAAGGGTGGCATCACGGACGGCCAGTTCACCGAACTGCTGGGTGAAGGCCTCCAGGAGGGCATGCAAGTCATCGTGGGTGTGGAGAATAACAAGCAGGCCGGCGGCAGTCCCGCGCCCCTGGGCGGCGCACCGGGTGCTCCGGGTGGCGGCGGACGGCGTTAGCCGGGAGATCCCATGCGGTTCCTCGAATTCCTCAAGCTGGCCCTCTTTGCCATTACTCGCAATAAGATGCGGGCCTTCCTTACCATGCTCGGCATCATCGTGGGCGTGGGGGCCGTCATCGCGATGATCGGCATCGGTGAGGGATCCAAGCGGGCTTCCATCGCGCTCATCCAGAACATGGGCTCGAATATGCTCCAGATCTTTCCCGGGGCCGGGAGCAACCGCTTCGGGCCCTCGGCCATTGGCAGTGCCGACATCCTGCTGGAAAGCGATGTGCCCCTCATCGAACAGGAGCTCTCCGGCAGCAGCGTCGTGGCTGCCAGCCAGCTGGTCCGCACGGGGCGCACCCTCATCTACCAGACCAACAACTACAGCTCCTCCATACAGGGCTCCAACCCCAACTTCCTGCAGATCCGGGGCTGGGACGTGGAGTCTGGCCGCTTCTTCACGGATGCTGAGGTCCGGGGCATGGCCAAGGTCTGCGTCCTGGGCCAGACCGTGAAGGAGAACCTCTTTCCCGGCGGTGAGGATCCTGTGGGCCAGACCATCCGCATCGGCCCCCTGCCGTTCCTGGTGGTGGGCGTGCTAGAGAAGAAGGGCGCGGGCATGTTCGGTGACCAGGATGACCTGGTCGTGGCCCCCTACACCACGGTCATGCGCAAGATCATGGGCCGCGACAAGATCCAGCAGATCATGCTGAGCGCCCAGGAAGGGAAGGCTGATCAGGCTCAGGCCGAGGTCACGGCGCTGCTCCGCCAGCGCCTGAAGGTGGCCCCCAAGGACGACGATCCGTTCATGATCCGCAAGCAGGACGACATCGTGCAGATGCAGACCCAGCAGGCGGGCATCCTCACGGCCCTTCTGGCCGTGGCCGCCAGCATCTCCCTGGTGGTGGGCGGCATCGGCATCTCGAACATCATGCTGGTGAGCGTCACCGAGCGAACCCGGGAGATCGGCATCCGCCGGGCCCTGGGCGCCACCCAGCGCAGCATCCTGTGGCAGTTCCTCACGGAGGCCGTGGTGCTCTCCCTGCTGGGCGGCATCATCGGCATCGGCTTCGCCTACAGTACGGTCTTCATCCTCCAGAAGTTCAGCATTCCCGCCGTGACCGAGTCCTGGGCCGTGGCCCTGGGCCTGGGCTTCTCCGGTGTCGTGGGCGTGGCTGCGGGCTTCCTGCCGGCGGTGAAGGCGGCGAATCTGGATGTCATCGACGCGCTGAGATACGAGTAGCAGTGACGGAGCCAAACAGTTCCCACGACCCCTACGCGGCGCTGCGCCACAGCAGCTACCGCTGGTTCGTGTTGTCTCTGGGCCTCGCCACCCTCGGCATGCAGATGCAGGGCGTGGTCGTGGGCTGGCAGGTCTATGCCCGCACAGGTGACCCCCTGGCCCTTGGCTTCGTGGGCTTGTCCGAGGCGCTGCCCTTCCTGGCCCTGGTGCTCTTCGGGGGTCACGTGGCGGACCGAGTGAACCGGTTGCGGATCTGCATGGCCACCATCCTCGGGCTGGCCTTCTGCTCGGCCCTGCTCCTGGCCTTCACATGGCGCTACCAGGTCGGGGCCCTGGCCCGGGCCGTGTGGCCCATCTATGGCGTCATCTTCCTCACGGGCCTCGTGCGGGCCTTCTACCGGCCCGCCAACACCGCCCTGGCCACGGACCTGCTGCCCAAGGAACACTATGCCAACGGCTCCACCTGGCGGGTAGCGGTCTTCCACGGCGGCATGGTCGTGGGCCCCGCCATTGGCGGCCTGGTCTACGCCTGGCGCGGCCCCGTGGCGGCCCACTTCCTGGTGATGCTGCTCCTGACCAGCGGCTTCCTGGGGCTTTTCTTCATTCAATACGTTCCACGCGTCATCGCCCCCCGGGCGGGCTCCATCCTGACGAGCCTGGGCGAGGGCCTCCGTTTCGTCGCCTCCCAGCGGCTGCTGCTGGGGGCCATCAGCCTGGACCTCTTCGCGGTGCTCTTCGGCGGTGCCGTGGCGGTGCTGCCCGTATTCGCCCGGGAGATCCTGCACACAGGCCCCCAGGGGCTTGGCGCCCTGCGGGCCGCCCCGGCCGTGGGCTCGGTGCTCATGGGCTTTGCCATGGCCCACATGCCACCGCTGCGGCGGGCGGGGCGGACCCTGCTGGTCTGCGTGGCCACCTTCGGCCTCACCATGATTGCCTTCGCCCTCAGCCGCAGCTTCGCGCTGAGTCTTTTTCTGCTGGCCGCCAGCGGCGCCGTGGACAATGTCAGCGTGGTGCTGCGCTCCACCCTTCTCCAGATGGTCACCCCGGAGCAGATGCTGGGCCGGGTGTCGGCCGTGAACCAGGTCTTCATCGGCTCCAGCAACGAGATCGGCGCATTCGAGAGCGGCCTGGCCGCGCGACTCCTGGGCCTCGTGCCCTCCGTGGTCTTCGGCGGCTGCATGACCCTGCTGGTGGTGGGCATCACCGGGTGGAAGGTGCCCGAGCTGCGCAGGATGGATCGGATTGGTTGAGACTGGCCGCTGGGCGAGGCCTGCTCAGCGCGGCTCTTGGCGCCGGCCCATCGCAAAGTCCCGGTGCGGCGCTGAGATAGAAAACACTTAAGAGAAAACGGCCCTTTTTTGGGCCGTTTTCTCTGCCGCTGAAGCCTGGGTTAGAGAACGGCCAACGCCGCGTTGTAGTCGGGCTCCTCGGCGATCTCGGGGACCAGCTCGGTGTGGATCACCTTGCCGGCGGCGTCGAGCACCACCACGGCGCGGGCCAGTAAGCCCTTGAGGGGGCCGTCGACCAGGGTCACGCCGTAGTTCTGGCCGAACTCAGGTGCGCGGAAGGCGGAGACGGGGACCACGTTGTCCAGGCCTTCGGCGCCGCAGAAGCGCTTCTGGGCGAAGGGCAGGTCGGCGCTGATGCAGAGCACGGTGGTGTTGGGCTTCTCGTTGGCGCGGGCGTTGAACTTGCGGACGCTGGCGGCGCAAGTGGGGGTGTCAACGCTGGGGAAGATGTTCAGCACCACCCGCTGGCCGGCCAGGTCCTGGCCCGAGACTTCGGACAGGTCCGTGCGCACCAGGGTGTAGGCCGGGGCTGCGGTGCCCACCTTGGGCAGCTCGCCAGAGGTGTGGAAGGGATTGCCTTTGAGGGTGACCTGGGCCATGTGGGCTCCTGTGGTTGAGAGCCTTCAGTTTACCTGCTCGTGTGACCTTCGCATGGACCCGGGGGACATTGTCAGGAACAATCGGAACTTCGGTGCCGGGCACAGTCCTGGATGTTGCGAGGTGACCTTCTGTCCCTGCAGGCCCAGGCCCTGGAAGCCCAGGCGGGGCTCAGAGCCCTGCAGGCCTAGATGAAAGCCGTGAATGAAACCCTCTGGACCATCGAGGACGAAATCCGCGACTGCGAGCGGCACCAGGACTTCGGCGCCCGCTTCATCGAGCTGGCCCGGGCCGTGTACCACGAGAACGACGGCCGTGCCCAGGTGAAGCGCCAGATCAACGAACTCCTGGGCTCGGACCTGGTGGAGGAAAAGTCGTACCAGGCCTACTGAGCGGCTACTTCGGCGGAAATTTTACGAGAATGTCGCGGACGGCCTTGGGCACCACCTCGTCGGCGTCCTCGGGGTTGCTGAGGCCCGTGAGGGCCCCGGCGGCGGCGCCCTGCCAGATCATCTGGTTGCTCTTGAAGTCCACGATCTCGATGACGATGGTGCCTTCCTTGTAGTGGCGTACCCGGCTGGTGGTGGTGCTCACGCCGCCGTAGAAGGGACGGTAGCCCCAGCCCCAGCCCGTGCGGACGTTGGTGCGGACCTTCCGGTCCGTGACGATGGGGTAGTAGGTCACAAGGAAGTCGGGATCAGCCTTGGTCTCCATGGTGAAGCCCTTGGCCTGGAGCTCCCGCTCCACGGCGGCCCGAACCCGCTTGTCCATGAGGGTCGTGGTGCCCCCGGTGCCCTTCTTGGAGGTGTAGTAATCGAAGGTCTTGTATTTGGCATAGGAGGCCGTGACGTCGTAGTCGTAGGTGACGTTGTAGCTGGAACAGCCCACCAGCAGGGCCAGGGGTAGCAGGGCGGTGGCGGGGTGGAACAGGCGCATGCAGAATCCTCCGGGTACCAGTATGGAGCCCCCGGGCCAGGAAATGGTTGAGTCAAAGGCTGGCAACAGCCCCCCTCTATCCCAGGGGGGGCGCTTCGAGGATCAGGGGTGGGGGCTCATCAGCGATGAGGGCTTCGAACTCCTGCCTGAATTCCTGCAGGCTCAGCCCGATGGTGGCTGCGAACTTCGCCAGCTCATGGGGGTCTTCGAAATCATCTCGGCGGAGGCGGATCATGTAGCGGCGGGCGATGGCGTAGCGGGTGGAGTGGATGTCCACCTGGCGCAGCCGCGCCTTTCCGGTCACCGGGTCCAGCATATGCGCAAAGGGGATGGGCACGAACTGGCCCCCCTGCAGGGACACCATCAGGGCATTGCCGCCGGAGAGCAGCACCTTGGCCGCACAGTAGCCCAGGTCCCTCGTGTATTCCATGTCAAAGGGAATGGGGTCGGCGCAGCGCAGCTCGTAACCGATGTTTTTCGCCACGATGGTGGACTTGATGCTGAAGGACTGCAGCCGTTTCTGCACCCGGGCCTTCAGGAGCTCTCCCAGGTTGATCTCGGCCAGGCGGAGGTTGCCATGGGCATCGCGCTCCACTTCCTCCAGCTGGGCCAGATCCTCGGGGGTGATGGACAGCGTCAGCCCCTCAGCCAGGATGGCCACGCCATCGCGTCGGCCCGAGGAAAGCCGCTTGAGATAGGCGCCCACCAGGGTGTCCACCAAGGTGCTGAGCCGGATCTTCTCGCCCGCGAATTCTTCCGGGATCAGCGTCAGGGTTGCACCCGCCGCCTTGCCGATCCCCAAGGCCAGGTGCCCGGCCTTGCGGCCCATGGCGATGACGAAGTACCAGCGCGACGTGGTTTTTGCGTCCACCATCAGGTTCTTCACGATGTCCACGCCGATGTGGCGAGCGGTCTGGTACCCGAAGGTGTCCACGGACGGCGGCAGGTCCAGGTCGTTGTCGATGGTCTTGGGCACATGCACCACGCGGATGCGGCCTCCGGCCTTTTCCTCCACTCGCATGGCAGAATAGGCGGTGTCATCTCCACCGATGGTGATGAGCATGGAGACGTTCAGGCGGAGCAGCGAGATCACCACGTTTTCCAGATGCTGGGGATCCCTTGTGGGGTTGGCCCTCGAGATGCCGATGAAGGAGCCACCCCGGAAATGAATGCGGCTCACCTCATCGATGTCGAGGACCTGGACATGGTCGATATCCCCCTGCATGATCCATTCGAAGCCGTCCCGGATGCCCAGGACCTCGATGCCCTCGAGGTTGCAGCGGATGGTGGCCGCGCTGATGACGCTGTTGATCCCTGGCGCCGGGCCCCCACCGACAAGGATGGCAAGTCTCTTGGGGTGGCTCATGGGCAACCTCCGGCGAGACTTCCAGGGTACCACCCAGGGGGAGGGGCGCCCCCCAGCGGTGGCCGCGTCCTCATTCGCGCCAACCCACCAAGGAACCTGCCAATGCCTGGGGCAACATGGTCTAGGGTGGTCTGTAGCTGGGGCCGATTTTACCCTGGGTTCCTTGGGTGGTCTGTTGAGGGCTGTGGGAACTTTGGTGTTTCTTTGCCCTGGAAGGGTTTTGTGCCGATCCTGTAGGAGATGGTCCTCGATCCCACCCTCGACCCTGGCGCCTCCAGCCCCCTCTACCTGCAGCTGCAGCGGCGCCTCCGTGCCCTCATCCAGCAGGGTGAGTGGCGGCCGGGCACACGGCTGCCCGCGGTACCCGAGCTGGCCATCCAGTGGGGCGTCCATCGCCTCACGGTGCTGAAAGCCCTGGCGGGCCTCAAGCGCACAGGCTGGATCCAGACCGTCCAGGGCCGGGGCAGCTTTGTGGCGCCCCACCTGCCGGAGGCCCCGGGCCTGCGGGCCAGCAGCGAGTTCCCCTTCGAGGGCTCCCCGCTCCTGGTGCACGATGGCGAGCTGGGCTCCTGGTTGGGCGAGACCCTGGAGCGGGCCCAGGACCGGCACCTCGTGAGCTTCTCCGCAGGCTTCATTCCTTCCGACCTGCTGCCCGGCGAGCAGCTCCGCCGCATCACGGCCCAGGTGCTCAAGGACCTGGGCTCCGAGGCCTGGGTCTACTCCGCCCCAGCGGGCCACGCGCCCTACCTGGAGGCCGTGAGCCGCTGGCTCGCCTCCGAGGGCGAGGCCATCGAAGAGGGCTGGGGCATCCGCGCCCTGCCCGGGGCCCAGTCGGGTCTGGCGCTGGCCCTGGAGTCCTTCACGGTGCCGGGGGACCGCGTGCTGGTGGAGAGCCCTTGCTATGTGGGCATCCTGGCCCTCATCCGCGCCCTGGGCCGCGAGGCCGTGCCTGTGCCCGTGGACCGGCAGGGACTGGATCCCGACCGCCTGGCCTCGGCCCTTCAGCGCTCCGAAGCCAAGATGCTCTTCACGGTGCCCAGCTTCCACAACCCCACCGGCATGACCCAGTCCAAGGCCCGCCGCGAGCGGGTGCTGGCCCTCACCCGCACCCATGGCGTGATCCTGGTGACAGACTCCGCTTACGGCGACCTGCGCTTCTCCGGCAACTCTCTGCCGCCCTACCGGCGTCTGGAGGGGGCCGACCATGTCATCCACCTGGGCAGCTTCTCCAAGTCTCTGGCCGCGGGCCTGCGCCTGGGCTACCTCATCGCGAAAGACGACCTGCTGCGGCGCATGGCGCCCATCCAGGAGGTGCAGACCATCGCCCAGCCACCCCTACTCCAGGCTGTGGTGGCGCGCTTCCTGGACACCGGTGGTTTCCGCCGCCACCTGGCCCGCTTGCGCCGGGCCCTCAAGGAGCGCCGGGACGCCATGGTGGAGGCCATCGCCGAAAGTTTCCCCCCCGGCACCCAGGCCTCGGAACCGAAGGGCGGCATGCACCTCTGGGTGGTCATGCCCGAGCAGTTCTCGGCCCTGGAACTCCACCGGGAGGCGCTCACGCACGGCATCGGCTTCGCGCCGGGTCCCCTCTTCTTTGCAGACGGCCGGGGTACCAACTGCCTCCGCCTAAATTTCTCCACCCACGATCCAGTGACCACGCGGGAAGCCATCGCGCGGCTCGGGCATCTGGTCCACCGACCCTGATCCCCTCTTTCCAGGGGATACTGGGACTTCCACCACGAGAGACGCCATGATCCAGATCCAGCCCTCCACCCACCCCGCCAGCGCCGAGGAACGGGCGCAGCGCATGACCAATCCGGGCTTCGGCCGCATCTTCACCGATCACATGGTGGTGGTCCCCTACAAAGAGGGCGAAGGCTGGGGCAAGGGTGTGCTGAAGGCCTACGGGCCCATCGAGATGGATCCCGCCGCCTCGGTCCTGCACTATGGCCAGGCCATTTTCGAGGGCTTCAAGGCCTACAAGCAGCAGGACGGCAGCATCGCCACCTTCAGGTCCGAGGCCAATTCACGGCGTTTCAACACCTCCGCTGCGCGCCTGGCCATGCCTGACCTGCCCGAGGCCATCTTCCTGGAGGCCGCCAAGGCGCTCATTACTCAGGACCAGGCCTGGGTGCCCGGCGCTGTGGGCGAGAGCCTCTACATGCGCCCCCTCATGATTGGCACCGAAGCGGCCCTGGGCGTGCGGCCCAGCAACGAATACCTCTTCATCCTCATGGCCAGCCCCAGCGGCGCCTACTTCCCGGCTGGTGTGAAGCCCGTGACGGTCTGGATCTCCGATGACTACGTCCGCGCGGCTCCCGGCGGCACCGGCTTCGCCAAGTGCGCGGGCAACTATGCTGCCAGCCTCGTGGCCCAGCACCAGGCCAAGGGCGAGGGCTGCGACCAGGTGGTCTGGCTCGACGCTGTGCAGCGCAACTACATCGAAGAGATGGGGGGCATGAACATGTTCTTCGTCTACCAGGAGAACGGCGAGACCATCATCGCCACCCCCGAGTTGACGGGCACCCTGCTGCCGGGCATCACCCGCGACAGCCTGCTGCTGCTGGCCCGGGAGCTGGGCTACAAGGCCGAAGAGCGCAAGATCAACGTGGACGAGTGGCGCGCCGCCATCAAGTCCGGTCGCATGACCGAGGTCTTCGCCTGCGGCACAGCCGCGGTCATCACCCCCGTCGGCCACGTGAAGTCCAAGCGCGGCGAGTGGAGCATCAACAAGGGCGAGACTGGCCCCGTGGCCGCCAAGCTCCGCGAGGCGCTGCTCAACCTCCAGCATGGCCTCGCGCCCGACACTCATGGCTGGATGAAGAAGATCGTCGGCTAAAAGCCTGAGATCGCCGATTTCGGCTTGATGCCGAGGTCGGCGATCTTCTTTTCGACCTCTTTCAGGCTGAAGGGCTTGCGCAGGCTGGTGGCCTCAGGATGCTGGGCCAGCAGGGGGGCGATCTCCCGTTCGCTGTAGCCCGTGGCCATGATGACGGGCAGGCCGGGATAGAGTGCCAGGATCTGGGGCAGGGTCTCGGCTCCGCTCATGCCGGGCATGTTCATGTCGAGGATCACCAGGTCCATGCTGGCGTCCAGATCCAGCATTCTCAGGGCGAACTCGCCGCCGGGGGCCGTCTCCACGGTGTGGCCCAGGGCTTCGAGCATGGGGGCCACCGCCTCCCGGATGAGGTCGTCGTCGTCCACCAGCAGGATCTTCAGGTAGGGGGAGGCGGCGATCGCGGGTGCCGCGGTCGCCTGGGCCTGGACGGTCCGGGCCACCTTGCGACTGGCCGGGAAGCGAAGTCTCGCTTCGGTCCCGATGCCCGGTTCACTGTGCAGCTCCAGGGCACCCTCGTGGGCCTTCATGGTGCCGTAGACCATGGCCAGGCCCAGCCCGGTGCCCTTGCCCTGGGGCTTGGTGGTGAAGAAGGGCTCCATGGCCTTGGTGAGCACCTCCGGGGTCATGCCTTCGCCGCTGTCGCGGACGCGGAGGATCAGGGAATCCTCCGGGCCTCGTCCGGTGGCTACGAGGAGGCTGCCGCCGGTGGGCATGGCGTCCATGGCGTTCACGCAGAGGTTCATGAGGGCGTGGCCCAGGGCGCCGCCATCCGCCAGCACCTGGTCCAGGCCCTCGTCCAGGTCCAGCACCAGCTTGATCTGCTTAGGCAGCGTGTGCGCGAGGAGCTGGCAGATGTCCCGGGCGATCTCGTTGAGGTCCGAGGGGCGTTCCTCCTGCAGGTCCTTTTGCGCGAAGTAGAGGAGGCTCTTCACGGCGTCCCGGCCCCGGAGGCAGGCACTGATAATGGTGTCGAGGTTCCGGGCCGAGGCCGTTCCGGGGGCGGCCTCTAAGTGCAGGGTGGAAGCCAGGCCCAGGATGGCACCCATGACGTTGTTCATGTCATGGGCCACGCCCCCCGCCAGGCTGCCCAGGCTCTCCAGCTTCTGGGACTGCTGCAGCTGGGCTTCCAGGAGGCGCCGCTCCTCCCGGGCCACCTTGATGCTGGAGATGTCTTCCTTGATGGCGATGAAGTTCGTGAGGACACCGGCCAGGTCCCGCACCGGGGCGATGGTCTCGCGCTCGTGGAAAAGGTTGCCGTCCTTCTTGCGATTCTGGATCTCACCGCGCCAGACCTCACCCCGGGCCAGGGTTTCCCACATGGCACGGTACTGCTCCGGAGGCGTCTTTCCGGACTTCAGGATGCGGGGGTTGCGGCCAATGGCCTCCTGGGCAGAGAAGCCGGTGACTGCCGAGAAGCCAGGATTCACGTATTCGATAGTGCCGTGGGGATCTGTGATCACAATGGAAAGCGGGCTCTGCTCCACGGCCACCGAGATCTTCCGGAGGGAGGCCTCCACCAGCTTCCGCTCCGTGATGTCCTGGATGACGCCGATGAGCACGACGGGACGGTCTTCGGCGTCATATTGGATCTCACCCTGGCCATGTACCCAGCGACGGGCCCCATCCAAGACACGCTGGATGGGATAGTCCAGGGCGAAACGCTCATGGCGTTCGATGATGCCCAGCACGTAGTGGTTCATCTGCTCCCGGAAGTCCGGGTCCACGAGGTTGGTCCAGCCCTGCAGATCCTTTGGGTAGTCCGGGCCGATGCCGAAGATCCGGTCCAAGTTGGGGCTGCTGGTCCAGCGGTCCTCCTGGATGAACCAGGTGTAGATCCCGACGCCGCCAGCCTCCTGGGCCTCCAGCAGGAACCGCTCGCTCTCCCGGAGTGCGCTTTCGGTCTCCAGCCGTCGCCCCGCCTCGGCCAGGTGGTCCAGGGCGTAGGAGATCTCGGTGGCGGCCTCCTCCAGCAGGGCCGCCTCGAGGACGCCAAAGAACTCCCTCTCCGTGGCATACACCGCCAGGGCCCCGCGGACCTGGCCACCCTGGTGGATGGGAAAGGCGGCCACGGCGGCCAGGCCGGACTGGGCCAACTCCTTGTGCCAGGCATTGGCCTCGGGCGTGAGCATGAAATCGTTCAGGATGCAGGGACAGCCCAGGCGGATGGCGGAGCCCATGGCGCCCTGGCCCTCGGGGCTGTCGTCACTGCGGATGACGGCGTGGTCGAGGACACCCAGGGTATCGCCGCAGCGGGCGGCGACCTGCACCTCATGGGTGGTTGGGTCATCCCAGCCGATCCAGGCCATGGCGAAGCGCCCATGCTGAACCATCACCTGGCAGACCCGGTCGAAGAGCTGCTGGCGATCCGTGGCGCGCACGATGGCCTGGTTGACCTGGCCCTGGGCGGCGTACATCTGGGTCATGCGCTGCAGTTCCCGCTGCTGGGCTCGGCGCTCGGAGATGTTCCGGATGAAGCAGATCATCTTCAGCTCGCCGCCGGCCTCCAGGCAGCGGGCGCTGATCTCCACCGGGAAGATGGTGCCATCCCGGTGCTGGTGGAGGGCCTCGAACTGCTGGGAGCCCGCCTGCCGCACTAGACTGAACTGATCCAGGGCCGAGGCCCGGACCCCGGCGGGACGCAGGTCCAGGAAGCTCATGGCCTGCAGTTCCGCCAGGCTGAAGCCATATTGCACCTCGGCCTGGGCATTGGCCTCGATGATGTGGCCCTGGCCATCCAGGAGGAGGACCATGTCATTGGCCTCCCGCATGAGCCAGGCATAACGTTCCGTAAGCTCCAGTTGCTCCCGCGCCGCGGCGGTGTCGCGGTCCCGGAGCCGGAGGCCCAGGCCTGCGGCCAGGAGGGCCAGCAGGACCAGCAGGGCCAGGCTGCCGGCCCAGACGCGTTCCCGGAGCGGGCCGAATACCTCAGCTTCGTCCACCCGGCTCTGAAGGGTCCAGGGTGTGCCCGGAATGGCGCGGCGGACCTCCATGACCGGGCCGCCCCGGCTGCTGGATGGCGGTTTGCTCAGGTAGCGCAGGTCTTGGCCCTCGCCGCGGGTCAGGACCGCCTCGGCGCTGGGGCTGGGGTTCGGCCAGGACTGCACCAGGGGGAAGAGGCTCTGGCGAGGATCGATCATGAGGAGCAGGGCGCCATCGGCCCTGGCCTCAAGTGCCAGGTTCGCCCCAGGTCGGGGCAGGGCCCGGATGGGAATCCAGATGCCGAGGTACAGGTCTGGATGATCTGCGTGCTGGTGCAGGTCTCTGACCCATACTTCCCGGGTCTGCAGGGCGATCTGAAGTTCTTCCTGGTTGGAATGCTCCTGCTCCAGGTCCCGTTGGCCGGGGACTGCGATCCGCTCGCGGCCCTGGGCATCGAAGAGCGCCACCCTCTGGTAGCCCTGCTTCTGCAGTTCCGCCAGCCAGCTTCGAAGCTGGGCCTCCGGTGGTGCCTGGGCGGCCCCAGTGAGGTAGCGGTGCAGCTGGTCCTGGAGGAGGGCGCTGGCGAGTACCAGCTGGGCGTCGCTGCGGCGCTCCGCGGCCCAGTCGGCGACCTGGTGGGCCTTGAGGTCGGCGATGGTGCTGAGGGATTCGAGGGCCTGGCCCCGGGTGACCTGGAGCTGACTCCGCAGCAGCAGGGATCCCCCGCCGAGCACCAGGACGCAAAAGGCGAGGAAGAGGGCGAGGCCGCGAAGGGAGGGCACCCGACCACTGTGGCCGGCGACCTGGGACCTGTGAGAGAAGGTGGCCAGGGGCCAGGTATCCCAGCCCGCTCGCAGTAGGAGGACGAGGCCGAAACCCACGGCGCAGAAGGCGGCCAGGAGGGACATGGGGGTGCGTCCGGCCCCGTAGAGGGAGGGTGCCCCGGCGGCGAAGCTGACCAGCACCAGGCCACCGATGACCAGAGGGACCAGGCCCAGGACGGCGGCCAGCTGCCGTCGCAGCCAAGGCAGAGGCCCGAGGCTCCGGGAGCAGAGGTCGGAACAGGTGCCCCACAGGATCGCCAGAAACGTGAGGGGCTTCAGGGGAGCCGGGTGGAGCAGCAGGCTGGCCAGGGTCGCCAGGATCAGGGCGAGGGTGAGGGCCTGGGCCAGCCGATGGACCAGGCGGGAGTCCCGGCGGAACTCTCCCGCCACGGTCACGACCACGAAAAGGAACAGGATCACCGAAGCCAGCGGAGACAGCCCCACCCAGTCCAGGCGGAGAGACGTGGACGACCAGCCTGCCACCTGAGAGGTCACCAGGGCCAGGCCGGACAGGCAGGCGGCCCCGAGAGACGCGGCCCGCCGCATCCCCCAGGGATCCTCCGGTGGCAAGGTGTCTTGCCTCTCGAACGTGCCGGTCATTTCCGAACCATTCCTCCTAGTTCGGCTAGAGCCGCCGGGAAGTGGTGTTCAGTACCCGATCTAAGTCGCCCATGTGATGAAGGTCACACCCATGTCGTCAATAACTTTCCACCTCACGGGGGCCGCCGATGAACTGGTGGTATTGAGTTGGGGAAGACCTTGCCCAGTCGCATGGGTGATGAAGATAGATTAGAAAAAAAAGATAAAATATCGGAGGATTCATGCTTGCCAACCTGAAGATCGGCACTCGGCTGGGTATCGGCTTTTCGCTGAACCTGGCCTTGCTGCTGGTCATCACGGGGCTCGGCATCAACTGCGTGGGCAGTCTGGTGGCGAACACGGACAAAACTGTCACCCGGGCCCCCCAGACCAGCCACCGGCAGTCGCCCCGGCTGGAGCTGGCTGCGCCCAAGAAGCCCGTGGCTAGGCCCGCGGGCGAGGACGATGGTCAGTGGGAGGCCTTCTCGGGTTCCCAGGTATGAATTGCCTTGAAAACTTGCCGATCTGATCACACTCGCCGAAAGGGATCTATCCCCAGCCCCCCAGGCGGGCCGTTGTGGAGAACAACATGGCCAACATTGATGCTGCAACCCAGGGACTCCAACAGGTCCTCTGTTTCGCCCTCGCGGGCGAGGCCTATGCCCTGCCCATCCTGAAGGTTCGGGAGATCCAGGCCCAGGCCACGATCACCCGCATTCCCAAGGCACCGTCCTACATGCCGGGGGTCATCAACCTCCGGGGCGCCATCGTGCCGATCTTGGAACTTCGTGACCGGTTCAGCCTGGGCGTGCCGCCCGAGGACACCCGGCCGGTCATCATCATCGTGGAAGTCCAGGGCCGTACCCTGGGGATCCGTGTGGATTCAGTGTCCGACGTGCTGGACCTGGATCCCGCCGCCATCCGCCCGGCCCCGGAACTCGGGACCCAGACGGCTCTGGGGCGGGAATTCATTGCCGGGCTGGCCTCCCTGCCCGGCGCCACCGGCTCAGACACCATGCTGATCCTGTTGGACCTGGATCGACTCCTTTCGGACAAGGAACTTCTCGCGCTCGACAGCGCAGCGATGGCCTAAACCATGACCACCAAGAAGGCAGCCCCCACCCCCCGCACCCTCGCCCTGGAAGGGGATCTGGACGTGTTCTCCATCCATAACCAGTGGGAGCTCCTGCAGCCTCTGGCCCAGGGTGGGGGCCCCCTTACCCTGGATTTCAGTGCCGTAGCAGATCTGGACCTTTCGGGCCTGCAGCTGCTCGCCACCCTCCGCCGGGACCTGGCCGCCAAGGGGCTGCCTCTGGCCCTGCTCGGCGCCCGGGCCGATTGGTCCAAGCGCTTCGCGGTGCTGGGACTGGCGGACCTCTTCGAGGAGAAGGCTCAATGACGTCCTGGTTCCAGAGTACGCCGAAGGCTGAGCCCGTAATCGAACCCGGCCCCAGCCTTCCCCTGCCGCCGCCCACGGCTGCGGTGGAGTCCAACGACGTACTCCAGCGTCTGGCGGCCCGCGAGGCCTCCATGCTTGAGGCCCAGGTGAACTTCCTCACGCCGGAACTGTTGCAGGTGGACAGCCTGGTGCGGGAGGCCGCGGGCACTCTGGAAGATGCCCTGAAGACCCTGAACAAGGGCGTGAACCAGCAACACCTCCTGGCCGTCGAGATCCAGGCCGCGATGCACGGCTCCCTGCAGGGCGAAGGTGGGGGCGAATCCATGGGGGGCACCATCATGGGCACCCTGGATGGCTTCGTGAGCCACATCGCCGAGATCTCTCAATCCACGGGGCTCCTGGTGGAGCAGGTGGACGAGATCCGGGAGCGCTCCGAGCGCATGGAGGAGATGCTGGGCGAGCTGACCGAGATCGCCGGGCGCACCCATCTGCTCTCCCTCAACGCCAGCATCGAGGCGGCCCACGCCCGGCAGTTCGGGGCGGGCTTCGCTGTGGTGGCCGGTGAGGTCTCCAAGTTGGCGGATCGCAGCACGGCGCTGAGCTCCACCATCCAGGAGCAGATCCGCGGCACCCGTCAGGCCCTGGAGCGCACAGACGCCCACATGCAGTCCATTGCCAGCAAGGACATGGATGTGGCCATGCGCTCCAAGGAGCAGGCTCAGGAGCTGGTGCAGTCCCTGCAGATCACCAACTTCATCGTGCGGGATCTGGTGGGTCAACTGGAGGAGAACGCCGGCAAGGTGGCGCAGCAGGTGGGACATGTGGTGCGCAGCCTCCAGTTCGAGGATCTGGTCCACCAGACCTTGGTCGCCTGCCTCAAGGAGCTGGGCAATCTGCTGGACCAGTCCCAGGCCTGGAAGGCCCTGGAGGGACGGCTGGCGGCCGGTGAGCCCCAGGGCCCGGCCCTGGCCGATCTGGAGGCGAAACTGGTCGAGATCGAAGGCGCCCGCGTACAGTTCCGGGCGGTGAAGAGCGGCTCGCTGGCCGCGGGTGAAGTGGACCTTTTCTGAGCAGGAGCTGACTGATGGCCCGTTGCATTCTCACGGTGGATGACTCAAGCACCATGCGGCAGATGATCACCTTCACCTTGAAGGGGGCCAACTTCGATGTGGTGGAGGCCGAGGACGGCGTGCACGCCCTGGAGGTGGCGAAGGGGAGGAAGCTCGACCTGATCATCACGGATGTGAACATGCCGCGCATGGACGGGCTGACCCTGGTGGCGCGGTTGCGGGCGCTGCCGGAGTTCAAGTTCACGCCGATCCTGGTGCTGACGACGGAGTCGGACCAGAGCATGAAGATGCGCGGCAAGGAAGCGGGGGCCACAGGCTGGATCGTGAAGCCTTTCAGCCCCGAGAAGCTTATGGATGTTGTGAACAAGGTCATCTGAGGTAGCCGTGTCCAATCCGATGGATCAATTCCGAGATGCCTTTTTTGAAGAGGCCACTGAGCTCGCCGATGGTATGGAGGCGACCCTGCTCGCCATGGACCTGGCGGCAGTGGAGCCCGAGGATCTGCACACGCTGTTCCGGGCGGCCCACTCCATCAAGGGCAATGCGGCCACCTTCGGCTTTCCGGCCGTGGCCTCCTTCACGCATCAGCTGGAGAGCACTCTGGAGCCCGTGCGCCAGGGCACCCGGCCCCTCACGGATGATCTGCGGGAGATCCTGCTCCAGGGCGTGGACCTCATCCGCAGCCACCTGTTCCACGCCCGTCGGGACGAGGTCCTGCCCGAAAAGGACCAACAGGCCCAGGCCGCCCTGGTGATCAAGCTCAAGGAGGATGGCTCAGCACCTGCGGCAGCCGTCGTGGCGGCACCTGTCGCCCCCAAGGTGAGTGGGACGGGCTTCTCCATCCGTTTCGAGGCCCCCCGGGACACCTTCCGCCGGGGCATCAACCTGGAGAGATTGTTCCGGGACCTGGCCAAGCTGGGCACCCTGCACACCTGGCCGGACCTGAGCGGGGTTCCTGCGCTGGAGCTGATGGAACCTGAGGACTGCTACCTGGCCTGGGATCTGCGCCTGGAGACAACACGGCCCCGGGCGGACGTCGATGATGTGTTCGAGTTCGTGGCTGAGGGTGAGAACCTCCGCATTGAAAGCCTGCCCCAGGAGGGCGCTGTGCCCCAGCTGGGAGAGATCCTCCAGGCCGAGGCGGGCGTCAGCCCCAAGGACATCCGCGAGGCTCTGTCTCAGCAGAAGCAGCTGGGCGAGTTGCTGGTGGATATGGGCAAGGTCAAGCCTGAGGCCGTGACCAAGGCCCTGGACCAGCAGCAGAAGAAGAAGAACCAGGCTGAGGCCTCCACGGTGCGAGTGGCCACGGATAAGATCGACCGGCTGGTGAACCTGGTGGGCGAACTGGTGATCACCCAGGCGATGCTGACCCAGGCGAGCCAGGCGGGGCACACCATGCAGGGCGAGGAGCAGATGAGCGCGGCCCTGCTGCAGCTAGACCGGCACACCCGGGAGCTGCAGGAGCGGGTGATGGGCATCCGCATGGTGCCCGTGGAGATGGTGTTCTCGCGCTTCCCGCGCATGGTGCACGAGCTGGGCAAGCAGCTGGGCAAGGACGTGGAGCTGGTGATGGAGGGGCAGGCCACAGAGCTGGACAAGACCTTCATCGAAATGCTGGTGGATCCCCTGACGCACCTGGTGCGGAACGCCGTGGACCACGGCATGGAGGAGCGGGCCGAGCGGGCCCTCACGGGCAAGCCGGCCATGGGGACCATCGCCCTGAAGGCCGCGAGCCGCGGCGGGCACATCCACATCGAAGTGAAGGACGACGGCAAGGGGCTGAACCGGGATCGCATCCTGGAGAAGGCTCTGGCCAAGGGCATGATCCAGCCCGGCACCCGGCCCTCGGACGAGGAGCTGAACCTGCTCATCTTCGAGCCGGGCTTCTCCACGCTGGAGCAGGTCTCGGACCTCTCGGGGCGGGGCGTGGGCATGGATGTGGTGCGCCAGAACGTGCGGAGTCTGGGGGGCAGGATCGAAGTGGAAAGTCAGCCCGGGCAGGGCACGACGATCCGGCTGGTGCTCCCGCTGACCCTGGCGATCCTGGACGGGCTCACGGTGCGGGTGGGGGAGGAGACCTTCGTCTTCGCCCTGGCCTCGGTGCTGGAGAGCTTCTCTCGGCAGGGCGCAGATGTGCAGACCGTGAAGGGGGACCGGGAGGTGATCAACCTCCGGGGCGAGTTCATTCCCGTGGTGCGGCTGCAGAAGCTGCTGGGCTTTGGCACTTCCGGTGAGGCAGCAGCCCGGCCCCTGCTAGTGCTGGTGGAATCCGAAGGGCGGCGCGCGGCCATGGCCGTGGACGAGCTGCTGGGCCAGCAGCAGGTGGTCATCAAGAGCCTGGAGACCCACTACAAGCGCGTGGAGGGCATCTCCGGCGCCACGATCCTGGGCGATGGCCGCGTGGCCCTCATCCTCGACGTCCAGGGCCTCCTCCGCCTCGAAGCCGGCCTGGTCGAGGCATGAGCATGGCGGCACCACCCAGGCACGAGCCCCTGAGCCTGGACCGGATCCCCCTTACTGGGGAGACCTTCAAGGCTCTGCGGGATCTGCTGTATGAGCACTCGGGCATCGCCCTGGCCGAGCACAAGCTGACCATGGTCCAGTCCCGCCTGGCCAAGCGGTTGCGGGCCCTGGGCCTGCGGACCTACGAGGAATACCTCGGCGAGATCCGCAACCCGGATTCCCCGGAGTGGACCGAGTTCGTCAATGCCCTCACCACCAACCTCACCAGCTTCTTCCGGGAGGGCCACCACTTCACCAAGCTGGTGGAGCTCCTGAAGCCAGCCTACGAGTCCTCTCGCCGCATCCGCATCTGGAGCGCCGGCTGCTCCACGGGGGAGGAACCCTACACCCTGGCCATGACCCTGCTGAAGGGCTTCGGCCCCTCTACTTCCATCTCAATCCTCGCCACGGACCTGGACACCGCCGTGCTCCAGACCGCCGCCCGGGGGGTCTACCCCATGGCCCGCATCGAGGGCGTCGACGAGGCCTGGCGGCGGCTGGCCTTCCAGCGGGGCACCGGCGAACAACGGGACCAGGTGCGGATCCGGCCCGAGGTGAAGAAGCTCATCAGCTTCCAGCAGCTGAACCTGCTGGATGCCAAGTGGGATCTCGAGGGGGCTCCCTTCCAGGCCATCTTCTGCCGGAACGTCATGATCTATTTCGACAAGCCCACCCAGCGCCGGCTGCTGGGCCGCTACCACCAGCTCCTGGAGCCCGGTGGCCTGCTGTTCGTGGGGCACTCTGAGGCGCTCCTGGACAACAGCCTGGGCTTCACTTCGCTGGGCCAGACCATCTATCGCCGCAGCCTGGGGGCTCCATGAGCTCCACCGCGGTGCCCATGGTCCATGGCCGGGCCTCCAAGTACCTGGATCGCAGCTTCAACCGCCAGGCCATGAAGATCCTCCCGGGGGAGTTCTACGCCACCACCGAAGACGAGGTCATCGTCACCGTGCTGGGCAGCTGTGTGGCCGCCTGTGTGATGGACCCCATCGCCATGGTGGGCGGCATGAACCACTTCATGCTGCCGGTGAAGCAGGGGGACCGGGATCCGGACGTGTTCTTCGCGGCACGCTACGGGGCCGCGGCCATGGAATACCTCATCAACAACCTGCTTCACCTGGGGGCCCAGCGGGATCGCCTGGTGGCCAAGGCCTTCGGCGGGGGCAACGTGCTGCCGGGCATGTCCTCGGATGTGGGCGGCCAGAATGTGGCCTTCGTGCGGACGTTCCTCAGCAACGAGGGCATTCCTCTCTGGAGTGAAGACATGGGCGGGCCCCATCCCCGCAAAGTCTACTTCTTCCCCCACACGGGTCAGGTGCTGGTGAAGCGCATGGAGCGCGCCCACAACAACACCGTCCTGAACCGCGAGCTGTCCTACATCAAGGAATTCACCGGACCCTCCATGGCCGGTGAGGTGGAGCTGTTCTCATGACTTCCGAAGCGAAACGCCGTGTCCTCATCGTGGACGACAGCGCCCTGGTGCGTCAGGTACTCAGCGGCATCCTCTCCCGCCATCCCCACCTGGAAGTGGTGGGCACTGCGCAGGATCCCTACGATGCCCGGGAGCGCATCAGGGAGCTGAGTCCCGACGTCCTGACCCTGGACGTGGAGATGCCGCGCATGGATGGCATCACCTTCCTGGGCAAGCTCATGAAGGGCCACCCCATGCCGGCGGTGATGCTCTCCAGCCTCACGGCCAAGGGCACGGACACGGCCCTGGACGCCCTGGCCCTGGGCGCCGTGGACGTCATCGGCAAGCCCGTGCTGGATCAGGCGGCGGGCCTGGAGGCCATGGGCGCAGAGATCGCCGAAACGGTCTACGCAGCCTCCCTGGCCCAGGTCTTCGAGCAGCGGCCCCAGGCCGCCATCCGTCCGGCCGCGCTGGCCTCCCTGGCCCAGCGGGCCAAGGCCGGGCGCTCGCTCATCGCCGTGGGCTCCAGCACCGGTGGCACTGAGGCCCTGCGCCAGATCTTTGATGCCATTCCCGGCAACCTTCCCCCTATCGTCGTGGTCCAGCACATGCTCCCGGGCTTCACCAATGCCTTTGCCGAACGCCTGGATCGCAGCTCCCAGGCCCGGGTGAAAATGGCGCTGGATGGCGAGGCGCTGAAACCCGGCACCGTCTACTTCGCCCCCAGTGATACTCACATGGCCGTGGCTCGGCGCGGGGCCGGCCTGGTGGCCCTGCTGAAGGGGGGTGACCGGGTCTCCCGCCACCTGCCCTCCGTGGACGTGCTCTTTGATTCCGTGGCCGATGACTGTGGCGCCCACGCCATGGGGGTGATCCTCACGGGCATGGGCGATGACGGCAGCCGGGGGCTGCTGCGCATGCGCCAGAAGGGGGCCCACACCCTGGGCCAGGACGAGGCCAGCTGTGTGGTCTACGGCATGCCGCGGGCCGCCTGGACGCGAGGGGCGGTGGCAGAGCAGGCCGCCCTGTCCATCATCCCCAGCCGCATGATCGCCTGGTGCGAACGCGAAAGCTGAACACTCAATCCCACCCACAGACTGATCCCACCCATGCCCATCCAGCTCTCCCCAGCCCTCCTCCGCTCCGGCACGCTCAGACCCTTTGCCGTGCTTTTCGGCACCTGGACCCTGATCGTGGCGGGCATCCTGGGCGTCACCCTCTACTTCTCCAACCATGAGGAGCGGGAGATCGCCCTGAACCGGGCCATGGACAGCTACCACAAGGATCTGGCCTACCGGAAGTGGGTTGCGGAGCGGGGTGGTGTCTACGTGCCCGCGGACGAAAAGACCCCCCCGAATCCCTACCTGGCGGGTCGGCCAGATCGGGATGTCACCACCACCACGGGGCGGAAGCTCACCCTGGTGAACCCCGCCTACATGACCCGGATGGTGCACGAGCTGGGAGCCAAGGCCTATGGGCTCCAGGGTCACCTCACGAGCCTCAATCCCATCCGCCCGGAGAACGGGCCGGACGCCTGGGAGCGTCGGGCCCTGGAACGGTTGACACTCGGGCAGAAGGACTACGCGGAGGTGGTCTCTGGCCCCACGGGTCCCATGCTCCGGTACATGGGTGTGTTCCTGGTGGAGCCGAGCTGCCTGGGCTGCCACGCGGCCCAGGGCTACCGCGTGGGTGACGTTCGGGGTGGCATCAGTGTCACCGTGCCCCTGGGCAGCGGACCCACTCGGTTGGGGCTCAGCCACAAAAGCAGCGCCACCTACGCCATCCTGGCCTTCTGGGTGATGGGCGGCATGGCCATCTACTTCTGGGTGCGGCGCCTGACGGTCGCGGCGGAGGACCAGCAGCGGATGCTGGAGGAAGTAGATGACAGCTCCCGCCGCTTCCGGCAGCTGTTTGAAGCCTCACCCGCGCCCATGTTCATCCACCGGGCAGGCCGCATCATCGAGGTGAATGAGGCGGCCCTCCGGTTGATTGAAGCGGAGGCCCCTGCAGATCTCATCAATCGACCCGTGCTGGAGATGATCCATCCTGATTTCAGGCAGGCGGTCGAACAGCGCATCCGCCAGCTCCTTGCATCAGGGCAACCCACTCCGGCCGTGGAGGAGATCTTCATCACCCTCAAGGGTCGGGAGGTCTGGGTTGAGGTCCAGCCCACGCTGCTGGACCTGCCCGGAGGACCCGCGGTGCTGGTCTTTGCCCAGGACCTCACGGATCGCCGCAGCTCCGACGCGGAACGACGGCGACTGGAGGCCGAGGTCCAGCACACCCAGAAGCTGGAGAGCCTGGGCAGCCTGGCGGGCGGCATCGCCCACGACATGAACAATGTCCTGGCGGCCATCATGGGCATGTCCTCACTGCTGCAGATGCGGCACGAGGAGGATGCCTCCATCGTCAAGTCGCTGCGGACCATCGAGAAGGCCGCCACCCGTGGGCGGGACCTGGTGAAGGGCCTTACGGACTTTGCGCGGAAGGGGTTGGAGCAGCCCAAGATCATGGACCTCAACGCCCTGGTCCAGATGGAGCTGGACCTCTTGGTCCGCACCAGCCGCCAACGCTTCACGTTCGAGGTGGACCTGGATGCGGAGCTGCCGGCCATCATGGGCGAGCCCAGCATCCTCGGCAGTGCCTTCATGAACCTCTGCGTAAACGCCTTCGATGCCATGCCCAAAGGAGGCACCCTCCGCATCCAGACCCGTCGGGCTTCGGGGCACGTGGAGCTGGTGGTGGCAGACACCGGCGAGGGCATTCCTGCCGACATCCTCTCCCGGGTGACGGATCCCTTCTTCACCACCAAGCCCGCGGGCCGCGGCACGGGGCTGGGGCTGGCCATGGTCTACGGAGCCATGAAGGCCCACGGCGGGATTCTGGACATCAAGAGCGAGGTGGGCCATGGAACCCAGATCACCCTCCGCTTCCCGGCGGTCCTGGTGCCGCTCCAGAGTCCAGAGCCGATGCTGCCACTGGCGGCAGGCGAGACCCGCCTCCAGATCCTCCTGGTGGACGATGACGAGCTCGTCCGCAGCACCCTGCCTCAGATGCTGGAGCAACTCGGGCATCAGGTGGAGACGGCCGCCAGTGGGCTGGAGGCCATCCGCAGGCTGGACGCAGGTCTGGCGGCGGACCTGGTGATCCTCGACCACAACATGCCCGGCATGAGCGGGGCCGAGACCTTGCCCCGCATCCTCCAACTGCGGCCAGCAGCGCGGATCATCCTTGCCACGGGCTTCCTGGACACAGAACTGAAGCTGCTCCTGGCAGGTTTCCCTGCAGTCCACACCCTGCAGAAGCCCTTCTCCATGGCCGAGCTCCAGCAGGTGCTGAAGGCGGCGACTGCGGGGCTTGGGGGCTGACAAGGCCGAGCCAGGGCTGGGTTCCTGGACTCAACAGGTCTTGTGACAGGATAAAATTAAATATCTGATATTTTGCTGCAATTGTATGAAATTGAAATATTTCAGGCGGCATATTTCGGTAGGCTAATCCATCTCGGAAAGCCTCATCGGAATTAGCCCGGGATGAACCATGTCCTCACCTGAAGCCAGCGGACCTAACCCGGCCAGCCCCAGCTGGAGCGGCAGTCTGGATGTCCTGCCGCAAGCGGCCTTCCTCCTGGATGCGGCGGGGGACCTGCTGGATTCGAATCCCGCCTGCCTGGAGCTCTACGGCCTCAGCAGGCAGGAATTCCTGGGCGGTGGACCGGTGGGAATCCAGGCAGATCTGGTCCGCGAGGATGGCTCCCCTTATTCCCAGGAGGACTTCCCCGGCACCCTGGCCCTGAGGACGGGCCACCGGGTCATGGGCCAGGTGGCCGGAATCTGGAATCCCACAACCCAGCAGCGGGTCTGGTTGGAGGTTAATGCCGTTCCCGCATTCCAGCCGGGGGAGACCCGACCTTATCGGGCCCTGGTCACCCTTCAGGACCAGACGCCCCAGCGCCAGGCCGCGGCCGAGCTCAGTTGCAGCGAGGGGCGGCTGCGGGCCCTGACGGACAATGCCCCAGACCACATCCTCCAGTTGGATACCCTGGGGCGGATCCAATACGTCAACCATGTGTTGCCCGGGCATCGGTTCGCGAACGGGGTGGGGCAGGACTGGCTCGACTGGATGCCCGAGCCCTTCCAGGCCCCGGCGAGGGCCGCCTTCGAGCGGGTGCTCCTGACCCGGAAGCGGGCTGACTACGAGGTTCAGTCTCCTGGGGACCTCCGCTGGTATCACTGCCGCCTGAGCCCCGCGACCGAGGGGGAGACTCTGGCGGGAATGGTGCTTTACAGCACGGACATCACCCGCAGAAGGAAGCCGAGGCGGCCCTGCGGAACATGGTCCTGCGGGATGAGGCCATCCTCGCCAACATGAACGAGGGGCTGCTGCTCTACGCGCCGGATGGCCGGATTCTCCTGGCCAACACTGCCGCCGAGACCCTGTGGCGCAGCATTGGGCTACCCCTTCCCGCCACCCAGGAGGAGATCCTCGACAGCCTGGAGTGGGTGCGCAGCGGGGACAGGCTGCTACCGCTGGAGGCGTGCCCCTCAGGCCGCTTGCTGCAGGGGCAGAGCTTCGCCAACTACGAGGTGGCCCTGAAGTTCAAAGGCATGCCCCGGCCTCAGGAATGCTCGTACAGCGGGGTGCCCGCTCTCGATGCTGGTGGGGAGCTGCTCTACGGCATCCTCACTTTCCGGGATATCGCTGAGCAGAACCGCCTGGAAGCGGATCGCCGGGAGCTGGAGCGGCAGTTCCAGCGGACCCAGAAGCTGGAGAGTCTGGGTGGTTTGGCTGGGGGCGTGGCCCACGAGCTGAACAATGTCCTGGGGGCCATCATGGCCATGGCCTCGTCCCAGGAGGAGGGGGCCGACTCGGGCACACCCCTGCGTCGGGACATGGAGTCCATCCTCAAGGCTTGCCTACGGGGCCGGGCCCTCGTGCAGGGGCTCCTGGGCTTCGCCCGCCAGGACTTCACTCAGCAGAGGGTGTTGGACCTGAATGCCCTGGTGAGGGATCAGCTCGAACTTCTGGCTGGGATCGCCCTGGACCGGGTGGTTGTGAATACGGAGCTCGAAGCGCATCTGAGTCCGGTCCAGGGCGATCCCGCCACCCTGGGGCAGGCGATCCTGAACCTCTGCCTCAATGCTGTGGAGGCCATGCCCACGGGTGGTTTCATGAGCCTGCGCACGCGCAATGAGGGTTCCCAGGAGGTGCTCCTGGAGATCAAGGACACCGGCACCGGGATGTCCCTGGAGGTGCTGGCGCGGTCCCTGGATCCTTTCTTCACCACCAAGCTCCAGGGCAAGAGCACGGGCCTGGGCCTGCCCATGGCCTATGGCGCCATCAGGGTCCACCAGGGGAGCCTGGACATTCAGAGCCTTCCTGGCCAGGGAACCACGGTGACCATCCGGCTGCCCGCCAGCCTGCCCGGCGGGGTGACCCAGCCCCCAAGGGAGAGTCCTGCAAAGTCTGCCAAGACTTCTCTGTTTTGCCTGGACATCCTGGTCGTGGCTGACGAGGACTACGTCCGCGTCAGCCTCACCAAGCTGGTGGAGGCCCTGGGGCACCGGCCCATCCCAGCCAGTTCTGGCGAGGTTGCCCTGCGGATCCTTATGGAAGGCACTCGGGTGGATCTTGTGGTCCTCGACCTCAAGATGCCGGGCCTGGGGGGGGGCGGCCACCCTGGAGGCCATCCGTCGCCTGCGACCAGAGCTGTCTGTGGTGCTGGTTACTGGGCGAGTGGATCAGCAGGCCATGGACCTCTGCCAGCGGTACCTGCGGGTCACCCTGATGTCGAAACCCTTCACCCTTGCCGAGATCAAAGCCCACCTGGCCCAGGTCGCAACTATGCGGAGCTGAGCCCCGGTCAGATCGCCTTCCACGGCCCCCAGGATCTTCACCGGGCCAAAGGGCTTGGTGATCCCGCCCGTGGCGCCAGTCCCCCTGCCTTGCAACTTCCTGGCCTGATCGGCTTCACCTGGTGAACACCAGGGGTGAACCTGAACTCCGGCAGAGCCCGCAATCGGTTCACCAGGGTGAAGCTATCCATCTTGGGCATGCTCACGTCCGTGATGATGAGGCCCACCTTCTTCCCCTTCACCACCTCCAGGGCCACCGCTGCGCGGCGCTCCTTCTCTTCGAGTCCTCCTCTCTCCGCAAAAGAGGCCGTCCGAGGGGCGGCCTCTTTTGCGGAGAGAGGGTGTCGAACCGGTGCTTGCAGTCAAATGTGCAGCAACTCGTCAAAACTCAGGGAGCCAGAACAACCTTGACGCTGGCATCTACTGCGGACTTGTCCACGTACCCGATGAATTTCGGATTTTCTGCAACCCGCTTGACCATGGCAGCGGCATCGCTCAAGGTTTGGGGGGCCTGCCCGGCACCGGAGAAGGTGAGTTTGGCCCGGTGGGCCTTGAGCTGGGCTGCATTCTTGTTTGTGCATTTTTGATAGAAGTCATTGCGAACAGCGGCACCTTCAGGAAGGTCCAGAGGCTCGGCTTGGCCACCTGAATAGAAGGTTTTGGCCTGTCCAAGAAAAATCTGGGAGACCTGCTCCACATTCAATTTTGAGATGGGATTTTTGGCGGAAATGATGACGACAACTTGCGCCTGGGCGGAAGCCGAAGCCAGTCCCATGGCAGAGATCATGAATAGCTGAATCAGACCCTTAAGTTTCATGGTCAGCCCCTCCTCAGAAAACGAAATCAAGATTGGCGGTGATGAGGGTGTAGCTCTTGCCCTTCTGGAATGCGGCTGTCGGTGCAGCTAAGGTGCCCTGGGAGTTGTCGGCGTTCTTCACCTGGTCAACCTGGAACTTCAGGTCGAAGTTCTTCATGAAGTCCCAGCGGAGGCCTCCCGAGTAGCTGCTCTGGGCCTTGTTGCCACTGGCCAGGAGCGCTGCCGCGACTGGGTTCGGATTGGAGAGATCCGTATCTGTCTTACGGGTGGCGACCATCAGGTAGGGAGTCCAGTCTGAAAGCCGGTAGCCCACGGTCACATAGCCCGAGGTGGAGTGGAGAATCAAGTCGTCTTCACCGGCATTCCTCCCAACTTCAGCAACGAGGAACCAGTTGCCCGGGTCATATTGGTAGGCCAGGGACATGTAGGTGGTCCGCTTGCCATTCACGATGAGTTTGTCGGCCAGGGCCGGATTGGGCAGTAAGCCCAGGCCCGCGATGCCGTTCCTGATCTGGTTCAACCCTGCTGTGATGGCCGGATTGGAGGAGGAAACGTCGAATTGCGTGTAGAAGGCACGGTAGATCGAGCTGCCCTGGGTCGCCACGAGGCTCAAGCCGACAATTTTCCGGGCGCCAAAATCTGTAACGGACCCGCGAGCAAAGCCCTTGTCATCGTACGAACCACAGAAACCTGTGGTCTTCAGGTTCAGGTTGCCGATGTTTGTCTGCCAGGTGATGTCACCTCCATCCACGCTGGTGAAGGGGTTGAACTGGTACAGCTCTACGGGAGGTCGGACCCAGGTGTAGGTGTAGCCGATTTTCTGATAATCCGAAATGACATAGGCTGGGAAGGGGACACGGCCTGCACGGGCGTAGATCTCGGGAGTCACCTGGATCTTAAGGAATCCCAGGTTGATTTTTGGGTTATTGGATTTGTCGTAACGATATTCAGACACTCCCTGAACGGTAAGGCTGAACATTTCACCGAACTTGGCATCCGTCTGGAGTCCAAATTTCCGGTCCGGAGAATAAGACGGCCTGATTACCAACCATCCTCAGCCTCAACTTTCAAGCTTGGGGTGAGTACAACCAGCCGTTCGACAGTGGGTTGAGGCGATTGGACAGGATATGTCGGTCTTTTAGACCGAGCCTTGGGTGCCTTTC
>TBL_comb47_HYPODRAFT_10000953_pt1 | contig 38283 bp, 35 predicted proteins | sample TroBogypolimnion_40_FD_10682 | JGI IMG/M metagenome (IMG submission 10682)
AAGCGCGGCTGCATGATCGTGGACATCGGCGGTGGCACCACGGATGTGGCTGTCATCAGCTACAACGGCAAGGTCTTCTCGGATTCCATCCTCATCGCCGGCGACGAGATGGATGAGGCTGTGATCAAGTACATTCGCGAGAAGTACAACGTGCTCATCTCCGAGGCTTCCGCTGAAGAGGTGAAGTGGACCCTCGGTTCCGCCTCGCCCTCAGAGTTGACCCGTACCATGGAAGTGAGCGGCCGGGACCAGTTCGAGGGCCTGCCCAAGACTTTGACGCTCAATGACACAGAAATCCGCGAGGCCTTGGCCGAGCCCATCAACGCCATCATCGACCTAGTCCGCAAGGCCCTGAACGAGACCCCGCCCCAGTTGGCGGCGGACCTCATCGACCGCGGCATCTGCCTGACGGGCGGCGGCTCCCTGATCCAGGGCCTGGACGAGCGGCTCCGCAAGGAGACCCACCTGCCGGTATTCCGCGCAGAGGATCCGCAGACCGCTGTTGTGCGCGGCACCGCCCTGCTGCTGGAGAACATTCCCCTCCTCCGCCGCATCCAGATTCTCGATTAGGGGAGTCTCCGCATGCCCGTCCGCGCCTCCAGATGGAGATGGAACCGTGCGGGCTTGGAACGCCTGGCCCTGGTTCTGCTCTGGCTGGGCCACGGCACCTGGGTGCTCCTGGGCACGAATCCGGGCCGCCACTGGACCCGCGCTGCGGGGCTCCTCTCCCGGCCCAGCCAGGGCCTGGCCACTCGCTGGGAGGCCTGGCGCAGCTCCCGTCGGGAGGCCGGCCGCACCCTGACCACCCTTCGTGCGGAAAACGAGCGGTTGGCGGCGGAGCTGGGTCAGCTCAAGCTGGCGGAGGCCAAGGAGGCCCCACGCCGGGTCGATGCCGATGCCGCCGTCCACCTGCTGGGCCTCAAGCAGCAGATCCCCCTGGAGCTGAAGGCGGCCCGGGTCATCTTCACCACGCGACCCGCCACCTTCGGCGGCCTCATCCTTGATCGGGGCCAGGATCTGGGCCTGGTGCCGGACCAGGGCGTGCTGGCGCCCGAGGGCATCGTGGGCCGCCTCTGGTCCGTGGGCCCCACTCAGGCCAAGGTGCTGCCCGTGGACGCGCCCAATGCCTCTGTGGGCGTCATGCTCATGCGCAGCCGGGCCACGGGCGTACTCCAGGGCCTGGGCTCGGGCCAGGCGCAGATCCGCTATGTCAGCAACCAGGAAGTGGTGCAGGTGGGTGAGGCGGTGCTCACCAGCGGCTTGGACCGTGTCTTCCCCCGGGGCTTACTGGTGGGTTACGTGGCCGCCGTGGTCAAGGGCGAGCTGGAGCTGCGCGTGACCGTGAATCTTTCGGCTCCCCTGGACCGCTTGGGCCTCGTGCTCGTGTTGCCGACTCAGCCGCCCCTGGAAGTGCAGCCGCCTTTCGTGGCTCCCGATGAAAAGCCCCAGCGGAAGAAGGGGACGCCATGAGACTGCCCGCCCCCTCCACCACCCGCCAGCAGCTCCTCTGCGCTGCGACCCTGGGCCTGATCTTCCTCAGCGCGCCCTTCCCCTGGGTGCAGGCCATCTTGCACACCACCCTGGTCCTGGCCCTGGCTCCCCGCCCCGGGAAGCCCCTGCCGGCGGCACTTTGGGCCGTGGCCGCAGGCTGGGTGGTGGAGGGCACCCTGCGCCTCTATCCCCACATGGGCGGCACCGCCTGGGCGGACCTGACCCTCACGCTGCTGGCGGGTGGCCTGGCCAGCCGCTGGCCCCTGGAGGACCTGAGAACTTGGCTGGGACGCCTGGCCCTGCTGAGCCTCCTGCACATCCTCCTGCTCCACGGCGCTGTGCGCCTGGCGGCAGGACCCCACCCCTGGGGCTGGAGCTGGCTCGGGGTGCTGCTCAGCCTGCCCCTCTGGGGCTGGGCCACCTGGCGCCTGCTGCACGGCGCCCAGCCCGGGCGGCGCTGAACTATGGATCCCCGGCAACGGCCCTTGTTGCGCCGGAGGCTTGAAGTCCTTCGGGCCTTCACCTGGAGCTTGGTGGCTGTCCTGATCCTGGTCTATGCCATGCTGCAGATCGTTCGGCATGCGGAGTTCAAGCAGATCGCCATGCAGCAGGCCGTGAAGGTGCGGCCCATCGCAGCGCCCAGGGGGCTGGTGCTGGACCGCAGCGGGCAGCGCCTGGTGGACAACCGCCGCGCCCTGCACCTGGTCATCCAACGGGAGGATCTGCCCTCGAAGCCCGAGGTCATGACCCAGCTGGCGGCGGCCCTGGAACTGGATCCGGCCGCCCTGGCGCGCAAGATCCAGAGCTACCGCCTGGCGGGCAAGGGCCGACCCCTGGTCCTCAAGGAGAACCTTGACGAGGCGGGCATTGCCGTGGCCGAGCGGGTCCGTTCGCGCTTCCCCTTCCTCAGCGTGGAAGTGGCGCCACGCCGCGTCTACCTGGGCGATGAGCTTGCGGGGCACATCCTGGGCTACGTGGGGGAAGTGGACGAGCCGCTCATGAAGGCCAAGCCGGATCTCTTCCACCTGGGTGAGACCATCGGCAAGGAGGGCTTCGAGGCCAGCGGCAATGACAAGCTCAAGGGCGTGGACGGACAGAAGCGCATCCTGGTGGACCAGCTCGGCACGGAAGTGGCGAACTTCGGCCAGGTGGATGCCACTGCGGGCCGTAGCATCTACCTGACCCTGGACGCGGGTCTGCAGAAGATCGCCCAGGAGGCCATGGGTGAGGAGGCCGGGGCCGTGGTGGTGCTGGACCTCCGGGACGGTGGCGTCCTGGCCATGTACTCCAGCCCCTCCTATGACCCGAACCTCTTCCTCAACCGCCTCAGCCAGGACATGGTCGACAAATACCTGGCCAACAACCTCACACGGCCCATGGTGAACCGACCGATCCAGGGCATCTACGCACCTGGCTCCACCTTCAAGCTCCTCATCGCCCTGGCGGCACTGGAGAAGGGCATCGCCACGCCGCAAACCGCCATCTTCTGCGGCGGCAAGAAAAACTACTACGGTCGCGACTTCCGCTGCGACAAGGCTTCCGGCCACGGCACCCTGACCATGGTGCAGGCCATCGCCCAGAGCTGCGATGTCTACTTCTACGAGCTGGCCTCCCGCCTGGACATCGACGACATCCACGCCACGGCCGAGAAATACGGACTCACGGAGCGCACGGGCATCGACCTCCCCCAGGAGAAGCGGACCCGTATCCCCAGCCGGGCCTGGAAGAAGAAGGCCGCGCCCCGGGATCCCAAGTGGTACGCAGGCGAGACCATCAGCGTCGGCATCGGGCAGGGTGCCGTGGGCGTCACACCCATCGGCCTGGCCCGTTTCTATGCGCTGTTGGCCACCAAGGGCAAGCTGCTCACGCCCCACCTCTTCTACGGCTTCCGCAACGACCAGAGCAACCAGCTGGAGGCGGCGGCCTACCCGTCCCCGAAGGATACGCCACTGGATCCCAAGCACTGGGCGACCCTGGACGAGGGGCTCGCGGAGGTGGTGCAGAACGGCACGGCAGCGGCCAACCCCTTCATCCGTGAGATCGCCAAGCTCGTCCCGTTCTCGGGGAAGACCGGCACGGCCCAGGTGGCCACCTTCGTGGACAAGGCACACTACGCACGACAGGCCAAGTTCCTCAAGGACCACGCCCTCTTCGCGGGCTATGCGCCCAGGGACAAGCCCCAGATCGCCTATGCCGTGGTGGTGGAGAATGCGGGCTTCGGCTCCACTGCCGCCGCCCCCGTTGCCGCCAAGCTCGTGAAGTACTGGTTCGTGGACCGCCTCAAGAATCCCCTGCCGCCGCCCCGCGGCAAGCTGGTGGACCCCTTCCTGCCGCCCCCGGCACCCGCGGTGCCGGAATGAAGGAGCGCTTCCGCGCCCTGGACAAGCGCCTGCTCTGGGTGCTGCTGATGCTCATCGCCCTGGGCACGCTGACGCTCTACTCGGCGGGGCGCAACACCTCCCAGGCGAACATCTGGCTCAAGCAGAGCCTCTGGAACGGCTTGGGTCTGGGCCTGATCCTGTTGCTGGCCACCACAGATCCCCGGCGCCTCTTCCGCTACAGTTTCCCCGCCTACCTGCTGGGCCTCCTGGCCCTCATGGCGGTGCTGGTGGTGGGCAAAAAGATCGGTGGCTCTACCCGCTGGTTCGTCATCGCGGGCCAGACCTTCCAGCCTTCGGAGCTCATGAAGTGGGTGACGCTCCTGTATCTCTCGCAGCGCCTGGGCTCCCGCCCCGCGGAAACCGTCGGTCGCCTGGAATTGCTGGGGGCCGTGGGCCTGGTGGTCTTCCCCATGCTGCTCATCCAGCGCCAGCCGGACCTGGGCATGGCCCTCAGCTTCCTGCCCATCCTGCTCATCATCCCGCTCATGAAGGGGCTCAAGGCGCGCTGGATCATCGCGCTCCTCCTCTTCATCTCCGTGGGCGGCTTCACGGCCTGGAAATTCGTCCTGAAGCCTTACCAGAAGCAGCGGGTCATGATCTTCCTGGATCCTTCCAGCGACCTCCAGGGCAAGGGCTACCAGGTGAACCAGAGCCGCATCGCCATCGGCTCGGGAGGCCTCATCGGCAAGGGCTTCACCAGCGGCTCCCAGACCCAGCTGAACTTCCTGCCCGTGAAGACCACGGACTTCGCCTTCAGTGTCTGGGCCGAAGAGCGCGGCTTCATCGGTGTGCTGCTGGCCCTGGGCCTTTTCGGACTGCTGCTGGACCGCATCATCGACGCGGCCCGGGCCGCCCACACCAATGCCGAGGCCTACTTCTGCGCCGGGGCAGCGGGCATCTTCGCCCTGCACCTGCTGGTGAACGTGGGCATGGTGGCCGGGGCCCTGCCCAACAAGGGGATGGTGTTGCCCTTCTTCAGTGCCGGGGGCAGCAGTACTCTCAGCTTCTTCCTGGCCCTGGGTCTCATCATGGGCAGCCTCCACCGGTCGAGGGTGAAATGAGTTCTGAGGGTGACATGACGGACCTGCGGCAGCGCATGAAGGATCTGGCCGATGCACTGCGCCTTCACCGCCACCGCTACTACGTGCTGGACCAGCCCACGGTCTCGGACACCGAATACGACCAGCTGGAGCGAGAGCTGCTGGATCTGGAGGCGGCCCACCCGGACCTGGCGGATCCCAACAGCCCCACTCGCCGCGTGGGTGCCACGCCCATCGAGGCCTTCGAGAAGCGCCGCCACGCTGTGCCCATGCTGAGCCTGGACAACACGTACTCGGTGAGTGAACTCGAGGAATGGGAGGCCCGCTGGCGGAAGCTGGCGCCGGATGCGGAGCCCCGTTATGCCGCTGAGCTGAAGGTGGACGGTCTTTCGCTGTCGCTGCGCTACGAGGGCCGCGAACTGGTGGAGGCCCTCACCCGGGGCGATGGCGAGACCGGCGAGCTGGTGACGGAAAACGCCCGCACCATCGCCGACATTCCCATGCGCCTGCCCACTGATGCGCCTGAGGCATGCACGATCCGGGGCGAGGTCTTCCTCTCCCGCAAGCGCTGGGAGGAGCTGAACCGCCAGCGGGATGCCCGGGGCGAGGCGCGCTTCGCCAACCCCCGCAATGCCGCCAGCGGCACCATGAAGCTGCTGGACAGCCGCGAGGTGGCCGCGCGGGCCCTCTCCTTCTTGCCTTGGCAGGCCCTGGGCCTCGCGGACGTCGGTCACGCGGAGGCCATGGCGCGCCTGGGCGTCTGGGGTTTCGGCGTCATGCCCTCCCATGCGAGCGGCGATCTGGCGCAGATGCAGACCTTCATCGCCGAGCAGGCAGAGGGGCGACTGCGGCTCCCATTCGATACGGATGGCGTGGTCCTAAAGCTCCTGGATCCCGCCCTGCAGCAGCGTTTGGGGGCCACGGACCGCGTGCCGCGCTGGGCCATCGCCTTCAAGTATCCCGCCACCCAGGTGACCACCACCGTGCTGGGCATCACCTGGCAGGTGGGCCGCTCGGGCAAGCTGACACCCGTGGCGGAGCTGGAGGCCGTTGAGGTGGCGGGCTCCACCGTGCGCCGAGCCACCCTGCACAATGCCGACGAACTGGGTCGCCTGGGCCTCAGCGTCGGCCATCGCGTGTTCATCGAAAAAGGCGGCGAGGTGATCCCAAAGGTGGTGGCCCTGGTGCCTGGCGAAGCGGAGCGGGGTTTGCCCCCGGCGCCGGTGCCCACGGCCTGCCCCGTTTGCGCGGGGGAGGTAGGCAAGGCTGACGATGCGGAGGTGGCCATCCGCTGCCTCAATCCCGAGTGCCCGGCCAAGCTGGCGGGCCGCATGCTGCATTTCGGTGGGCGTGCCTCCCTGGACATCGAGGGCATGGGCGAGGCCTTGGTCGAGCAGGTCGTGGCTTCAAATCGCTTTGACCAGCCCTGGGAGCTGTTGAGCCTGCTCCAGGATCCGCGCCAGGGCCTGGCCTACCTTTCGGGCCTGGAGCGCATGGCGGAGAAGTCTGCTCAGAACCTCCTGGCGGCCTTCCAGATAGCCCAGACCCGCCCTCTGGCCCGCTGGATCCACGCCCTGGGCATCCCCATGGTGGGGGTTCGCACCGCGGAGCTGGTGGCCGAGGTCTATCCGTCTCTGGAGCAGCTCTGGGAGGCCGATGAACAGCGCCTGCAGGCCGTGGAAGAGGTGGGCCCCAAAGTGGCCGGGGCCCTGCGCGCTTTTGCGACCCTGCATCCGGATCTGCCCGCCCGCCTGGCGGAGCTGGGTGTGCGCCCCGTGCCGCCACTGCTGCGCGATAAGGGCGGCCTGCCGCTGTCCGGCGAAGTGGCGGTCGTGACCGGCACCCTGCCCACCCTGGGCCGGGAGGAGGCCGAGGCCTGGCTCAAGCGCCTGGGCGCCAAGGTCACAGGCAGCGTATCCGCCAAGACCACCCTCCTGCTGGCGGGAGAAAAGGCGGGCTCGAAACTGGACAAGGCGCAGGTTCTGGGAATCCCCGTGCGTGATGAGGCCTGGCTGCGGGCCATTGAGGGCTGAACCTGGACAGGTCAAGGGTTTGGAAATAACACCTGGACTGAGCCCCTCCCCAAGTCAGAATGAACCAACTTGACGACCCTGGAACCTCCGTGTTGATGCGCCTTGGCAAGTTCGAGATCCTCCGGCTCCTCGCTCAGGGCAGCATGGGGGAGGTCTATGTGGGACGGGATCCCATGCTGGGCCGGGACGTGGCCATCAAGGTCATCCACACCGCCTCGGGCATGAGTCCCGGGGCCCGGGAGCGCTTCGCCACGGAGGCTCGCGCCGCGGCCGTGCTCAACCACCCCAATATCGTCACCGTCCACGAACTGGGCGAGGAGCAGGGCGTGCTCTTCCTGGCCATGGAGCTGGTGAAGGGCGAGGATATGGGCACGCTGATCCGCGCGGGTACCCTCAGTCCCCGGGACAGTCTGGAAGTGCTGGCCCAGGTCTGCGATGGACTGGCCGTGGCCCACCGCCATCAGATCCTCCACCGCGACATCAAGCCCTCCAACATCCGTGTGGTGTGGGATGGCAAGAACCTCCAGGCGAAGATCCTGGACTTCGGCGTAGCGAAGGTCATCAACTCCGACAGCACCGACGAGGGCACGGTCTTCGGCACCGTGAACTACATGGCCCCGGAATACCTCCAAAGCGGCCACCCGGATGCCCGCAGCGACCTCTTCGCGGTGGGCGTGCTCCTCTACGAGGCCCTGGCAGGTGTGCCGCCCTTCGATGGCCCCAGCCCCGGCTCGGTCATCTACCGTCTCCTGCACGAGACCCCGGCGCCCCTCCCGCCCACAGCCTTCCAGGGGGTCAGCCGCGACGTCCAGGGATTGCTCAATCACGCGCTCTCCAAGGATCCCTCCAACCGCTTCCAGACAGCTGAGGACTTTGCAGGTGCGCTGCGGGCCGCCAAGGATACCTCGTGGCGCTGGCGTCAGGACCACCCCACGGTGGCCATCCAGATCAAGCGGCCAAAGGGGCGAGGGGTGGACAGCCCCACACCGCCCCGGGGCATGCCCGTCATCCCCGCCAGCCCCAAGGCCGCACTGGAGCCTGCGCGGAGCCCGGCCCTGCCGGCCAAGACCCCCAGCGAGCAGCCCAGCGGTCGCAGCGAGGTCCGCCGGGATCTGCTGGAGACCACCCGTGCCCAGCTCATGCAAGCCCTGGAGATCGATCCCACCAATCCGCGGGTCCACGCGCTGCTCATGGTCACGCTCTACCAGTTGGGCCTGCTGGAGTCCGTCATCTGGATCATCCGCTCGGCCCGGGAGAAGGGGCTCTCTGCCCAGGATCTGCTCGCCGTGCCCCGCTGTGAGCAGGTGGTGCAGGAAGAAGTCAGGGCCGCCCGCTTGTCCCACAAGGCCCACGCCGAGTTCATGGAGTTCTTCAGGCTCTGATGGGGCTCAGCCGGGCAGCAGCTCCCGCAGCAGCCAGTGGGCGCCCTCCTTCCGCCAGCGCAGGTGATAGCTGCGGCGCGAGGCCTCGCCGGTGAGGAGGCTTCCGCTGCGGCTGGTGATGAGCAGATCGACATCCTGGTCAGCCTCCAGGCGGCGCACGAGTACCTCGCTGCGCAGCAGGGTCACGCTCACCTTTTCCTGCCGGAGGGTGCCCAGGAGGAAGAGCCGGGCCGTGGTCCGGTCCATGCCTTCGGGGCCCCGGAAGTCGGGATCCAGGGCGGCAGTGGCGGCGCCCGCATCCCCCGCCTCCACAGCGGCACGGCAGGTCTCGAAGGCCTTCCGCACTTGGGCCTCCGGGGACTCGGTCCGGCAGCCGCCCAGGAGCGCCAGGGCGAGGAGTGCGGTCTGGGCGATGGCTCGCATGGGGCCTCCTAGCTCAGCCCTGCCTCCCGGTACAGCTCCGGGTAGCTGCGGGTCTCGGCGGTTTCGGTGCCGAGCCCCAGGCCCGCCAGGGCCGCATGGATGGCCTCGGGCTCACCTTCCAGCTCCAGGAAGCAGCCGAAGGGGGTCTCGTCCAGGCAGGCTTCCAGGTCTTGGTTCTGCCAGACGGCCCGCACTTTTTCCATGCGCAGGGTGGGCTCGAAGCCCAGGGCCAGCAGGATGGCCTCCAGGGCGGGTCCGTCCTCGACCCCGGTTTCCAGTTCGGGCCGGATCTTCAAGAGACCATCCGGCACCCGGGGGCCCTTCCAGGTGAGGCGGGAGCGACCCGCGAAGGAGCGCGTGCGCAGGGCGGAGTTCTCCGAGCGCAGTCGGTCCTCGCGATCCCACAGGGTGCTTTGCTCGGTCTGGGCGGGTGTGACCTCGCGGAATCCCAGGTCCGCCAAGCGGGCGCGAAGGGGCGCCGTGGCGGGGATGCGCAGCTTCAGTTCGGTTTCCACCGTGGATTTCTGTTTCATCTGGATCCAGTCTCCCGCCGGGGATGGGGCATCATGGGTACGAACGCCACAGGCCGCCCGTGATCCCCCAACGGTACATCATCGCCACCCTCTTCATCGCCGCCATGCTGCTGCTCTTTGCGGTGGTACAGGCGCCGCGTCCGGTCTCCGCAGGCGGCGTCACGGCCACGGAGGCTCCGGCACTCATGAATCTGGGCAGCTTCGAAATGCTGGCCGAATTCCGCATGGAGGAGGCCTGGTCGCCCCGTTTTCAAGGGGCCCAGGACCCGGATCAATCCGAAGCCTGGCCCTTTGAGGGTGGCTTTGGAACCCCTTGGGAACCCGCCTCTCCCTATTTGTCGGACCAGGGGCTGGCCCTTAACGGTCCCCAGGGCCACAGCGAGGTGGTGCTTTGGCGGGGCCTGGAGTGGCGCCACTACCGCTTCGATGCGCCGCTCTGCTCGGCCCGGCTCGATCCAGTCAAGGGCAACCGCCTCCTGGTGACCCTGCAGATGGGCCCGGCCCGTTTCGAGACCCGCCTGCTTGAGGTGCCCGAGGGCCGGGTGCTCTGGTCCACCCAGTCAGGCCCCTGGAGTCGCTTCAGCTGGGACGGGAAGGCGGCCCTCCTGGGGTTCTTTGAACCCCTCGAGGGTCGCGGCGAAAGCCGGGAGACGCGGCTGCTCCTGAGCGTGCTGCCCCTGGACGGCGACCCCGGCGAGCCCAGCCTGGCGGCCTGGGATGAGGCGGACCTGCCCGGCCCACCCCGTGGTCTCGCCACCAAGGCCGAGGCCCTGTCTGAAGATGGCCAGGATCTGCCCGGGGCCCGCCTGGTGATCCCCTGGCACGCGGGGGACCGACTCTGGTTCTGCCGGCGGGACTGGCTCTGGCACAGCGGCCTCGGGGGCTGGACGGCCTGGGCCCTGGAGCGGGGCCAGTGGCGCCGCCAGGGCCAGGGCCCCGGCCTCCTGAGCGCCCACCCCCCCCAGGAGATGGCGCTGGTGGAACCCCTGAATGCCGACACCATGACCCGGAAGCTCAGCCCCGTGGATCGCCTGTCCTGGCAGCCCGTGCCCGATGCGACCCAGCCCTGGCCCGCCTGGGATCCCGCCTGGGTTTGGCACGAGGAGGGGGCCTTTGACGCCTGGGACCAGCGATGGGGCGACACAAAGCTGCCCCCGGAGCGGCAGCGCAAGTCCCTGCTCGAGGCCTACCGCTCAGACTGGCGTGCGGCTACGGGACTGCGGGTCTCCGTGAAGGGCTGGCTGCCCCGGGGCCCTGAGGTGGCCCTGCGTGAGCCGGCAGGCGCCGCCTGGATCTGGGTGGGGGACCGCGTCCTGCTGGTCCGCCTGGTGGAGGTGGAGCGCGTGCGCTTTCTCCGAAAGCTGTTGCGCTGATCTTTGCAAGGGAAGTACACATTTCTGGTAGCGTTGTGCCCAGCCACTCTTCTTACCATCCGGCTTCCCGAGGTACCCGATGCCACGTCTCCTCCTCGTGGACGACAATCCAAGCATTCACCGCATTGCCGAATCCCTCCTGGCTCCCACGGATGTGGAGCTGGTGTGCGTGGACTCGGCGGCGGAAGCTCTGGATCGCATCGGACAGGGCGAGCGCTTCGACGTAGCCCTGGTGGACACGGCCATGCCGGGCATGGACGGCTGGACTCTGCTGGAGCGCCTGCGGGCCATGGAGGCCACGGCTCAGCTGCCCATCGCCCTCATGGCGGGCGTGCTTGATCCCGTGGACCCCGCCAAGCTGGCTAGGGCCTCGATCCAGGGCTTTCTGAAGAAGCCCATCGAGCTCCGGGAGCTGGGCGACCGCGTCAAGGCCCTGCTGGCCACTCCCGTACCGCCCCCGGCCCTCTCCCCCTTCGCCACCGCGCCCGCCATGCCTGCCAAGGATCTGGTAAAGCGCGCCGAGGCCGCCCTGCCGGAGCTCCGCCCTGAGGCCCTGCCTGTCAGCGCCCAGCCTTCCGCCGATGAGGACCTCCTGGACTCGGCCTTTGCCGACCTCGACTTCCTGGAAGAGGCTCCGCCCACACCCGCGCCCACACCCGCGCCTGGGCCCAGCGCCGAGCTGGAGGCGGACCTGCTCCTGCTCAGCGTGGAGGATCTCTGGCCCGAAGAGACGGTGCCCACAGAGCCGGAAGCGGTGGAGGCCCTCCCGGAGCCGGCCCTGCCGGATATGCATCTGGAGCTGGAAGAGCTGGACCTGGACAGCCTCCAGGACCTCACCGACGACCTCCCCGGGGAGCCTGCTGAAGAGCCGTTCTCCCATAGCCTTGCGGGCCTGGAGCCCCTGGATGCCCAGGCGGAGGATTTTGCCCTCATCCCGGTACCGGCCCCTGAACCCCTGCCGGAACCGGTGGTGGAGCAGGAGTTTCACGCCCTGCCCGCTGCGGCCCTGGCCGCTGGTGCTGCGGGCGCCGCCAGCCTGGCGGCCCTGGCCCTGCTGGGCCAGGGCGAGCCTGCGGAACCCGCACATCCCGAACCCGCACATCCCGAACCTGCACATCCTGAACCTGCACACACTGAACCTGCACACACTGAACTTGCACACACTGAACCAGCACCTCTGCCGGTCCCTGTCGTGGTCGAGGCCCCCGCTCCCGCGATGCCCGTCGAGGCTGCCGCAGGTGGTCATCCGCCTGCCGCGCCTGGGCAGGCGGGTCTTGTGTCCCATGACCAGGCCCAGGCCCTCGTCCAGGCGCTGCTGGCGGATCCCGTGCTGGTGGACGCCCTGGTGAAGGCGGTGGTGGCCCGAATGGGCGATCAGGTCATCCGCGAGATCGCCTGGGAAGTCATGCCCGACTTGGCTGGAAGATTGCAGCGGTAGAGCATGCCTCACCTTGAAGCCCTTTCCCCCGAGTCCCCCTCATGATCACCGGCTACAACACCGATGTTCGCCACGGGAACCGCGTCTTCCATGTCCAGACCGAGGACAAGGGCTTCAGCAATCCCAAGATTGAGACCCTCATCTATGTGGGCGGAGAGATCCTGGACAGCTACCGCTCCTCCTACGAGGACCTGATTGCGGCTCCGCCGGTGGTGGAGACGGAAATCCAGAGCCGCATGGACGAGCAGCACCGGGCGGTCATCCGGGATATCAAGAACGGGAAGTACGACCTCACGCCCCCGGACATGCTGGAGCACCAGGCCTTCAATGACCGTCCCCTGGATCAGGCCATCCTGGAGTTCCTGCAGCAAGAAGGGGATGTGGACACCCTGGAACTGGTCCTGGACCGGCCCTTGAAGCCGGCCTTTGGCAGCCTCTTCCAGATCCAGGTACAGGCGCGCCTCTGCCAGAGCCAGAGCCCCGTGGCGGGAGCTGAGGTGACCGTGAAGCTCATCTCCAGCCTCAAGAAGGCCACCAGTCTGCTGTCCGGGAGGACCGGCTCCGATGGGCAGTTCAGGGGCGAGGTCCAACTGCCACCCAGCCAACCCGGTCAGTGCGCCGTGGTGGTGGGCTGCTCCTGCGATCAGGGCTTTGATGAGGTCAAGGCTGTGGTAACAACCGGTTGATTGACTGGATTTAAATCTGGACAATTTTATCCATAGATCCTAGGTTTAACCTCATCAGATCGGATGGGGTGCATGACCAAGGCAGGGCCGGCTTTGCTGAGCATCGGGGATATCTGTGAGGAGACAGGTCTCTCTGCGGACCTCATCCGGGTCTGGGAGCGGCGCTATGGCTTCCCGCAGCCCGTGCGCCTTCCCTCGGGGCACCGGCGCTACCGGCGGGGGGATCTGCACCAGCTGCGCCTCATGGCCGAGGCCGTGGCGCAGGGGCATCGGCCGGGCCTGGTGGTCCGGGCCACGGAAGCGGAGCTGCGCAAGCTGCTGTTGCCCCAGGAAAACCCCAGGGTGGAGACCCTCTTCCGGGCTGTGGCCGCCATGGACACGGACCGCATGCGCAGCCTGCTCAAGGAGGGCTTGACCCAGCTGGGATGGAAGGCTTTCCTGCAGCAGGTGGTCTCGCCACTCCTGGATCGGGTGGGGATGGCCTGGGCTGATGGCAGCATCGGCATCCACCACGAGCATCTGGTGACTGAGGTGCTGGAGGACGGCCTGCGGGAGCTGCGCCTGGAGTTCCGCGCAGCCCCCGCCCAGGGTCTGGTGCTGCTCTGCACCCTGCCGGGTGAGCGGCACCGTCTGGGCCTGCTCATGGCAGCCTTGGCCTACGAGGCCCAGGGCGTGCGCACAGAGCTGTTGGGTGTGGACCTGCCCGTCGCCAGCATCGCCGCGGCAGCCCGGGCCCTCAAGGTGGCCAGCGTGGCTGTGAGCCTCTCCATCCAGAGCTCAGGGGAGCCCACCCGCCGCCTGCTCATGGATCTCAAGGAGCGCCTGCCCGCGGGCTGCCGTCTCCTCATCGGGGGCCAGGGCGCCACTCGCACTCGCAAGGTCGAGGGCATCGAGCGCATGGCGGGGCTGGAAGTCATGTAGGTCTGGGTTAGCAAGCCCAGGAGCGGCTTGGCCGCGAGTGGGCGCGGGGGCTCAGGGGTGTGCGTGCAGCGCGGAGCCCCCGGATGGCATTAGCTATCGAAGCTCGGGCCGTCATCCTCGGTGGCGAACTGCTTGCGAACCCGGTGTAGCAGAAGCATCAGCTCCACGATGATGGGGCGGGCGGCCAGGAAACAGAGGAAGCCCGCCAGAGGCACCGTCAGTTTGAAGCCGATGTGTTTGAAGCCCAGGGCCCCCACCACGCCGCCCCCCAGGAAGCTGGCGAGGATTAGGAGCAGGAGGGTCAGCTTCTGGCGGTTGGCCACGATGCGCTCGCGGCCGTGGTGGTTGTGGATATTCACATAGGCGAGGCGGCTCAGCTCGATGCCGATGTCCGTGACTGTGCCCGTGAGATGCGTGGTGCGCACCGCTGCACCCGAGATGATGGAGGTCACGGCATTGTGCAGACCCATGATGAAGCAGAGCAGCATCACGGTAAGGGGCAGGGTGAACTTGACCTCCTCCTGAAGCCTGTTGCCCATGAACCCGAAGATCAGCATGAGGGCTGCCTCCAGCACCAGGGTGAGCGCGTAGCGGCTGCGCATGCGCCGCCGCTGGCCGAAGCTGATGAGGGTGGTGCAGACGAAGGCCCCGCCCAGGAAGCTGAGCATCATGGCGAGCGCGGCGCCGGCGGTGACCAGGTCGCCTTCCGCCACCTCGTCTGCCATGGAGGAGACCACGCCGGTCATGTGGGACGTGTAGTGGGACACCGCCAGGTAACCGCCCGCGTTCACGGCCCCCGCCACGAAGGCCATGGCCCAGGCCAGCTGCCGGTTGAGGGTCTCGGAGCGCAGCGCCCCCTCCCGCACCAGGAGCTTCTCCTGGATGGGCAGGGTGGCCAAGGCCCGGTCCACCACAGCCTGCAACTGCTGCCCATCCAGGCGGTTCCTGAGCAGCCGGCGGAGGTAGCGGGCCACGATGAGCTGGATGGTGCGGGGAATGCGACGCATGGGGAGTCTTTAGTGTACCGGGTCAGAGCCTGTAAACTCGAGTGATGCCAAAGATCCTCCTCCTCCACACCGGCGGTACGCTCGGCATGGCGCCCAGCGGGGAACCCGCGGCCCTGGCGCCGGGGCGTTTTCTCAACGACCTGCTGCTGCAGGTGCCGGAGCTCGCCAAGTTGGCGGAATTGGCCGTGGAGGTGCCCTTCAACCAGGACTCCGCCTGTCTGGAGCCGGAGCACATCCTGGTGCTGGCGGAGCGCATCAGGAAGGCGGCGGCGGATTTCGACGGGTTCGTGGTCATCCATGGCACGGACACCATGGCCTTCTCGGCCTCCATGCTGGGGTTCCTTCTGGCCGATCTGGGTAAGCCCGTGGTGCTCACGGGGAGCCAAAGGCCCTTGGCATTCGTGCGCAGCGACGCCCGCAGCAACGTGGTCAACGCCGTGGACCTGGCCTGCCGCGCCATCCCCGAAGTGGGCATCTGCTTCGGCACCCACTGGCTGCGGGGCGTGGCCGCCGACAAGCTGAGCGTGAGCCAGTTCGAGGCCTTTGAAAGCCCGAACCTGGCCCCCCTGGCTGAGATCGGCGCCGAGATCCGCCTGCACCCGGAGGCTGGCCACTTTGAGCGCTGCGTCCCCGCAGACCTGGGTCGGGCCTTGAACCTCGCGGTCCACACTGTCACGCCTCATCCCGGTATGAGCTGGAGCTCTGCCCCCGAGGGCAGCGCCGCCGTGCTCATCCAGGCCTTCGGCGCCGGGAACCTGCCCATGGCGCGGCCCGACCTCAACGTCTTCCTGGGGGACTGTCGCCGCCGCCACCTGCCCGTGGTGGTCATCTCCCAGTGCCCCCGCGGTGGCGTGGACCTCTCTGCCTACGAGATGGGTCGCAAGGTCGAGGAGCTGGGCGCCATCTCCGGAGGCCTCCACACCCGGTGGACCGCCCTGGCCAAGCTGGGGCTGGTGCTGGGCGCCAGAGGCGGCGTGGATCAGGTGCAGCAGGCGTTTGCGAGCCAATGGGCTGGAGAGCCTTTCCTCGACGGGGCCTGGCCGCAGTCCTGACCGCCGAAGGCTAACTCTAGACGTGCCGCAGGCGCGTCTAGAGCCAGCTAGACTGGAAGACACGGAGTACCCACCCCCATGATCGACGCCAGCCTCCTCCGCAACGACCTCGACGCCGTGGCGGCGCGCCTGTCTGAGCGGGGCTACACGCTGGACCGGGCCCGCTACCAAGACCTCGACCAACGGCGACGCTCGGCGCTGCAGGAGGCGGAGCTGCTCAAGGCTGAGCGCAACCGCGTCAGTGAGGAAGTGGGCCGGCTCAAGCGGGCCAAGGAGAACGCGGACCACCTCATCGCCCAGCAGCGCGAGGTGGGCGACAAGCTGAAGGGCCTGGAGGCCGCCGAGCGCGACATCGAGGCCGAGTTCAAGGACTTCCTGGCGGGCCTGCCCAACCCGCCCCACGCCAGCGTGCCCAGCGGGCGCGATGAGCACGGCAACGTGGAGATCAAGCGCTGGGGCACCCAGCCCACCATCGAGGCCCCCAAGGATCACGTGGAGCTGGGCACCGCCCTGGGCATCCTGGATCTGGACCGGGCCGCCAAGCTCAGTGGCGCCCGCTTTGCGGTGCTGAAGGGGCTGGGCGCCAAGCTGGAGCGGGCCCTCATCTCCTTCATGCTGGACCGCCAGACTGGCGCGGGCTATGGGGAAGTCATCCCGCCCTACCTGGTGAACGCCGAGAGCATGTACGGCACGGGCCAGCTGCCCAAGTTCGAGCAGGACCTCTTCAAAACCGGCCACAGCGGCGGCGCCCTCTACCTCATCCCGACGGCGGAGGTGCCCGTCACCAACCTCTACCGGGACGAGATCCTCCCCGCCGAAGCCCTGCCCCTGCGCCACTGCGCCTTCACGCCCTGCTTCCGCAGTGAGGCGGGCAGCTATGGGCGGGACACCAAGGGCATCATCCGCCAGCACCAGTTCCACAAGGTGGAGCTGGTGACCTTTGCCGCTGCCGATGCGGCCGAGGCAGAGCTCGAGCGCCTCACAGCAGATGCGGAAGCGATCCTCGAGGCCCTGGAGCTTCCCTACCGCCGCGTGCTGCTCTGCACCGGCGACATGGGATTCAGCAGCCAGAAGACCTATGACCTGGAGGTCTGGCTGCCCTCCCAGAACACCTACCGCGAGATCAGCTCCTGCAGCTGGTTTGGGGACTTCCAGGCGCGCCGCGCCAACATCCGGGCCAAGGGCAAAGAGGGCAAGCCCGTCTTTGCGCACACGCTCAACGGCAGCGGCCTCGCCGTGGGCCGCACCTGGGTGGCCGTGCTGGAGAACTACCAGCAGCCCGACGGCAGCATCCGCGTGCCCGAAGTGCTGCGCCCCTTCCTGGGGGTTGAGGTGATTCGCTGACGAAGGGGTCCGTTCTCTGCGCTGAAAGCTTGTGCTTTCAGCGGGGGGAAAAGACTGTGCTGGAGGGCCTCTCGTTTCCCATCGCACCGGGCGAGGCCTGGGGCTTAATGGGTGAGAGTGGGGCTGGCAAGACCACCTTGCTGCACTTGGCGCTGGGACTGTTGGAGCCCACGGCAGGGCGCCTGTGGCTGGAGGACGCGCCCTGGTCGCCCCTGCCCGAGCGCGCGCGCTGACGTCGGCGGCCTCGGATCCAGGCGGTGTTCCAGGAGCCCCTGGCCAGCCTGCCGCCCCATCGCAGCGGCTGGGAGATCCTCGCGGAGCCGCTGGAGGTCTGGGGGCGGGGCAGCGCCCCGGAACGCCGCGAGGCCGCGGCCCGTATGGCGGCGCGGGTGAAGTTTCCCGAGGCGGCCCTGGCTCAGCGACCCGAGGCCTGGTCCGGCGGCTTGGCCCAGCGCCTTTGCCTGGGCCGCGCCCTCATGCTGGAACCCGCCTTGCTGGTGCTGGACGAGCCCTGCTCCGCCCTGGACGCCACCCAGGCCAGCCACCTGCTGGCCCTGCTGCTGGACCTGAAGGCCGCGGGCACGGCCCTGCTCCTCGCCAGCCACGACCTGCTGATGGCGCAGCAGTTGTGCGATCAAGTGTTGGTGCTGGAAGCAGGCCGACCCATTGCCCAGGGGCCGATAGATGCCGTGCTGCCTGAGCCCGTGCATCCAACCTTGAAGGCACTGCTGGACGCGACGTTCACCTTCCCCTGATCCAAAAGAAAATCGCAGCGCCAAAGCGCTGCAATTTTCTCAGGCTGGATGACTGATCGGGGATGACCCGATCACTCGTCCCCGGTGGCCTTCACGGCGTCGGGGTTGATGTAGATGCCGCTGAGGTGGCCCCAGAAGCTGCTGAGGCCGGGGCGCAGGCGACCCTGCTGGTCCAGGGACTGCAACTCGGCCGAGAGGAGCTTTTGCGCCTCAGCGGTCTGGGTCTCCTGGATGAGGGTGCGGCGGGCCTCAAAACTGAGGGCCGGGGCGGGCTCGCGGGAGCCGATGCGGGCCACCCACAGCTTGCCGTCCTGGGTCCAGAGGATGGGCGTGGTCTGACCCACGGCGGTATCCAGCAGGGCCTTGCGGATGGCGGGCTGGGCCACGAGCTCCTTCTGGCTGGCCAGGGGGGCCGCGGCCTGGTCCGTGACGGGACCCACGGCGGCCAGACCACCCTTGAGGGCCTGCTGGGCCTTGGCCACGGCCTGCTTGCGGGCCTCTTCCAGGCGGTAGGCGGCCAGCACCTTGGTGCGGATCTCCTTGAAGGGGGGCACGGCCTCGGGCAGCTCTTCCTGGACCCGGAAGAGCAGGTGGTGCTGGGGGAAGGGCATGGGCTTGGAGACCTCGCCCACCTTCATGCGGAAGACTTCGTTGCTGATCTGGCTCAGCTCTGGCAGGCCGTCGATCTGGGCGGTGCCGTCATTGGTGAAGGGTTGGCTCAGCTGAGCGGGGCTGCCCAGGCTCTTGGCGGCAGTGGCCAGGTCGCCCCCATTGGCCCGCTTGCGGATCTGCTCCAGGCGCTCCTGGGCCTTGGTGGTGAAGCGGCTGTCGGCGATCTCCGGGGCCAGTGTGGCCTTGGCCTCTTCGTAGGTCTTTTCGCGGCGGCCTTCCAGCTTGATGAGGTGGATGCCGAAGGTCGTGCGCACGGGCTGGCTGATCTCGCCCACCTTTAGGGTGGCGGCGGCATCGGAGAAGGGCTTGACCATCTTGGAGGCATTGAACCAGCCCAGGTCGCCGCCGTTGCCCTTGGCGCTGGGATCCTCGCTCAACTCCTCGGCGGCCTTGGCGAAGTCCTGGCCCTTGACCAGGCGCTCGCGCAGCAGCTGGGCCTTGGCTGTGGCTTCCTGGATCTGGGTCTCGCCCTCAGCCTTGAACAGGATGTGGCGGGCCTTGAACTCGGAGTAGTCGCTCTTGCGGGCCTGGTAGGCCGCCTTGAGGGCCGCTTCGTCGGGCTGCAGGTCCTTGCCGAAGGCGGCGCGGTCCACGGCCACGTACTGGATCACGCGGCGGGGAGTGGACAGGAAGCGCTCGCCGGAGGTCTTGTAGAAGGCCTCCAGGGGGGCGTCGCCAGGGTCGGCCACGGTGGCGGTGTCCACGGGCAGGCTCACCTGCTGGAAGGCCACCTTTTCATTCTTGAGGCGGTTCTCCTGCGCCAGCCAGAGCTCATCCAAGGGCACCTGCACGGCGGCCTGCTGGATCAGCTTGGTCCGGAGCAGTTCGCTGCGGATGGCCCGTTCCTGCATGGCGGGGTTGAAGCCCGTGTTCTGGAACACTTCCTTCATGTCAGCATTGGACTTGAGGTTGCCCTGGGCATCCAGAAAGACCGGGTACTGGCGCAGGAAGGCTCGGAGGCGGGCTCCCACCTCCTCGTCGGTCACCACCACGTGGTGCCGCTCGGCCAGTTCCTCCATGAGCTTCTGGTTGACCAGATCCCGCATGGCCTGGGACTGGATGAAGGGCCGGAGGGCCTCCGGACTGGCCTGCTTGCCATAGCGCTGGAACAGCTCCTGCATGTGCTCGGAGACTTCCCGCATGAGGATTTCCTTGCCATAGACCCGCGCCGCCACAGTGTCTGCTGAGATGGCACCCCCCGTCGGCGCCAGATAGGCCACCATGCCCAGGAGGACAATGATCATGACCGCCGCCATGGGCGTGCGGTTGGATTTGAAGACAGAACGGAAAGAACGAAGCATGCAGGGCTCCAGACGGACCCCCCAGATTAACAAGGGAACGCGCTTGGATTACACTGGAATGCTGGAGAGGTTGAATGGCTGTCTTACCCGTGCTCACCTGGGGGGATCCCCGCCTGAAGCTCAATAGTGCGGATGTCGGGCAGTGGACGCCCGAGCTGGAGCAGCTCGTGGCAGACATGTTCGAGACCACCTTGGACGAGGAGGGCCTGGGCCTAGCCGCGCCCCAGGTGGGGGTGAACCTCAACCTGGCGGTCATCGACTGCTCCTGCGGCGAGGATCCGTCCCAGCAGATCATCCTCATCAACCCCGAGATCACCCGGGAAGAGGGCGTGCAGTACGGCACCGAGGGCTGCCTGTCCATTCCGGGCATCCGGGAGGAGCTGGAGCGGCCCCAGAAGGTCTGGATCCGCAATCGCACCAAGGAGGGCGCCTGGGTCGAGCTGGAAGGGGAAGACCTCCTGGCCCGGGCCTTCTGCCATGAAATTGACCACCTGCGGGGCCGGCTCTTCGTGGAATACTTCGGCCCTGTGAAGCGCTCTGTCCTTCAGAGGAAATACCAGAAGCAGCTGAAAGGGTAGCCATGACCCGCATCGCCTTCCTTGGCACCCCCCGTGCGGCTGTTCCGGCCCTTCGGGCTCTGGCTGAAGAAGGCATCGAAGCGGTGTTCTGCAACCCGGACCGGCCCGCGGGCCGAGGGCGCCACCTGGAGGCCCCCCCCGTGAAGGTGGCGGCCCTGGAGCTGGGTCTGCCGCTCCACCAGCCCCTGAGCTGGAAGACCCCCGAGACCCGGGAACTCTGGGAGGGCCTGCACATCGACCTGGCGGTGGTGGTGGCCTACGGCCACCTGCTGCCCCGGTGGATGCTGGATGCCTGCCCCCTGGGGGTCTGGAACCTGCATTTCTCCCTGCTGCCCCGCTGGCGCGGTGCGGCCCCTGTGAACCACGCCCTCCTGGCCGGGGACGAGGAGTCAGGGGTCAGCCTCATGCGCCTCACGCCGGGCCTGGACGAAGGGCCTGTGCTGGCCCAGAGCCACCGGCCCCTCGGCTCCGAGACCACTGCCGAAGGGCTCTTGGAGCTCCTGGCCCAGGATGCTGCCGAGCTCCTCATGGATCAGCTGCCCCTGTTGCTCAGCGGCAGTGGCCAACCCTGGGACCAGGAGCACGGACTGGCCACCCACGCTGCCAAGCTGCACAAGGACATGGCCCGCCTGGACTGGCGCCGCTCCGCCGCGGAGCTGCACCGGCAGGTGCGAGCCCTCTGGCCCTGGCCCGGCTCCGAGCTGCACCTGGAGGGTCAGACCCTCAAGGTCTGCGGGGTGGGCTCGCTTCGCGCCTGCTACCGCGAGCCTGGTCAGCTGATCTGGGGCAAAGAAGAAGGCGCCTGGCTCGTCACCGCCGAAGGCTCCCTGGAACTCACCCTGCTCCAGCGCCCCGGCAAGCCCGTGCAGCCCGCCCTGCAGGCCCTGCAGCCCTGGGGCGTCAGCGGCAGCCGAGCAGTGGAATGACTCGGCGGGGATTCAGCCTTTCTGGAAGGACTTGATCTCGGCCCGGATGGGCGCCAGACGGCTCTGCTCCAGACCATCGCGGTAGAAGAGGTTGTAGGTGTCGAAGGGGATGATGCGGCCATCGGGGTGGGCGATGTGGACGCAGCTCTTGCGCACGCTGCGCAGGTCGAAGCTCTCGGCGTCGATGAACTGCATGAAGATCAGACGGAACACGTCGCGGTAGCCGATGCCGCCGGGCACGGCCACTTTGGGCAGGCAGCAGAGCAGCTCCGAGAGGCTATTCGCAGCTCCCTCGGGGCCGTGGTTGGTGGCCAGCATCTGGAAGAGCCGGGCCCGAAGCTCTGGATCCTTCTCGAACTGGATGGTGTTGCGGCCACCCTCGATAAGCCACTGGGGCTCCACGAAGCGGGTGAGGGGCTGCAGGCGGCCCTCCACCTTGAGGGCGTAGGCCATGGCCAGGCTGTCCGGGTGGCAGGGCACCGGGAGGATGTCCTCGGGGGCGAAGAGGCTCGTCTGCTCCAGCACCTTGCGGCGCAGCTCCGTGAGGGTGAGGCGGTCCCGGGCGGGGTCGTAGCACTCGGTGCGGCCCGCGTGCTGGATGGGCTGGAAGGTCACGCCCCGCACGCAGCGCTGCTGGGCGGCGAACTCCACGAGGCGGCCCAGCTCGCCGTCATTGCAGCCCTTTTTCACCGTGACCACCAGGGTGGTGCTGAGGTCCAGCTCGTTGAGGGTCTCCAGGGCCTTGAGCCGTGTGGCTCTCAGGTCGGCGCCACGCAGCTCCAGGAGGGGCGCGGCCTCCAGGGAGTCGAACTGAAGGTACAGCTCGAAGGCAGGCTGGTAGCTGGCGAGCCGCTCGGCAAAGGCGCGGTCCTGGGCGATGCGCAGGCCGTTGGTGTTGACCATGAGGTGGCGGATGGGGCGGCGGCGGCAGGCGTCCAGGAGCTCGAAGAACTGGGGGTGCAAGGTGGGCTCGCCGCCGCTGAGCTGCACCACGTCCGGTTCGCCCTCGTTGGCCACGATGGCGTCAAGCATGCACTCCAGGGTGGCCAGGTCCCGCATGCCGCCGCGCTCAGGGCCGCTTTCGGCATAGCAGACGGGGCAGCGCAGGTTGCAGTGGTTCGTGACCTCCAGTAGGGTCAGGCAGCTGTGCTGCTCGTGGTCCGGGCAGAGGCCGCAATCGTAGGGGCAGCCGTGCTCCACAGCAGTGTTGTTCCGGCAGGGCTGCTCGGGCACCTTGAGGAAGACCTCCCTGCAGCGACGGTAGTAGTCCACGTCGTCGGCGATGAGCACCCGCTCGGGGCCGTGGTGCGGGCAGCGCTTCAGCAGATAGACGCAGCCCTCCTGGAACACGATCTTGGCGTCCACCCGGCGGTAGCAGGTGGAGCAGATGGACACGGCCGTGTCGTAGAAGAGGTAGGGGCGGGTGGGGGTGGGCATGGCTACCTCGCCTGGCGGGCGGCATCGGTGCTCAACGGATCACCAAGGGTTGATTTGCAAACTAGCCAAAACAGAGCAATGGGGGGGTGAGCAGCAGCAGTCCAATGAAGAGCAGGGCAGCTCATTCATGCGGAACCTCCTGGCAGGGCTTAGGGGACTTTCTCAGGCGAGGCGGGCAAAGGCAATCAGAGCCCCCCTCAGCGGGGGCCCCAGGCTGCCAGGCCGAAACAGAGCAGCAGGGGTGAGAGCAGCAGCAGGCCGGAGATGAGGACCGAGCCGAGGATCAGCCCCGAGCGGTAGGAGCTGCCCTCGGGCAGGGGGGTCTTGAGGAAGCGGTAGATCGTCCAGCCCCAGTGGCAGCATGGGATGGCGAGGAGCAGAAGGTAGCCCAGGCTGTTGCGGGCGTGGTTGAACAGCAGTACGGCCAGGAAGCCGCCACCCAGGGCGCAGGCCAGGCCCATGCCCATGCCCGCGAAGCAGCCCTGGAGCTGGGTGCGGGGAGAGGGGGCGGAATCCCCTTCCGGGGACGGAGGCAAGTCAGGCATGGGGTGTCTCCGGGCGGTGCTCTCTATTACGTTCCCAGATGAGGAGGATCAACGCGAGCATGGCCGCCCACTGGATGGCGTTCAAACCCAGCATGCGGGGATAGGGTTTGACGGCGTCGATGAGCAGCCGCCAGAAGGAATAGGCGCCCAGGAAGAGGCGCCAGAGGTCACCCTCCCGGGCCAGGCGCCGCCGCAGCCAGAGCGCGGCCAACAGGAAGACCGACAGGACCAGAGCCTCATAGAGCTGAGCTGGGTGGCGGGGGATGCCATCGCCGAAGTCCACGCCCCAGGGCAGGGTGGTGGGCCCGCCATGGGTGCCATCCGCCAGGCCCGTGAGGAAGCAGCCGATGCGCCCCAGGAGCATGCCCACCAGGAGGGGGACCACGAAGAGATCCCCGGTGCGCCGGGGTTCGTGGATCTGAGCCTTGGCCACCTCCACGCCAACGTGGCCGCCCAGCAGGGCCCCCAGCACGCTCTTGCCCCCCAGCACCGCGCCCCAGCCCACGGTGGACAGGACCGGCAGGAGGGTGGCGACGTGCAGGAGCTTGGCGCCGAGGCCTGCACCGAGGATGGCGCCCGCCACCACTGGGAGCCGGCTGGAACCCTGGAGGGGATCGCCCCAGTGTCGGCGCAGGAACCAGAAGAGCTGGGCCCCCACCAGGTAGGCCAGGGTTTCGAAAAAGACGTGGGGATGCACCTGCCAGGGGCCCAGGGGCACGAAATACGGGAAAGTCATGGGACTATCTCTGGGCCTTGGCGGCTAGGCCAATCGAGCGGCCACATCCCGGTAGTCGGGATCCATCTCCTGGACGGCCTTGAACTCTTCAGTGGCCATGCCCAGGTGGCCCTGCTGGAGGTATATCTCGGCGAGGTCGTAGCGGAGGCCGATGCTGTCCTCGGGGGGGAAGCCCGGGGCCAGGACGCCCTTGCGGAGCCACTCCACGGCGGAATCCAGGTCGCCCCGGGCCTGCTCGCAGATGCTCAGCATGGAGCAGCACTCCAGCGTGCGCTCGGGGTCTCCCATGGCCACCTTGAACTCCTCGATGGCGGGCTCGATGAGCATCATCTCCTTGTAGGCGATGCCCAGGTTGTAGTGGGTGTCGTAGTCGTCGCCCTTGACCTGCTTTTCCACGCCCTCGCGGAAGGCGCTGAAGAGCTCGTCGACGCTCTGGATCTTCTCCACCACGTGCGTGGCGTCGTGCATTTCCTCGCCTTCACCCGAGTCCATGAGGGCCGTGCCCAGAACATCCGTGAGGTCGAAGAAGGAGTTGGCGAAGTCGCTTTCGTCCAGGGCGCCGGCCTTGGCCACGAGCCCCAGCTTCTGCAGGATGCCCTCGGCGCGGTCGAGGCGATCCTGCAGTTCCGGGTGGTTCGGGAACTGGCGGAGGGCGGTCTCGATCTCGATCTTGGCTTCGTCGGGGCTGCCGTAGTCGAGCTGGAAGTCGATGTCGCTGAGCAGGCTAGAGAGCTCCTCGGAGATCGGGGCAGGCGCAGGTTCCGGCTGGGGCTCAGGCGCCACGGGAAGGGGTGCAGGCGCTGGGGGCTGCACCGGCGGCAGGGCCGCAAAGTGGGCATCCAGGGCCGTGGGATCCAGGTGGGCGGTGGGCATGGGCGGAAGTTCCGCCGTGGGGGCCGAGGCCAGGTGCTCCGGCTCGGTGCCGGGGACCAGGTCCGTGAGGGTGACGTCCATCCAACCGAGATCCGAGTCCTCGGCGGCATAGGGATCGCGAGGGGCCGGCAGGGGGGTCGGTGCAGGCGGCTGCGCCAAGGGCGCGAAGGGATCCACCGCGAGGGGCTCCGGCGCGAAGGGCTCCGTGGTGAAGGGCTCAAGGGGCGGCGGCGCGTATGCGGCGGCCGGAAGGGGGGGCGGGGCGAAGGGATCTGGGGGCAGGGTGTCGAGATCCCCCAGCAGGGGGAGCCCATCGCCAAGGGCGATCGGTTCGGCGGGTTTGGGTGGTGCCCAGGCAGGCTCCGGGGCCTGATAGCCAGAGGTGTCCAGGCTGATGGGCAGTTCCTCTGTGGGCGTTTGAGTCGGTTGGGGCGCGAGCGGCACAGCCGCGGGCGTCAGGGGGGGCGTGACCCCAGGGTCCGGCAGGCCCATGGAGCGGCGGTGGATGCGGGTGGAGCCAGGGAAGAGCTGCTCGGCCAGATCCAGCAACTGGGTGGCCTCCCGCTTCCGGCCCAGCTGGGCGAGGGCCTGGGCGCTCTGGGAGTACTGCATCTGCACCTGGGTCAGGCGGCCCGTACTGCGGTGCACGGCGACGATGGACTCGATGATGGCGAGGTCCGCGGGATCCAGCTCCAGGGCCTTCTTGTAGGACTCCACGGCCCGCTCAGGACTGCCGCTGCGGACGAAGGCCTCGGCCTCCCGCAAGAACTGCTCGATGCGCAGCCGCTTGACGGGATCCACCTCGGTCTCGCCGCCGCTGCGGGTGGACTCCTGGGGACTCGGTGACTCGAAGCCACCCGAGGCGCTCACGGCCGCAAAGGCCTGTGGGGCTGTGGGGGCAGTGCCCGGCACCACACCCAGGGCCTGGAGCTGGCCTGAGAGGTGGCCCAGCAGGGTCTGGTCGTTGTTCTGATAGGCCAGGCCATAGGCGCTCTGGAGGGCATTGACTTGGTCGGCGCGGTTGCCGCTCTGGTGGGCGATTTCCGCCAGCAGCACCCAGGCCTCGGCACCGATGCTGCCCTGGAGGGCCGAGCGCAGGCTGCGGCTGACGATGTCCCCGGAGCCACGGCGGGACAATTCGCGGGCGATGGGGGCGAAGAGGCGCAGGCCCTCCTCGGCCCGATCCGCCTGGACCAGGTTCCGCAGGGCCTTCTCGCAAAGGGGCAGCAACTTCTCGGGCAGCTGGGCCACGTCCGCCAGGGCCTCCAGGGCCCGGTCCGGATGGCCGCTGCGCAGCTCAATTTCGGCCAGGGCTTCGAGCAGTTCGGTGTTGCGAGGATTGCTCGTTAGGCCCTCGCGCAGGTGCTCCGCGGCCGTGGTGTAGTCGCCTTGGATCACCCCTAGCCGGCTCTGGGTCAGGAAGACCTGGGGCGTGGAAATCATGGACTTGGCGCGCTCGAGAATCTGGTTCGCTTCGCCGTGCATCTGCTCCATGGCCAGGGACTCGGCCACCTCGAGGTAGATGCCCGCGGCGCGGTCCTTCATGCCCTCCTTGTTGTAGAGGTCCGCCAGCTTGACCTTCATCTTCAGGTTCTTGGGGTCCAGATCTACGACCTTGTTGAACTCTTCCAGGGCCCGCTTGATGAGCCCTTTCTTCTGGAAGTGCTCTGCCACCTGGAGGTGCACCCGCACGGCGTCCGTGGTCTTGTTCATCTGGCGGTAGAGGTCCGCCAGGCGCTGGGCCGCGTCGATGTCGTCCGGAGCGTTGCGCACGACCTTCTGGAAGATGGCTGCCGCGCGGGCGTGGAAGCCATCCCGCTCATAGGCGGAGCCCAGGCGCTTGTGGATGTCGTTCGCCTCTTTGACCCGACCCACCTGCATGCAGAGGTCGCCGATCTGATTGAGGGTGTTGTAGTCCTTCGGATTGTCATCGACGATCTTCTGGAATTCGTCGATGGCCCTTTCGATCTTCCCCGCCGTCAAGAGCTTGTCGGCTTCCTTCTTGACTTTGACGCGATCAATGGCCATTCAGCTGCCTCGGGGTGTCCATCTTGGTTGCAAAAGTGTAGGCGGGGCAGGAAGCCTTGGATAGGGCTAGAGGAAGTGGCCGCCCGTGAAGCTGTGGGGCAGCAGGTCTTCCAGGCGGTGCAGCTCCCGGTTCTGGCGGTTGGCCAGCAGCACCGGCAGCCGGGCCGCGAACTCCACCAGGGCCTGGCGGCAGGCGCCACAGGGCGGGGTCAGCTGCGGGACATCCGTGACCACCACCGCCGCCACCAGGCCGCCGGGCTTCAGGCCCAGGGCCACTGCAGCGCTGAGGGCACCCCGCTCGGCGCAGAGGGTGACGGGGTAGGCGGCGTTCTCCACGTTGCAGCCGCCCACCACGGCGCCGCTCGTCGTGAGCAGGGCCGCGCCCACGTGAAAGTGCGAGTACGGCGCGTGGGCCTGCTCCCGGGCCTTCCAGGCCGCCTCCAGCAGGGGCGTCCACTCCGGGGCTTGGGGATCATCGAACACCAGTACCTCCACGCAAGGATCCAATCCTTCAGCTTATCGGAGCCGGGGCTTCGAGGCTGATTCCAACTGGTTCCGGGTCCCGGCCAACCGCCTGGGCCTGGGCCAGGGCCCGCCAGCAGGGGGTGTGGCCGCGGGTCTCGTGGGTACCCTCGATGCCGTGCAGCTCCAGACTCACCTCCCGCTTCTGGAGCCGGGCCTGGAGGATGGCCCCGGAGAGGCGCTCCAGCTCCCGCTCGAAGGGCCGCCCCGGAGCCCAGGCCGTCAGGTCCAGGCGCAGGTGCAGGCCCAGGGGCCGCTCCTCCTCGAAGGTGCGGACCCAGGGCTGGCTGCGCTGGGCGGTGCGCTTCCAGTGGACGCGGCCCGGGGCGTCGCCCAGGCGCAGGGGGCGGGCCCCTTCGGGGCTGCTGGTGCCCTCCACGGCCTGGGTGCGATGCCCTTCGCCCCGCCAGCCCGAGGGCGCCGCTGGGGGGGTGCGGGGATGGGGCAGCACCAGCAGGGACTGGTCCAGGGCGAGAAAGCGGGACTTCTCCATGAGGCCGAAGGGAAAGCGGGTGCGCAACTCCAGCTGCTCGAGCCGGACCCAGCCCCGGTGGCCGGCCCGGGCGTGAAGGACCACCAAGGTCTCGCCGCTGCGGCTGACGGCGCCCAGGAAGCCAGGCTCCACGGTACCGTCCGACAGGCTGAGGTGCAGTTCCAGCCCCCGCAGGCGGCCGCGGCCCGGGTCGGCCAGCTTCAGCTTGAGGCCGCCCCGCACCCGGGCGAAGAGGTTGCCCTCCTCCAGGCCCAGGACCCGGAGACCCTGGAGGGCCCGGCGGCTGAGGATGCCCGAGACCAGGAAGAGGCCCAGCATCATGGCGAAGACGAGATAGAGCAGATTGTTCCCGGTGTTCACGGAGAAGAGGCCCACGGCCATCAGGGCCACCAGGTACTGGCCGCCCAGTCCCGTGAGGGACAGGCGCAGGCGGGGGTCATTCCAGAGTCTCACAGGCCCAGGGTAGCGCCGGTGCCGCCTGCTAGCATGGTCCTTCTCCCCAAGGCCGCCGATGCTGAACCGACTCTTCCGAACCAAGTCCCTGGAGCAGCTGCGGGCCAGCGCCGAGGAGCCAGAGCACCAGCTGAAGAAGAACCTGGGGGCCTTTGACCTGACCATGTTCGGCATCGGCGCCATCATTGGCGCCGGCATCTTCTCCAGCATCGGCACCGCCGCCGCGGGCAACATGGCCGACGGCCGCTACCCGGCTGGGCCCTCCCTGGTCCTCAGCATCCTCATCGTGGCCCTCATCTGCGGCTTCACGGCCCTGGCCTACGCGGAGCTGGCCTCCATGATCCCGGTCTCGGGCAGCGCCTACACCTACGCCTACGCCACGCTGGGCGAGCTCATGGCCTGGATCATCGGCTGGGATCTGCTGCTGGAATACGCCATCTCCAACGTGGCCGTGGCCATCTCCTGGGGCGACTACGCCCGCAGTTTCCTGTCCTCGGTCTTCCACGTGAACATCCCAGGTTGGCTGGGCATGGATCCCCGCTCGGCCTTGAAGCTGGTGGACGGGGTGCCGGTAATGGAGCTGTCCTCAAAGCTGCATGCGCTGGCCCAGGCCAAGGCGGGGCTGCTGAACGGTGCGAGCCTCTTCGCCAATTGGGAGACGGTGCGCTCCGCGCCCACGGTGGCGGGCTTTCCCATCACCATCAACCTCCTGGCCGTGATCATCACAGGGCTCATCACCTGGCTCTGCTACATCGGCATCAAGGAGAGCGCCCGGGTCAACAGCGTCATGGTGGTGGTCAAGGTGCTGATCCTCCTGGCCGTGGTCGGCCTCGGCATCAAGTTCATCAACACGGACAACTGGCACCCCTTCGTGCCCCATGGCTTCAAGGGCATCCAGGCGGGGGCCGCCATCATCTTCTTCGCCTTCATCGGCTTCGATGCCGTGAGCACCACGGCGGAGGAATGCCGCGACCCGGGCAAGGACCTGCCCCGGGGAATCCTGGGCTCCCTGCTCATCTGCACCTTCATCTACGCCGCCGTGGCCCTGGTGGTGACGGGCATGATCCACTACACCCGCCTGGGCGGTATCGCGGACCCATTGGCCTACATCTTCAGCGAGCACAAGATGACCGCCATCGCCGGTGTCATCAGCTTCGGCGCCGTCATCGCCACCACGGCGGCCCTGCTGGTCTACCAGGTGGGCCAGCCCCGCATCTTCATGAGCATGAGCCGCGACGGGCTACTGGGTTCCTGGTTCGGCAAGGTCCATCCCAAGTACAAGACCCCTGCCCAGGCCACGGTACTCACGGGCTTCCTAGTGGCCATTCCGGCCGCCCTGCTGAACATCGACGAGGTGGTGGAACTGGCCAACATCGGCACCCTGTTCGCCTTCGTCATCGTCTGTATCGCCGTGCTGATCCTGCGATATCGCCGCCCCGAGGCCCCCCGCAAGTTCACCATGCCCCTGGCCTGGGTCGTGGCCCCGGCGGGCATCGTGGGCTGTTTCTGGATCGCCAAGGGCCTGCCCGCCCTCACCTGGTACCGCTTCTTCATCTGGCTGGGCATTGGGCTCGTCATCTACGCCTTCTTCGGCTCCAGGAACAGCCGCCTGGAGAAGCCGGCCGCGTCATAATGGAAGCACCATGTTCACCGGTCTGATCCGCCACCTCGGCACCCTCGAAGCCCGCTCTTCCCGCCCCGGCGGGGCGCGGCTGCGCATCGCGGCTGCACCAGAGTTGCTGGCCCGGGCAGAGCTGGGGGCCAGCATCGCGGTGAACGGCGCCTGCCTCACCAGCGTGGCCGTGGATGGCCGGGCCTGGGAGGCGGAGCTGAGCGAGGAGACCCTCGCGAAGACCACCCTGGGGCGGCTCGCCCTGGGATCTCGGGTGCACCTGGAGCCCGCCCTGCGCGTGGGCGAGCCCCTGGATGGACACCTGGTTTCGGGCCATGTGGACGGTCTTGGACAACTGCTGTCGCGACCTCAGGGCCAGGCTGGCGTGGATGAGGGGCTCTGGCGCTTCAGCCTGCCCGAGCTTCTCGCGCCCCTGATCGCACCCAAGGGCTCCGTGGCCGTGGATGGCATCTCGCTCACGGTGGTGGACTGCGGGCCCGACTGGTTCAGCGTGGCCCTCATCCCCGAGACTGTCATGCGCACGGCTCTGGACGGCCTGCGGCCCGGAGCTTCCGTGAACCTGGAAGGCGACCCCGTGGGCCGCTTTGTGGCCCGGGCTTTGGCCCTGCGCAGCTCCGACGCCAAGTTGGCGGACTTCGCCCGGCATGGCTGGGCTTCAAGGGGCTGAGGTTTGGTTAAGCCAAACACCCGGGCCTTGTGTGATTTGTTTGAATGTCCAGATTTTAGTGTTTTGGCTGTCAAAGCATTGTAATAATTGAAAAATTTTTGGAAAAAACATTCATTAATAAATTTATTTTGTTATTCGATGTGAAAACAAATATTTCTGAATTCAAGAAGCCGCTCACGTTGCCGTTGAACAGTTCCAAGTGACCGCCCCTTCGGTTTGTTGGGCGCGGCAGAATTGAGGAGCGTCTTATGCGTGATGGCATTCGGGGGACCAGTGTTCTGGCCGTGTTGATCGTCGGCCTGCCGGCCCTGGCCCAGGACGTGGGGCAGGACATGTTCAAGGTGCGGGGCTTCGGCACCCTGGCCGCCACCAAGTCCAGCGAGAAGAACGCGGACTTCACCTCCACCGCCGTCCAGTTCAATGGCCCCGGTTTCAGCAAGAGTGTGGACTTCGGGGTGGATTCCCGCCTCGGTGCCCAGGTCGACGCCAAATTCAACGAGATGTTCTCGGCCGCGGTGCAGGTCATCGCCGACCACCGCTATGACGACACCTACACGCCCTACCTCAACATGGCGCATCTTAAAGCCCAGGTGACCCCGGACCTCTCCATTCGCATTGGACGCATGCCCTTCTCGGCCTACCTCATCTCGGACTACCGGATGGTGGGCTACTCGATGCCCTGGGTCCGCCCCCCGGTGGAGGTCTACCAATTCAACCCCATCACCTCCTTCGACGGCATGGAAATCGGCTTCCAGCAGAATGTCGGAACTGTGGCGCTTCTCTGGCAGCTCGGAGGAGGCTCCTCCACGGTGAAGACTGCCGGCGCGAACAGCACCGCCCAGTTCAAGGGCACGGGCGGCGCACTCTCCCTCACGGTCACTGCGGGCTCCTCCACCTTCCGCGCCTACTACACCAGTCTCAAGAGCACCTACGACAACGCGGGAATCGATCATTCCAGCGACCCCTTCTCCCCCTTCAACCTGCTGCGGGCCCAGACTGTGAACGTCGGCTTCGGGCCCATGCCGAATCCCTACTACGACCCGGCCATGGCGGCCAAGTACCAGATCAAGGACAAGACCATCACCTACACGAGTCTTGGTTACACCTATGATCCCGGGGGCTGGTTTGTGATGGGCGAGTTGGCCCGAAATGCGGGTGACGAGATCATGCTGCCCCAGGCGACGGCGGGCTACATCACTGCCGGCGTCCGGTTCGGATCCTGGACGCCCTACCTGACCGTGGCCCAGCGGAAGAATGACACCCACATCTCGAATCCTCCCCCCGCCATCGACTTCGGCCTGGGAGGCGGCACGCCCAAGCCCTACGACGTCATCGCGAACATCCTGGCCAACACCAACCAGGCCCAGTCGAGTCATGCCCTGGGCCTCCGCTGGGACTTCTACACCAACATGGCCCTCAAGGCCCAGGTGGACTGGATGAAGAACGACACCGGCTCCTACGGGGCCCTGATCAACACCCAGCCCAATTTCAAGGATGGCCAGAGCTACACCGTGTCCACCATCAGCCTCGACTTTGTGTTCTAGGGGGGAGCCATGAAGACCCTCGCCGCATTCACCTCGCTCACGTTTGCCGCCCTCCTGGCCCTGCCTGCCCAGGCCCAGGCGGTGGTGATCATCTCCGCCAAGAATCCCATCTCCAAGCTCACGCCGGATCAGGTCTCCCAGATCTTCCTGGGCCAGGCCAAGACCTTCTACTCCGGTGGCCAGGCCGAGCCACTGGACCTGGCTGAAGGGGCCGCGGCCCGCAATGACTTCTACCAGAAGGTGACGGGAAAGAATGCCGCCCAGCTCAAGGGCTACTGGGCGAAGCTCACCTTCTCCGGCAAGGCCCAGCCGCCCCAGGTTCTGGCTGACAGCCACGCCGCCGTCAAGAAGGTGGCCGAGAACCCCAAATACATCGCCTACGTGGACAAGGCCGCCGTGGACGCCAGCGTGAAGGTGGTGCTGGTTCCATAAAATAAACGCCAACCGCGGAGAACGCAGAGAACGCAGAGAAAGGCAGGGCTGCCTCTGCGTTCTCTGCGGTGAATCAACTGGGGTGGTGGGTCGCAACCTAGAGGTTATTCCCGGGCGCCCTTCCTGATCCGATCCATCTCGCGCTTCTGCTCGCGCTCTTTGAGGGCCTCGCGCTTGTCGCCCACGGCCTTGCCCTCGGCCAGGGCCACCTTGATCTTGATCATGCCCTTGGCGTTGAGGTAGATGGCCAGGGGGATGATGGTGAGGCCCTTGCGGATGACCTTGGTGGTGATCTTGGTGATCTCCGCCTTGTGCAGCAGGAGCTTGCGGGCCCGCAGGGGGTCATGGTTGGCGTAGGTGCCGAACTCGTAGGGGGAGATGTGGGCCTGCTTCAGCCAGAGCTCGCCTTCCACGGCATCCACGTAGGCGTCCTGGAGCTGGCCCAGGCCCGCCCGGAGCGACTTCACCTCGGTGCCCTGCAGGGCGATGCCCGCCTCCCAGGTCTCGAGGACATGGTAGTTGTGGAAGGCTTTGCGGTTGCGGACGAGATCTTCACCCATAGGACCAGTGTAACCCCCCGGTAGACTGATCCTTTTGGGATGGCCGATGCTGCAGAAGATCCTCGCTCCGATCGTCGCCTGGATGGTGGCCGTCATGGCCGCCATGGGCCCCCTGGGCGTGATGTTGCTCATGGCCATCGAGAGCGCCTGCATCCCCCTGCCCAGCGAGGTGATCATGCCCTTCGCCGGTTATCTGGCCTTCAAGGGCCAGCTCACCTTCTTTGGCCTGGGGGCCGGGAACCCCGTGGCCCAGATCTGGATCGCGGGACTCTTCGGCGCTCTGGGCTGCAACCTGGGCAGCATCCCGGCCTACGAGGTGGGTGCCTGGGGTGGGCGCCGGGCCGTGGAGAAATATGGCCGCTACATCTGGCTCCACACGGGCCACCTGGACCAGGCCCACCGCTTCTTCGAGCGCTTCGGCACTGCCGCCATCTTCATCGGTCGCCTGCTGCCCGTGGTGCGCACCTTCATCGCCCTGCCCGCGGGCATCGCCCGGATGAACCGCACCCGCTTCCACATCTACACCTTCCTGGGCAGCCTCCCCTGGTGTCTCTGCCTCGCTTGGGTCGGCTTCAAGCTGGGTGAGAAGTGGAACACCCTCGGCGTCTACTTCCACAAACTGGATGCCGTCATCGGCGTCCTCCTCCTCGCCGGCGTCGCCTGGTTCGTCTACGACCACTTCAAGCACCGGGGAAAAGATTAAAAAATCCAACACGAAAACGCGAAGACACAAAGAAAAACAAAGAAAGGAGTGAAAAACAAGTAAGACCAAAGAGGGATCGGGTTCGGTAATCCGGCCCATGATGACAACCCTTCAGTCTTGATCTTTCTTCTTCCTTCCTTCGAGTCTTCGTGTTGATCAGTTGCTCTTTAGGCGAACCGGTCGGTGGCAGCGACGAGGGCGCGGGAGATGCCGGGGTCGTAGGCGCTGTGGCCGGCGTCAGGGACGATGATCAGCTCGGCTTCGGGCCAGGCCTTGGAGAGGGCCCAGGCACTCTCGATGGGGCAGACCATGTCATAGCGGCCCTGGATGATGGCGCCGGGGAGGCCCTTCAGCTTCGGCGCATCCCGTAGCAACTGGGCCTCCTCCATCCAGCCCCGGTTCAGGAAGTAGTTGCACTCGATGCGGGCGAAGGCCAGGGTGGTGGCCTCGTCGCCGTAGGAGGCGATGAAGTCGGCATCGGGAATGAGCTTGCTGGTGGCGCCCTCCCAGATGCTCCAAGTCTTGGCCGCAGGTAGGTTCACAGTGGGGTCCTCGCTCAGCAGGCGCTTGGCGTAGGCCCGCAGGAAGTCGCCGCGCTCGGCCTCGGGAATCGCACCCCGGTAGGGCTCCCAGGCATCCGGGAAGATGCGGCTGGCGCCCTCCTGATAGAGCCAGTCCACCTCCCGCTGGCGCAGGAGGAAGATGCCGCGCAGCAGCAACTCCGTCACCCGCTGGGGATGCTTTTCCGCGTAGGCCAAACCCAAGGTGGCGCCCCAGGAGCCTCCGAAGACCATCCATCGCTCAATGCCCAGGTGCTCTCGGATGCGCTCGATGTCGTCCACCAGATCCCAGGTGCTGTTCTCGCGGACCTCCGCGTAGGGCGTGCTTTGGCCGCAGCCCCGCTGGTCGAAGAGGATGATGCGGTAGCGCTCTGGATCGAAGTAGCGGCGGTGCTTGGGGCTGGTCCCTCCGCCGGGTCCGCCATGGAGGAAAACCACCGGCTTCCCCGCCGGGTTGCCGCTTTCTTCGACATACAGCTCATGCAAGTCGGACACCTTCAGCCGATGGATTTGAGTGGGCTCGATGGCCGGGTAGAGCCAGCTGACAGGATCCTTGCGTAGCGACATGGAGACTCCTAGACAGGAACAGACCAATCACTCTCGCAGAGATCACTGAGATAGCCGAGGGTGCCAAACAAACGCCAACCGCAGAGAACGCAGAGAGCGCAGAGAAAGACACCTCTTGTCCTCTGCGCGCTCTGCGTTCTCTGCGGTGAAATTTCTTTCAAATCCTAGACAAAAAACAACGCCGCCGCTCCAGCCAGGGCGAGCAGGGTGCCCAGGATGGCGTGGCCGCCCACCTTCTCCTTGAAGACGAAGTGGGAGACGGGCAGCAGCAGGATGGGCGAAAGCGACATCAGCGTGGCGGCTACGCCCAGGGGGGCCTTGGCGATGGCCACGAGGGAGAGCACCACACCCAGCACGGGCCCCGTGAGGGCGCCGAGGCCGATGAAGGCCGTGGCCCGGCCATCGCGCAGGGTGGCCAGCGTCGTGCGGATCTGCCCACGGACGCCGAAGTAGAGCAGGAGGCCCACCAGCCCTGCCGTGACGCGGATGAGGTTGGCGGAGATGGGCGGGAAGCCCCCGGCCAGGCCGTATTTGCTGCAGAGCAGACCCACGGACTGCCCCAGAGCCCCGCCGATGCCCAACAGGATGCCGCGCCGAAGCTGGGGGTGCGCCTCCGAGTCGCCATCGCCCCAGACCACCCAGGCGATGCCACCCAAGGTGATCGCCATGGCCAGCAGCTTGGGCAGGCTCAGGCTCTGGCCCAGGAAGCCCCAGGCCAGCAGGGCGCTGAAGAGGGGCGAGAGGGTCATGAGCAGCATGGTGAGCCGGGCCCCCAGCAGCACGAAGGCCTCGAAGAGCACCGCGTCGCCCAGGGCGAAGCCGATGAGGCCGGAGACCCCCAGCCAGCCCAGTCGTGCGCCCCCCGCCTGCAGGGGGAAGAGGCTGCCGCAGGCCACGAGATGGACCACCACCATGGCGAGCCAGGCCATGATCAGACGCCCCAGATTCACTGAGGCCGAGCCCACCCGCCGCCCCGCCACCGTGAAGCAGACGGAGTTCAGGGACCAGCAGAGGGACGTGAGAAGGGCGGCGCCTTCGCCGAGGTAGAGCAAGGGGACTCCGAGTGCATCCCCGAGCGGCGGGGGGCCGACATTCCAATCACTCTCGCAGCAAGGCGCCCCGGCTGTCCTGCTCCAGGGGAAGATCAGTCTGCGGCCATCGCCTCTTCATCGGGTGCGGTCATGTCACTGGTGATCCGGCTCAGGGCCCACAGACCGAGCCCCGTAAGCGCGAAACCCAGCGTCCACATCCAGAAAGGCTGGAAATGGTTGTCTGAGAGATAGCGGACTCCGAGTTTATCGGCCAGAACGGCGCTGAGGTTGTTGAGGAGGTGGCCGAAGACGCCGGGCCAGAGCGAACTCGTGTGCACCACCAGCCAGCCCAGGAAGAGACCCAGGACGATCCCGGTTGGAAGCTGCCAGGGATTCATGTGGAAGGAGCCGAACAATAGGGCGCCGTAGAGGATGCCCTTCGGAATTCCATAACGCTGTACGAAGCCACCCAGGATCAGACCCCGGAAGATGGGCTCTTCGGTGATGGGCGCGCCCAGGACGATGGGCGGCCAGCCCAGGGTTCCGAACATGTGCTCGAAGGATGGCGTGGGTGGGATGAGATGGGAGACCCAGTTGCCGATGCCATTGAGCAACATGACGAGGCCCCCCGTGACCACCAGAACGGCGGGCCAAACTCCTGCTGGGACCGCGCGAGTGGGGAAGGCGGCGGCCCAGGGTTTTCCACCCATCCCCAGACAGACCTTCAAAGCCAGTGCCGTCGCGCCAAGCTGGCCAGCCAGAAACACCCAGGAGCCAAGCTGGGAATGATGGTGTTCCCCCAGGACGATGCCGGGGACAGACAGCAAACTGAACAGTTGGTAGAGCAGCAGCACAAGCAGAGCCTGCGCGAAGCCTGGATAGGGCTTTGGAGTGATCGGTACGATGGATTCGGGTTCGCTCATGGGGCCCGTCAACAGGGCATCAAATGCCAGATGGCTCCACCCTACCCGATCACACGAACATCTGCAGGATCCCGTTGCTCATCAGCATGCCCCGGGCGCTGAGGGCCACGCGGTCCCCATCCCAGAGAACAAGACCTTCCTTGGCCAGGCCCCGCAGCTTCGCCTCCCAGGCATCGCAGATGGGCCGCAGCTTCACGGCGTCGGCCCGGTGACGCAGGGCGGCCCAGTCGAGGCCCCGGTGCAGGCGCAGGCCCAGGAGTGGGATCTCTGAAAGGGCTTCGAGGCCGTCCAATATCTGCCAGTCCAGCTCGCCGCGGCCCTCTGCCCAGGCGGGGATGACGGCGGATTCGATCCAGCGGAGCTCGCCCAGCTGGGAGGCGGCACTGGGGCCCAGGCCCAGGTAGGGACGGCGCATCCAGTAGCGGGTGTTGTGGATCGACTCGGCGCCGGGCTTGGCGTAGTTGCTGATCTCGTAGGGGGCGAGGCCCAGCCGGGGCAGCTCCACCTGGAGGGCCTCGAAGACATCGGCGACTTCATCCTCGGAGGGCAGAGCCAGGCGTCCGGCGTCGATCTCGGCGCGGAGGGGGCAGGCCTTGTCCAAGTCCAGCAGGTAGACGCTCAGGTGCTCGATGCCAGTTTCAGCCAGGTGGCGGGCATCGTGAATCACTTTTGACAGCGACTGTCCAGGGATGCCCACCATGAGGTCCGCGCTGCGGCGGCGGAAGCCCGCGCGCTCCGCCAGGTCCAGGGCCTCCAGGGCCTGGGCGGCGCCATGGATGCGGCCCAACCGGGCCAGGAGGGTGTCATCCAGGGCCTGGATACCCAGGCTGATGCGGTCCCAGCCCAGGCGACGGGCGCCCTGGAGCCAGGCCAGGTCCACGGTGCCGGGGTTGGCCTCCAGGGTGGCTTCCACTAGGGGGCCCAGGTCGAAGGCCTCCTGGGCCGCCTGGGTGAGGGCGCCCAGCTCTTCCAGGGTCAGCAGCGAAGGGGTGCCGCCGCCCAGATAGAGGGTGTCCACGGCGGGTCGCTCCAGGGCCGCGCCCCAGGATTCAACCTCGGCCCCCAGGCGCTGGATGGTGGGTGTCTGGAGGCTGCGATCCCGGGTGGTGGTGAAGGAGCAGTAGGTGCAGCGGTCCAGGCAAAAGGGCACATGAAGGTAGAGGCCCAGAGGTTGGGCGTGAGCAGCGATACGCAGGGCTTCGCGCTGGCCTGCCAGCTCAGGGTTCAAACATCACGCGGT
>TBL_comb47_HYPODRAFT_10000954_pt1 | contig 38251 bp, 32 predicted proteins | sample TroBogypolimnion_40_FD_10682 | JGI IMG/M metagenome (IMG submission 10682)
GCGAGGGAACCGGAACTGCGGCCCGCCATGCGCTGCGGTCCACCCGTTCCTCCAACCTTCCCGCCGGATGCGGCAACCACGCCACCGATGCTGGCAACCACGCCACGGATGCCGGCAACCACGCCACCGGTGCCGGCAACCGCGCCACCGGTGCCGGCAACCACGCCACCGGTGCCGGCAACCACGCCACCGGTGCCGGCAACCACGCCACGGATGCCGGCAACCGCGCCACGGATGCCGGCAACCGCGCGACGGATGCCGGCAACCGCGCGACGGGAGAAGGCGATTTTGGCCGGAAATGAGGCAAAAACGGGGAAAAACCCGGTTTTCCACCCGGTCGTGGTCAAAAAGAGACAGTTGAGGGGGCCATCCCGGTCGTGAACCTATTGCTTGGAAAGTTCTGCCCGAATAGCCTGCTCATAAACGCCCGGTGCCGGCAGATTCGAGGGGGAAGTAAAGGCCAGGGCGACCTGATCCACGGTCGTCGTCATTTGCCCCTTGAATTCAAGGGGGCGAACGGTTCCGGCGGCTACGGGTTCCCCAACATCGTATTGGCGGAAGGTGAGTGCGCCCGGTTGGGGATGGTAGGGGCGCAGGCTACCGCCGAGCCGGGTGATAATGCGGTTGTACACCGGGGAGGGACAAATGAAATACATGCCCTTTTTGCAGAGCTGTTCTTGGCGGAGGACGTGGCCCTTGAAGATGATTTGCGGCAGGATGCGCTTGGAAACATTTTCCCAGTTGATGTTGGAGGATTTTTCCTTGAGGACAGTGCCGGTGCCCAACCACTGATGGACTTGCGCCTCGTAACTGCCGGTGGTGTCCATCGTCTGCAATTCGATGGCGACAAATTCTGCAAGCGAATGGTCGGGCGCTAGTCGGGCAAGTATCCAATCAACGAAATCTTCGCTGTGCCGCTGTCAAATTTCAATTTGTAGCGGTTGCGAATCCCAATGGTAGGAATCAAGAGTGTCCTTCACCTTATCGCACCAGATTTCCCATGCCTCCCAAACCTTTCCTGCTTCCAAAAGGGATAGTACGGAATTAACCTCGCGTCCAGTGGTGGAAGAAATATCGGCACGGATTATTTGCTCAAAATGGTTGCCTAACGCTTCTTCTGTGGCAAAAACTTTGCAATTAGTTCCTTCGCGGGTGTCCCATGCGAGGGTCCAGATGGTGATGGTTTTTTTCATTGCTGGAGCTGTTTAGTAGCCGATTAGTAAAATGCCGTGCAGCGGTAGGCGGATGCGGTTGCTGATGTAAAGTGTTTCTAGGAAAACAGCAATCCGATCAAAAGTTCGGGTGTGCCTGTAATAGTTGCGGACAGCGATGACTAGATATTCCACGCCATACATCTGACTGGCTTCGAAAATGTCTTTCAGAAAGGCATAATTATCGAGCGCACGGCCAGCTTCAATCTCAATAACTATCTTGCCGTCGGAACTAACAGCATCTGCGTCAAAATATTTATCAATGGTGTTGTTAATGCCAAAAAGGACGGGAACCTTGATTTTTTGATCGCGGTTCTTCCCAGTCTCTACCAAGTAACCAGCTTTCTCCAGACTAGGGCGGATAATTTGCAGGACCCCATCGCTGGATAAATCATGTTCCGGGGAAGAAATCTTATCAGCCACATGTTCAAAGCACTTCACGACCGCAGTGATTGGTTCATTCAAGCCTACAGACCTGGGATAAAACTGGAATTGTATCATAGAATTAACATGGGTGCTAAGTCGGATTCAATTTTCGCCACGGAAATTCTTTGGCTCGAACTCGTCCAAAAATTGGATGTAATGTTTGAAAAGGCTGTTGCGGGGGTCGGTGAGAAAGCCCTCCGGGGCATTAATAGAAAATCCCTGACCCGGAGGCCCGCCAACAATCACATCCAGTTCGCCGGGTTGTAAATTTAATTCTCTGCAGAGAGCGGCCGCATCCACTTGCTCGATAGGCCGGTTGTCGGCGTGAGTTCCCGGATGGTTTGCCCGGAAGGTCTCAATCGCCCAAGGGTTGATGTCGTTGGCATATTGGCAAGCAAAGCCGGCCCGGCGGAAGCCTTCGGTAATTCCCCCGGCTCCGCAAAAAAGATCGACGGTGGTGAATTTGCGTGCAGGTTTCAACAGAGTTATGACGCGATATGGGGTGGTTTCGTCCTGCATCACGGCGTTTTCTGCATCACTGCTCGAACCACGCAAAAGCGCTGGCACGCGAGTTTTTTTAACCTTTTTGCGCGCTAACGCCTGCTTCGTGTTTTTTTGTCCTCGCGTCGGCATGGATGCAGGTTAGAGAAGCGCCGCGCTAATTGCCCGTCTTTAATTCCACCACGTCGTGCGGGGCGGCTTCGCGCTGGGCGGCGGGGCTGACGCGGATGTAGCGGGCTTTGTGGCGGAGTTGTTCCAGGTTCGCCGCGCCGAGATAGCCCATGCCGCTCTGGATGCCGCCGATGAGTTGGGCGAGGACGCGGTCCACGGAGCCGACGGATTCTTTGAGGGCTTCGATGCCTTCGGCGGCGACTTTGCGGGTGGTGTCGGCTTTTTCGTGGCCGTAGCGGGCGGCGCTGCCGGCTTTCATGGCGGCCATGCTGCCCATGCCGCGATATTGTTTGTAGAGTTTGCCGCCGATTTCCACCACGTCGCCCGGGGCTTCGGTGCAGCCGGCAAACATGCCGCCGCAGATCACGGCTTGGCTGAGGGTGAGGGCTTTGACGATGTCGCCGGATTTGGTGATGCCGCCGTCGGCGAGGAGGGATACTTTTTTCTTGGCGGCGGCGCGGGAGCAGATGTAGAGCGCGGTCATTTGGGGTATGCCGACGCCGGCGACGATGCGGGTGGTGCAGATGGAGCCGGGGCCTTGGCCGACTTTGATGGCGTTCGCGCCGCAGTCGGCGAGATAATCCACCCCAGCGGCGCTGGTGACGTTGCCGGCGATGATGGGTAGTTTGGGGAAGGCATCGCGCAAAACTTTGACGGTGTCGCCGACGCCTTTGCTGTGGCCGTGGGCGGTGGAGACGGCGACGACATCCACGCCGCGGTCCACGAGGCCGCCGACGTGGGTGAGGATGCGTTCGCGGTCGAGTTCGCCGAAGGCGTTGCGGGTGGCGGAGACGGCGGCGCCGCAGACGAGGCGGAATTGGGCGTCGCGGGCGGGCTTGAACTGGGCTTTGCGTTCGAGGGTGATGCGCTCGACGTCGCTCATGGTGATGAGGCCGTGGAGGTTATCGTCGTCGTCCACGACGAGCAATTTGTGGATGCCGAGATGCTCGGTGAAAAATTTATCGGCGCGGGCGATGGGGTCTTTGCCGAGTTCTTTGCGGGTGATGGTGTGGACTTGTTTGCGGGGCGTGAGGGCTGCGATGACTTTCTTGGCGGCGTAACGCGGCTTGACGACGTGGCCGGAGAGGAGGCCGAGTAATTTGCCCCGGTCATCCACTACCGGAAAGGTGCTGAAGCCGAATTTCTTTTCCTCGATTAATTTCAGCACGTCGCCGATGAGTTGGTCGGGCGCGATTTTAATGGGGTCCTGAATCAAGCCTTGGACGTGATATTTGACGCGGCTGACTTGGGAGAGTTGCTCGCGCTCGGGCATGTTGTAATGGATGAGGCCGAGGCCGCCGTTGAGGGCCATGGCGATGGCCATGCGCGACTCGGTGACGGTGTCCATGTCGGCGGAGATGGCGGGGATGTTCAGTTGGAGCGAATCGGCGAGCCGCGTGTCGAGCTGGGTATTGCGCGGGAGGATGTCGGAATACAACGTAGCGAGCGTGATGTCGTCGTAGGTGAGGCCGATCTTTTGGTTGGCCGGGAAAAAGGCGTCCGCCGCCTGATAGAAGGTTTCGTCGATGTGGGAATTGCGTGTCGCTGCCATGTCAGAAAATGCCCGTGCAACGGCGGCCTTGGCAAGAAAAATTCCGCAGCCGGCGGCGGCGCTCAAGCGGATGCCGGCGCGCGCCGGGAGGGGAAAATTGTCTTGGCGGCAATTTATGCGTGCCCTGCGGGCCAACGCGCGGAACCTCGGCCTAACGGGGCTGCGGAGCAGTCGCGGCGTATTGGAAAAAATTTATTTTCCTTTGAGCAGCGCGGCGATCAAGCCATCGGTGGTGTGTTCTTTCGCTTCGAGCGCGGGCTTGAGGCCGAGCGCGGCCAGCGTTTTGGTGGTCTCCGGCCCGATGGAGGCGATTTTCAGCTGGGGAAATTGTTTTAACAACTTGGGCAGATCAAAGCGCGCGTGGAAATGTTCCACCGTCGAACTGCTGGTGAACGTCACCCAGTCCGCCCCTTCCGCGAGCAGGCGGGCACCGGCACCGGAGCGGTCTTCGGTGGCGGCGACCGTCTTGTAAATGGCGATGTCATCCACAATCGCACCCGCTTCCTGGAGCGCATCGGGCAATTCCCGATTGGCCACCTCGGCGCGCAAGAGACACATCTTGACGTTGTCAATGTCCTGATATTTCAGGAAGGCGGCGGCGATTTTTTTGCCCACAAATTCTTCCGGCTGCAAATCCACCTGTAGATGCAGTTCACGCAGCTTCTGCGCCGTCGCGGGACCAACCGCAGCAATGCGCGCACCGCCGATATCGCGCAGGTCCTGGAAGCGCTTGAAAAACAGATCGAAAAACGCCGTCACGCCGTTGGCGCTGGTGAAGATGAGCCAATCGTAGGAATTTAATTCCAGCAGACAGTCAATGATGGCATCGCGTTCGGTGGGATGCGTGAGTTGAATGGTCGGCACAGAAAGAACATCCGCGCCCAGCTCCGCGAGGCGCGCGGCAAACGTACCGGCTTGTTCCGCCCGGCGCGTCACCACGATGCGCTGGCCGAATAACGGCTTGGACTCAAACCAATTGAGCTTGGCCCGCAGTTTCACGACATCGCCCAGAATAATAATGGCCGGCGGCGCGAGGTTTTCCTTCGTCGCTAAGCTGGCAATGTTTGCCAGCGTGCCGGCGAAGGATTTTTGCCGGCCCGTGGTGCCGCGATGCACAATCGCGACCGGCGTGGCAGGGTCCATACCGTGGGCGATGAGGGATTGGGTCCAATCCGCCAAATAATCCATGCCCATCAGCACCACCTTGGTGCCGGGGATTTTGGCAATTTGCTCATAGCGCAACGCCGTGGCCGATTCTGCCGCATCGCTATGGCCGGTGAATACGGTGAAGCTGGAACAGTGATCGCGGTGTGTGAGCGGAATGCCGGCGTAATTGGCCGCGGCCACGACCGAAGAAACGCCCGGCACCACCTCAAAGGGAATTTTTTCCGCCGCGAGTTGTTCGGCCTCTTCGCCGCCGCGACCGAAAATGAAGGGATCACCGCCCTTGAGCCGCACCACGATTTTGCCCGCGCGGGCGTGTTGCAGCATCAGTTCCGTGAGTTGTTCTTGCGAAAGCCCGCCATCGCGCTTGTGGTTGCCGCGCGTGATGATTTCGGCAGTAGCCGGCGCCAGCCGGAATAATTCGGGATTCACCAGCACATCGCTGATAACCACTTCGGCGCGACCGAGCAACTCCGCACCGCGCAAGGTGAGGAGACCGGCGTCGCCCGGACCCGCGCCAACCAGATAAACTATGCCTTTGGATTTCACGCGCCTAGTTTATGCGACGCCGGCCATTGGGCAATCCCAGACGGTTGCCGGCCGCGCGATTTTGCTTTCCGTTGGCGTGGGAAAAAATAAATTGATTTCATGCCCGCGACGGAAACCATCTTGCGCTGGGTGAATGTGCCGCTGGGATTGATCTATCCCGACGTTTGCCAGCTGTGTCAAAGCGCCCGCGCCACGCCCCGCGACGGCTATGTCTGCGGCGCTTGCTGGAGTCAGGTGCGCTTCATTCGCCCCCCATTCTGCCAACGGTGCGGACTGCCATTTTCCGGGGACATCACGACGGAGTTTCAATGCACCAATTGTCACGAGTTGGAACTTCATTTTGTTTCCGCGCGCTCGGCCGTGGTGGCTAAAACGGCGGTGCTGGAAGCGATTCATCGCTTCAAATATTCCCGAGCTTTATGGTTTGAAAACTTTCTCGCGGGACTGCTCGTGCGCGAAGCGGCGCCGGTCTTGCGGGAAGAGCCTTGGGATTTTTTGGTGCCGGTGCCGCTGCATCCACTCAAATTCCGCGAACGCGAGTTCAACCAAGCCGAATTGCTCGCCGCCCAGCTTGCACGCGCGACGGGCATTCCGCTGCACCGGCATTTGCTTCGCCGCGTCACCGCCACGGCCACGCAGACGTTGCTCAGCCGCGAACGGCGGGCGGCCAACATGAAAAACGCCTTTGCCGTCCCGCCCGGGACCTCGCTTGCCGGCAAACGGCTGGTGATCGTGGATGATGTCTTCACCACCGGGGCGACGACCAGCGAATGTGCCCGGGCACTGCGCGGCGCAGGCGCGGCAGCGGTCAGTGTCTGGACAGTTGCGCGCGGACTGTAAATTTACTAAGCTGAAATCGTTCATGGATACCACTTCTTTTGTGAAGAAAACGATCGGCGGCGTCGAGCAGGTCGAGCCGGCATTGACTCCGCCGCCGGCCAAACCGATTCTGCCCGTAAAGCCCAAGTTGGGCGAAGGCACGTCCAAATCGCGCAAACGCGACATCCCCAAGGGATTGTGGCGGAAATGTCCGTCCTGCGTCTCTATGATTTTCGACAAGGAATTGGACGAAAATCTTCAGGTTTGCCCCAAATGTCAGCATCATTTTCCCATCGGCTCCCGCGAGCGCATTCACTCGCTCGTCGAAACCTGCACGTTTGAGGAAATGGATGCGGAGATGGTCAGCGTGGATGTCCTGAAATTTAGCGGCTACAAAGGGAAGCTGGACCGCGACCGCAAAGCGACGATGTTAAAAGATGCCGTCGTTACCGGCGTCGGCAAAATCGGCGCGCACCAAGTCGCGCTCGGCGTGATGGATTTCGCGTTCATGGGCGGCTCGATGGGCGCTGTCGTCGGCGAAAAATTGACGCGCTTGATCGAGCGCGGCACGGAAGGTCGCTGGCCGGTGGTGATCATTTCCACCAGTGGCGGTGCGCGGATGCAGGAAGGCGCTTTCAGTCTGATGCAAATGGCCAAAACCTCCGCCGCACTCGCCCGCCACGCGCAGCAGCGCCAGCCCTACATCAGCGTGCTGACGAACAACAGCTACGGCGGCGTGATGGCTAGTTTTGCGGCATTGGGCGATTTGAATCTGGCGGAACCGTCCGCGATGATCGGCTTTGCTGGCCCGCGCGTCATTAAAGACACGACGCATGCCGATCTCCCGCCGGGATTTCAAACGGCGGAATTTCTCCTCGACCACGGATTGATTGACGCCATTGTGCCGCGCAAGGAAATGAAGGAGCAGTTGATCCGGTATCTGGATTTTCTCACCACCGGTGAAAAAGCTGCGGCCTGAACGCGGTCACCGGAGCGGCAGCGCCGAAATCCAGTTCCGTCCACCAAAAATCCAGATCGCCGCCGCCAGCGCCAGATAGGGGCCGTACGGCAGCCGGGACGACCACGCGCGTTTACCGAGTAAAATCAGGGAAATTCCTACCGTCGCGCCGATGATGGAACTCGCCATGAGCGCAAAAAGCGCGCCCTGCCAGCCGGTGAAAGCGCCAATGGCTGCCATGAATTTCACGTCGCCCAAGCCCATCGCCTCGCGCGGCACGGTAATTTCCGCGCCAACCGCCTCCAGGTGCGGCACGGTTTCCGGCGCGATGACTTCGTCGCCGATTTGCAATTTCGTTGGCGAGAGGCGCACGGTGATGTTCGCGTAACTGCGATCAATCAATTCCACCGTTCGCGCCTGCAAAATGATCGTGTCGGTCTGGCGATAAAAAATTTCTTCGTAAGGAATTTCCTGTTCGGGCAGGACAACCGCCGTTTCCGTGAAAATAATTTTCGTTTCTGCTGGCAGGGAAATTTTCTGTCGCCCGAACAATATTTTCCCCAGCCGCAACACCGCGTAAACCACGCCCGCACCGACGGCGATGCCCGCTGCGCTCCGCGCCAAGCTGATGCCGGCATCGGTAGTGGCGTGCAATTCTGGTACGAAAAAAGACAGCATGAAGCCCACGACCGCGCCGCCGAGTGTGATTTCGTCCGGAATGATAAAATGCTCGAAATCAATGAACATCGCGACGATAAGGCCGGCCAGAAAAACCGCGTAAGTCAGCGCCGCGCCCGGCGATTGGCCGCCGAACGCCAGCCAGCAGGCGAGAAACAAAACGCCCGTGAGCAATTCCACCGCGAAATAGCGCGGCGAGATCGCGGCGGCGCAATTTTTGCAGCGGCCGCGCAGCGAAAGCCACGTCAACAGCGGGATGTTCAGGTAAAACGGAATCGAATATTTGCAATGCGGACAATGCGACGGCGGCGAGACGATGCTCAATTCCAGCGGCATCCGGTAGATGCACACGTTCAAAAAACTGCCGACGATGCAGCCGAGGGCGAGAAAACAAACCGACCAAAAATGGAACGGCAATTCCGCCCAGTCAAACTCCATAAACGCTCCCTTCGACCGCGCGGCGCATCTCGGCGACGGGGGCGATTTGGCCGGTCCAGATTTCAAACGCCTTCGCGCCTTGGTGCACCAACATGCCGATGCCATTGGCGGTTTTGCAGCCGGCGACTTTGGCCGCGAGGAGCAGCTTGGTTTCGGCCGGCCGGTAAATCATGTCATAGACCGCCGCTGCCTGGCTCAGGGAAAATTGCTTTTCATCCAGCGGGGAGGCGTCATCCGTTTTCAATCCGAGCGAAGTGGCGTTCAACAACAAATCCACTCGCCCCGACGGATAACCCACCGTGACCGGCACTGACGGAAATTGCCGGCGAATTTCCCCGGCGATTTCTGCGGCCTTGCTGGTGGTGCGATTGACGAGAAAAAGTTCGCCCACGTTTTCCGCCGCGAGTTTCAAGGCTGCCGTGCGCCCGGCCCCGCCGGCCCCGAGCAGCAAAACTTTAGCCCCGCGCAAATTCACGCCCAAGTCTTCATGCAGCGAATTGGCCAAACCTTCGGCGTCCGTGTTATAGCCGACCGCGCGGATGTGACCGGTTGCCTCGGACACGAACTTGATCGTATTCACCGCGCCCCAGATTTGCGCGGAAATATCTAATTCATCCACCATTTCCACCGCGAGCAGTTTGTGCGGCACGGTGAGATTAAGGCCGACAAATTGCATCGCCCGCGCACCCGCGATGGCGGCGCGGAGATTTTTCGGATCCACTTCAAACGCGAGGTAGCGCCAATTCAGGCCGAGTTGCGCGAACGCCGCATTGTGCATCGCCGGCGAGGCGGAGTGGCGAATGGGCGAACCCAGCACCGCACACAGGCGCGTGGCGGCGTTGATCGGGTTGGCATTGGTTTGCGGCACGCGCAATTTATATGCGGATGCGGCGCGAGTTCAAAGCGCAAACTCCGCTCGTGGTAGAAAAAAACCTCCGCCAGCCGAAGCCAGCGGAGGGGTAATTTGTTTTGCGCCTCAATGATGCGCGGACGGCGCGTAATATTTATGCGTGTATTCCTTCACCATGCGGTCGGTGGTGAATTGCGAGACGAGCGTGGCCATCGAATGGCGCATCCGCTTAATCCATTCGCGCGGAATGCCGTTCACATCGCGGTGGAAAAATAGCGGCACGACTTGCTCGGTGAGCGCCTGATACAAGTTCGCGCTGTCCACGCGGTCTTGTTCGGCGATGTTGTCCGGATGCGAGTCGGGGCCGATGGAAAAACCATTTTTGCCGTCGTAACCTTCGCGCCACCAGCCGTCCATGATGCTGAAACCCATGCAGCCGTGGCAACTGGCTTTCATGCCGCTGGTGCCCGAGGCTTCGAGCGGCCGGCGCGGATTGTTCAGCCAGATGTCGCAGCCGGCGACCATTTGGCGCGCGACGTGAATGTCATAATTTTCCAGAAACACGAGATTGCCGGACAACTCACTGTGTTTGCTCAAATGAATAATTTGCTGGATGAAGCGCTTGCCCTCGTCGTCGCGCGGATGCGCCTTGCCGGCGAAGATGAACTGTACCGGGCGCTGCTTGTCGCGGACGAGTTTTACGATGTTGTCAAACTGCTGAAAAATCAGCGGCGCGCGTTTGTAGGTCGCAAAGCGGCGCGCGAAGCCGATGGTCAGCGCATCGGGATTCAGAAGGTGATCGAAACGGATGAAATCGCCGGGTGAGGCGCGCTGGCTTTGGAGCAGCAACCGGCGGCGGGCAAATTCGATCAGCTCGCGGCGCAGTTTGTAGCGCAAAGCCCAGAGTTCTTCGTCGGAGACGAAATGCGCGTTGGTCATTTTCTCCCAAAAATCCGCGTGGTTGATGGCGGAAGCCCAGTCTTCCCCGAATTTTTCGCGGAAATATTTCACCTCGCCGTTGTTGTTTTCCTGCAGCTTCCGCCGCCAGAACTGGCGGACGGAACCTTTCATCCAGCCGAGCAAATGGATGCCGTTGGTGATGTGGCCGATGGGTACTTCGTTTTCGGGCACGTTGTAAAGGTGCTGCCACATGTGGCGGCTAACTTGCCCGTGCAATTCGCTGACGGCGTTGGCGGCGCGGGAAAGTTTCAGCGCCAGTACGGTCATGCAAAACGGTTCCTGCGCGTCGTCCGGCTTCACGCGGCCGAGCGCGAGAATGTCATTGAACGGAATGATCTGGTTCACCAAATAGCGCTGGAGGGCGTAGTTGACGAGTTCCGGCGTGAACCGGTCGTGGCCGGCTTCGACCGGCGTGTGTGTCGTAAAAATACATTCCGGCTTGGTCAACGCCTGCGCTTCGTCGAAAGTTTTGCCGGCGGCCATTTTTTCGCGGATCAGTTCCAGCGTGAGAAATGCTGCGTGGCCTTCGTTCATGTGGAAGGTCGAAGGCGCGTAACCCAGCGACCGCAGCAGGCGCACGCCGCCGATGCCGAGGAGAATTTCCTGCATGATGCGCGTGGTGCTGTCGCCGCCATAGACGCGCGTGGTGAGATCGCGGAAATGCTGTTCGTTGGCGGGTAAATTCGTGTCCAGCAAATAGACCGGCACGCGGCCCATGTTGACACGCCAGACCTGGAAATCCACCGCCGTGAGGCCGATTTCCACGGAGCAGATCAGTCGTTCGCCGTTGGCATCGAGCACTGGTTCGAGCGGAACATTGTGCGGTTCCACCGCGTTGTAATATTCCGTCTGCCAGTTGTTGGTATCAATGGCCTGCTGAAAATAACCTTCGCGATAAAACAAACCGACCCCGACGAAGCCGAGGTCCAAGTCGCTGGCGGATTTGCAATGGTCGCCCGCGAGAATGCCGAGGCCGCCGGCGGCGATGGGCAAGGATTCGTGGAAACCAAACTCCGCCGAAAAATACGCCACAGGATTTTTGTGCAAATGCACCGCGTGTTTGCGGCCCCAAGTATTTTGATCGTCGAGATATTTTTGAAAATCCGCCAGGACCGCCCGCACGCGGTCGGCGAATTCGGAATCCTGCAAATGTACGCGCAGCTCGTATTCAGAAACTTCGCGCAGCACCGCCACGGCGTTGTGAAAAAGATTCTGCCAACTGCGCGGCGAGAGCTGCTGGAATAAATCCTGTGCTTCCTGATTCCAGGTCCACCACAGGTTGCGCGCCAATTTGTTGAGGCCGAAAACGAGGTCATTCAATTCCGCTCCCGTCAGGGGTTTTTTCATAGATGATAAAAAGCGATCCTTAATTTGTCTGGCAACGAATGCTGACAGACCGGCAAACTAATGATTTATCGCCAGAGTCGCAATTAAATATTTCCTGCCAGCGGCGCATGTTCGTGCGATTTGCCCGCGAATGGATGGTCGTTTCGGAATTGAACTGGCGGCGTCCTTGCGCCAACATCAGGACGTGAAGCAACTTTTTTTCATCCTGCTGGCCGGCGTTTGGCTGCTCGCGCTCCCGCTCACGGCCACGGCGCAGGGCACGGCGTTTTTTTATCAAGGTCGGTTGAACGACGGTGGGAGTGCCGCCGCCGGGGCTTACGATCTGCGGTTCGCGTTGTACGACGCGGCGACGAACGGCAACGCCATTAGCGCGCCGCGTACGAATTTTGCCGTTGCCGTCAGCAGCGGACTCTTTACGCAGGTATTGGACTTTGGCGCCGTTTTCACGGGCACCAATTACTGGCTCGCACTCGGCGTGCGCACAAACGGCAACACCAACGCTTTCACCACGCTCTGGCCGCGGCAAGCCCTTTTGCCGGTGCCGTACGCGGTTTTTGCGGGCAATGCGAGCAACCTGCTTGGTCAGATTACGACGGCGCAATTATCCGGCACGCTGACGGCCACCCAATTGGCGGGAACATATTCCGGTGTGATTAATTTCACTAACACTGGCAACACTTTTGCAGGCAGTTTCAACGGCAATGGCAGCGGTCTTACCAATCTGAGCGGTACGGCGGTGGCGACCGGCACGGTGGCCGACGCGCGGTTGTCGGCGAATGTCGCGTTGCTGAACGGCAACCAGAATTTCACCGGCGCCAACACGTTCGCCGGTACGGGCACTTACAATGGCGCAAACACGTTCACCAATTGGAACAACAGTTTTACCGGCAGTTTTTTTGGCAACGGACTTGTCGGCTGGGTGCCGGTGGCGGGGACGGTCGTCCAAGCCGCGCGCGATACCGGCTATCTGCTGACGAATGTTGGTTTGACAACGGTCACGCTACCGGCGACCGCGACGTTGCAACCGGGTGACATCGTTCGCATTTCGGGTGCCGGCAGCGGTGGCTGGCGCATTGCGCAAAATGCGGGGCAATCCATTTACGGGAATTTTCTTACGGCGAGCAATTATTCTTCCTGGTTTCAGGCCAATGCGGCAAGTGCTGGCTGGCAGTGCATCGCGAGTTCAGCCGATGGAAATAAAATGTCCGCAGCGGCGAGCGCCACGGGCGCCGGCACTTATTACTCCACCGATGCAGGAAAAACGTGGAACAATTCTTCTGGCACAGCCTATTCCCCGATCAGTATGGCATCATCGGCTGACGGCACCAAACTGGCGGGGGTGATCTATGGCGGGAACGTCGTGACTTCCACCAATTCCGGCAACACCTGGCAAACCATTCCCAGTACTACCGCAGCATGGCAATCCATCGCCTCCTCAGCCGATGGCACCAAACTGGTGGCCACCATCTATAACAGCCAATATATTTATACTTCCGCCAATTCCGGTGCGACCTGGTCGGCCCAGTCCACTCCTCCAAGATACTGGAATGCGGTCGCCTCCTCGACTGACGGCACCAAACTCGCCGCCGTAGTCACGAATAATGGCTATATTTATACTTCCATCAATAGCGGGGCCACCTGGAGCCAGTCAGGATCGCCGGCTTTGAATTGGGATGCCATTACGAGTTCGGCGGATGGCACCAAACTCGCGGCAACGGCTTTTGGGGGCGGTATCTACGTATCACTAGATTCGGGCGCGTCGTGGACGCAGGAAACAAACGCCCCCGCAGCCAATTGGTCCGCCATCGCCTCCTCAGCCGATGGCGGGCGGCTCGTGGCGGTGGTCAACGGGGGCGGAATTTATTTCTCGGTAAATTTTGGTACAACTTGGATCAAGCAGCCGCTCCCCGATCAGAATTGGAGAGACGTGACTTGCTCCGCCGATGGCACCAAAGTGGCGGCAGTGTTCAACCCGGCTGGTAATTCCGGTGGCATTTATTACTGGCAGACCTCGGCGCAATCCGCTGCCACCACGGCTGGCCCGAACGGCTCGCTCTGTGGCGGTCAGGGATCGGCGGTGGAACTACAGTACATCGGCAACGGCCAGTTCATGCCGGTCAGTTCTGCCGGCGTGCTCTGGGGAAATTAATCACTCCGAAAACGCTTCTCGTTCATTGTCCAATTATTCCGGCGTAACGTCGAATACCAGCACTTCAAACGGAGCGAGCAGCACATTCACCCGACGGCCAACTTCTAACTTCAAGCGTTGCAGACTTTGATCTGGAAACGGCGATTGCAGCAAATATTTTTTCGCCGCCCCGGCGGGTAATTCAAAAACCGTGGCTGCATCCAGTGTGATGGTTTGCGGCTGATCGTCCGGGTTGCGCAGCATGAGCGTTCCCTGCTGTGGATTCCACGCGGCGTAGCCATACGTTTGCAGCTTGAGCGGATCGCCGCCGACCCAATGCGCATCCGCCAAAACGGTTGCACGGGAATGTGCCCACTTCGCCGCCTCAGCCACCGCGTCCCACGCCGCCGGCGTCATCAGCGAAGGTGTCAGATACAATTCCTGAAGCGAAGCTCCATTGGCGAAATAAGATCGCGCCTCGTTTTTCAACTGCGCGCCGGCTTTGCCAACCCGTTCGCCTTGGAAACAACGGCCGTTGACCAGCCCGTGATGCATCACCGAGTTGAGCGGATAGAGCGGTGATTTTTCGACAAAGAAACGGCGGCAATTTCCGTCGCGGAAGGTCAACCATTTTTCCCGGTCATCGCCTTTGCCGGACCAGCCAACGTCAGCGCTGCCGTTGCGCCACGTGGAATCCACATGATTCAACCAGAAGGGCGACGGCCAGGTGCCGACGGTGACGTTGATAAAAACCGCCGGATTTTCCTGCCGCAAACGGTGCGCCACTTCCAGCAGCGCCATGAAATGCGGGCTGACGCCGTCGCCAGCTTTGTCCCACTTAAACGCGTTCACGCCGTCCTCACGCATCAGCCGCAGGCATCGCTCCTGAAACCATTGCTTGTATGCCGGATGTGCAAAATCGAGCTGTGCGCCGGCGGGAATAAGTTTCAATTTTTCGGCCGTGGCCGTGCGCTCCTCGCGTCCGCCATAGCCGCCCAGCGGCGAAATCCAAATGGCCAGATGAGCGTTCATGGCGGCGATGCGTTCGTTGAGCGCCGCAAATCCGCCCGGAAATTTCTCCAAATTTTCTGCCCACAAACCGTTGCCCGGCGTGTCCCAGCCATCATCGATGAGATAGGAATCCACCGGCAAACCGCGCTGCACGACGAGTTCCTGATGGAATTGATTCACGACATCAACCAAGCTAGCTGCATCCACCGAAAATCCTAGATCGTACCAGCAATTGTAATGCAGGAACGGCGCGGAGGGCCGGGCGCGCTCGCGTTCCACATAAAATAAAAATGCGCGGCGAAGTTGGTCCGCCGGCGCGACGCCGACCATCGAACCAAAAGAATAGTTTTGCGTCGGCGAAAGTTCGAGTTGGCACACAAAACCCATGCGGACGCCCGTCGCGGAAGTCGCGTTCACCGTGCCCGGCATTTCCAAACCCAAAATCATACCGTCGCCAGCAACCGGACAGCCGGGCACGGTGCCGATTGTTTTCGCGTCGGGAATTTGCGCCTCGGCTAGTTCTACGGCGTACAGCGGAATTTTTTTCTCGGGTGAAGAAAATTCCACCGTCTGGCGAATATAGCTCGACCCGTCGCGCAATTCGGCGTGCCAGTTGGCGCGAATGCCGGTGGCCGAAATCAGGCTGGCTGCGATCGCTTGGCCACCAATTTGTTCCGCCCGGCGCACGCCGTGGCTGTCGGGTTTCAGCGGGAAGATTTTAGGCGGACCAGCGAGTCGGAATTCCGAGGCGGCTAAATCAGTGGCCGGAAAAGCATCGAGTTTTCCTTCCAGAATAGTTTCCCCGGCGACCGTAGTGATATTAAAAATCGGTTTGGCTTCACGGACGCCAATCAGCAAAAATTTCTTACCGTCTTCCCAAATGACGGCGAGGGCAGGGGACCAAGACATTCCTTGGTCGGTGCCTTTGTCAATCCGGCAGGAAATCAATGAGCAACAGCTTGGAAATGGTGCGGTTTTGGTTTTCGCTTCGTTCGCGCGCGCGGAAATAGTCCAGCGGCTCGGCGAAATTTCCGGCAAGGCAGGCGCCAAATCGCTGATGAAACAACTTCCGCTCGCGCCCAAATCGGCCGCGTAATTTTCCGGCCGCGCCTGCAAATTCATTTTGCCGCAGCGAACCAATCGCGGTTCGCCAGGGAATTCCGCGCGGGAAAATTCAGCCAATTCCGTCCACGCGCTTCCATCCAGCGAAGCCAGCGCGACCACACGTGACGGCTCCAATCGTACCGCCACGCTGACGCCCGGCGGCGGGCTGGTCGTTGCTTTCAGGGCGAGCCGAAATAATTCGGTATCCGGTTGCGGGAAATTTTTTCCAGTGAGCCGATTGGCGATTTGGTGCGGCCGAAGTTGGGCGCCAACTTGTCGCCACGACGCGGCAATCACCTGATTTTCCAAGGTGAAACTTCCGTCGACGGCGAATGCCTTCGCCTTGCCGGGCGGTGGTCCCGGAAATTCGACCGCAGCAAAAATGGGAGCGATGGTGAAAACCAAGACGCACGCAACCAAGCATCGCTTAAGCATAAGCGGTAGCATGAACGCGCGGTGCTCAGCCCACAATCCCCAATCCGGGGGAATCCACTGCGGGCGGCAAAATCAATGGCGGCTTAGCCGATTAGACAATCTGCGGTTGCACTTGGTCCGGATCTACGCCGAAATCTTTGATCGCCTGCGCGACAATTTTGCGGTCCACCAGATTTTTTTCCGCCAATGCGTAAAGCGTGCCGATGACGGTGCTTTCCACATCCACTCCGAAAAACCGGCGCAGCCGTCCGCGCGTGTCGCTACGGCCAAAGCCGTCCGTACCGAGCGTGAACAAGCCGCCGGGAACCCATGGAGCGATTTGGTCCGGCACGGTACGAATATTGTCCGACACGGCGATGAACGCGCCGGACTCTTTGGCCAGCAAGGTTTCAACGTAAGATTTTTTTGCGGGCTGCGTTGGGTGCAGCATGTTCCACCGCTGGCAGCGAAGCGCATCCGTGCGCAACAACTTGTAGCTCGTGGCACTCCAAACGTCGGCACTGACGCCGTATTTTTCGGCGAGAATCGTCTGCGCCTTGAGTGCGGATTGCAAAATGGACCCGCTGCCGAACAGGTGCGCTTTGATTTTTTTGCCGTCCGGACCGGCCTTGAATTTATACAAACCTTTTACGATGCCTTCTTCCACACCCGGCGGCATCGGCGGCTGGGCATGATTTTCGTTGTAAAGTGCGAGGTAATAAAAAACATCCTCCTGCTCCACAAACATGCGGCGCAAGCCATCGGCGATGATGACGGCCAGTTCAAAACCAAACGCCGGATCATACGGCAGGCATGTCGGAATGGTGCTCGCGTGCAGCAAACTGTGACCGTCCTGATGTTGCAGTCCTTCGCCGTTGAGCGACGTACGGCCGGAAGTCGCGCCGAGCAAAAAGCCTTTGGCGCGAATATCGCCCGCGAGCCAAAACTGGTCGCCGACGCGCTGCGGTCCGAACATCGAGTAATAAGTATAAAACGGAATCATCGGCACGCCGTGCGAGGCGTAGCTGGTGCCTGCTGCGATGAACGAAGCCATGGAACCGGCCTCGCTGATGCCTTCTTCGAGAATTTGGCCGTCCTTTTTTTCGAGATAATAGAGCAGCGATTTTTTGTCCACCGGCTCGTAAAGCTGTCCCTTCGACGAATAAATGCCAATGTCTTTGAACAGCGCATCCATGCCGAACGTCCGCGCTTCATCGGGAATGATGGGCACAACATTTTTGCCGACACCTTTGTGGCGCAGCAGAATGGTCAGCAACCGCACGAACGCCATGGTGGTCGAGGCGTCGCTGGCGCTGCCTTTGAAAAATTCGGCAAAATAGTCCGCCTTCGGCACGTCAAGCGTGACCGGCTTCACGATGCGCGCGGGAATGAAACCGCCGAGCGCCTGCCGGCGGGCGAGCAGATACTTCGATTCCTCGCTGTCTGGCGCCGGACGGAAAAACGGCGTGTCGGCGATCACATCGTCGCTGATGGGAATATCAAAACGCCGACGGAACTCGCGGAGTTCCTTCTCGTTCATTTTTTTCTGCTGGTGCGAAATATTTTTGCCTTCGCCCGCTTCGCCGAGACCGTAGCCTTTCACCGTCTTCGCCAAAATCACCGTCGGCTGGCCTTTGTGTTCCGTCGCCGCTTTGTAAGCCGCATACATTTTCCGCACGTCATGGCCGCCGCGCAGTAATTTGGAGATTTGCTCGTCAGTCAGATGCGTAACGAGTTCCAGTAGTTCCTGGTATTTGCCGAAAAAATGTTTGCGGGTGTAGCTGCCCGGCTCGACGACATATTTTTGATAATCGCCGTCCACGCATTCATCCATGCGCTTGAGGAGCAGTCCGGATTTATCGCGTTTGATAATGTCATCCCATTCGGTTCCCCAAATGACTTTGATGACGTTCCATCCGGCGCCGGTAAAAATTCCTTCGAGCTCCTGAATAATTTTTCCGTTACCGCGCACCGGGCCGTCGAGCCGCTGCAAATTGCAATTGATGACCCAGATAATGTTGTCGAGATTTTCGCGGGCGGCAAGTGTGATGGCGCCGAGCGATTCTGGTTCGTCGGATTCGCCGTCGCCGAGAAAGGCCCAAACTTTCGGTTCGCTCTTCCAATTCGTCAAACCGCGCGCCTGCAAGTAGCGGTTGAACCGCGCCTGGTACAGCGAGGAAATCGGGCCGAGGCCCATCGAGACGGTCGGGAACTGCCAGAACTCCGGCATCAAATACGGATGTGGGTAGGACGATAGCCCGCCGCCGTCGGCGAGTTCCTGCCGGAAATTCTGCAAATCTTTATCCTGCAACCGGCCTTCCATGTAAGCGCGGGCATACATGCCGGGCGCGGCGTGGCCTTGAAAATAAACCTGGTCGCCCGGAAAATCCGCCGTGGCTCCGCGGAAAAAATGATTCTGCGCCACCTCATAAAGCGTCGCCGACGACGCAAACGACGCGATATGGCCGCCAACGTTTGTAGTGGAATTAGCTTTTACCACCATCGCCATCGCGTTCCAGCGCATGATGCTTTTGATGCGGCGTTCCAGTTCGCGGTTGCCGGGATACTCCGGTTCCTGCGACGCGGGAATGGTGTTGACGTAAGGCGTCGTGGTGCCGCCGGCCGGGCGCGGCGCGGCGCGGAGTTCCTGCGCAATTTTTTCCAGCATTTGCGCGGTGCGCTCGGAGCCTTCGCTCTCCAGCGCCAGTTCAAAAACCGATTTGAGTGTGGCGGAAACCTTGTTGCCGCCGGAACTGTAAATGTCTTTTTTGGATGCTTTCACTTGGTTAAACTCGTTTGGTGAACACGAAAACGATACTGCCAGAGTAAACGAAATTTGTCTCCGTATCGCCAGCGAAATCCAATCACCGCCCAATGAAACAACTTGACTTGCCGCCGCTCTCACCGGCCGAAAATCTTGCGGCCGACGAGGCGTTGCTGGATGCCTGCGAAGCCGGTCGCGGTGGGGAAACGCTGATGTTTTGGGAACCGCGCGAAACCTTCGTCGTCGTCGGCTATGCCAATCATGTGGCGACGGAGGTCAACGTCCCGGCGTGCGCGGCCAAAGGCATCCCGATTTTCCGGCGTTGCTCGGGCGGCGGAACTGTCGTGCAAATGCCCGGCGGCTTGAATTACAGCTTGCTGTTGCCGATCAGCGATACCGAACCGACTCGGAATATTTCCGTCGCCAACCAATTTATCATGGAAAAAAATCGGCGCGCCGTGCAAAGCCTTTTCCCGAACGTTGCCATTTCCGTTCGTGGGCACACGGACCTTTGCCTCGGTGAGAAGAAATTCGCCGGTAACGCGCAGCGCCGGCGGAAAAACTTTTTGTTGTTTCACGGCACGCTGTTGCTCGACTGCGATTTGCGCGCGATTGGGGAATTGCTGCGGATGCCATCGTCGCAGCCGGCTTATCGCGAGGGGCGGCCGCATGAGCAGTTTGTAACCAATCTGCGGCTGCCAGCCGATGTCGTAAAAAAAGCGCTGGCGATCGAATGGAACGCCGTGTCCGAGCCTAATTCTGGAGTGCCGGCAGGATGTGAAAAACTGGCGCGCGAAAAATACTCACAGCCCGATTGGAATTTTCGGTTTTGACGGCGGCTTGGCAAAAGGCCAATTACCATCGGGGCAAAAAAGCAAAAGCGGGCATCAATGATTGCTGGCGGCGTTTGGCAATTGCACCGTCGGCTGGATGACTTTTTTGTGTTCCAGCTTTTCCAGTTTGGGAGCAATCACCATCTGGCAGTAGGGTTCGTGACCGTGCGCATCGAAATATCCCTGATGATAATCTTCGGCCAAAAAGAATTTTTTTAGCGGCACAATTTCGGTGACGATGGGGCGGAAGCGATTTTTCTGCGCCTCTAATTGGGATTTCTCCGCGAGCAATTTTTGCTGCTCATCCGCGTACAAGATGATGGAACGATATTGCGTGCCGTGGTCCGCACCCTGCTGGTTGAGCGTGGTTGGATCGTGCGCCTGCCAGAAAACTTCGAGCAATTGTGCGTAAGAAATTTTTGTCGGATCAAATTTAATTTGCGTCACTTCGGCGTGACCGGTTTCGCCGGTGCAAACTTGCTTGTAGGTGGGATTTTCCGTGTGGCCACCCGCGTAACCGCTCGTCACGGCGAGTACGCCGGGCAGACGTTCGTACACCGCTTCCATGCACCAAAAACAGCCGCCGCCGAAGGTTGCCAATTCCGTTTTGTGTGAGTTCATAAGGTTGTTGGTTTGGCCGATGGCGGCGAGTTGCAAACTGACCGCCGCCAACAGGCTACCGATAAAATATTTCATGGTTGCAGGTTTTGACCGTGTGCAAGGAAACTCATTCAAAATGCCCGGAATGCAAATTAATTTTCCGGTCGGTCCAAGTGATCGCCCGGCGGCAGGTCGGCATATTTTTCAAAATGCTCCGGTTTCAGCGGCTCGTGAATGACGTGCTCGCCACCGAACCATTTGCCCAGATCAATCAACTTGCACCGGTGGGAACAGAATGGCCCATATTTTTCCGCAAACCAGTCGCCGGTTTTCCGGCAAGTTGGACAGGGGACAGACGGCATGTGTTATTGCGTGGCGGTGGCGATGCTCTTCAGACTGGCCAGCACGTTGTTCACGTCTTCCGCTGTGACGTCGGCGTCTGTTAGGATTTTCTTTATGCCATCCAAAGTGGTTTCCAGTTGGGCGGCTTTCAGATGCGCGCCGTTGAACACCGCGAGCAATCCTGACGCAAGTTTCTTTTGGGCGGCCGCCGGTAGCTTGCTACCATTCAGCGCGGCTGCTAATTGACCACCTAATTTTTGCACCAAAGCCGCCGCCGGCTTGGTTCCCTGGGCGGCGGACATGAGGTCGTTGAGCAACGCCACTTTTACATCGGGGTCCGGCTTGGGCGCGGTGGATTGGTTGAGCGCGATGATGTCGTTTGCGAGGCTCGAAATTTTGCGCAGGGTCGCCACCAAAGCCGGGTCCATCGCCGGCGCGGTCGGCGCACCGCCGGTTCCGCCAGAGGCACCGACATCCTGACCGGCGCTGCGTTTGGCCTGTTCTTTGGCGATGTAATAATTCACGTCCGCGCGGGCCAAGTTGACCGCGACGAGCAAGACGAAACCAGCGAACAATTTTTTCATGGCGGCTGCGTTTGGGTTATTTTGAGTTTTTGGCGCCCAGCAGACCGATGTAATCCTCGAGAATATTTTCCGTTTCGTCGAGCATCGGGTCGAATGGCGGCGGCGATTTCTTTTCCGTCACGGCTGGTTTCGACGTTTTACTGTCGCGCTTAGGATCGTGCGCCAGCATTTTTTGATACGCCGTGGTGGGGCTGTAGGATTCTGGTGTGGAACTGACGGTGTTGGTATCCGGCTCCACGGGTTTATTTTCAATCAAATCGGGTGCTTCGGCGTCCTTGATGGAAATCTCATAAACTTTGATGCCGGCTGCGGGCCGATTTGCGCGTTCTTCATCCCGGGCCTTGTTTTGCGCGGCGATACGCTGACGTTCGCGGATGGCCTCGCGCTCGTTGAGCGGCGCGGTACGGTCGGCTTGCGATTTTTGGAATTGCTCAATTTCCTGCCGGACATAGCTGAAATCGCGGTTGGTGGCCACCCGCGAATCCGAGCGGCGATGTAAATCGGCAAGGTACGGGGCGACGAGATTGAGTTTGTCGTAATTTGCCGGTTGGATGGTGTCCCACGGCAGCGGATTGTCCAAAGCGGACTCGCCGATCTGCGTCGAATAATTCAGCACGTCGGGCAAAACAATATCCGGCACGACGCCTTTCAATTGCGTGGACGCGCCGCTGACGCGGTAGAATTTCCGGATGGTGATTTTCAGCGTTCCGGGATCATTCGTCGGGGTAATCGCCGCCGGCCAGTTGATCGGCAGGTCACGCAGGCGGTTCAGATTTTGCACCGTGCCTTTGCCGTGCGTAGAAGTACCGCCAACGATGATCGCGCGGCCATAATCCTGCAGCGCGGCGGCGGCAATTTCCGAAGCCGAGGCGCTGAAACGGTTGATCATCACTGCCAACGGCCCGTCATAAAGCTGCGATGGATCGTTGTCGTTATCCACCTGCACGCGGCCGTCGGGATTGCGGGCTTGCACAATCGGGCCGTCTTTGATGAACAGGCCGGTGAACTTGATCGCTTCTTCCAGCGAGCCGCCGGGATTGCTGCGCAAATCAATAATGATGCCGGAAACATTTTCTTCCTTCAGCTTTTTGATCAATTTCGCCACGTCCACGGAAGTGAAATGCGGCGTTGAATGGCCGGCTCCCGCCGATAAATCCACCGGCGCGTAGAACGACGGCAAATCAATGATACCAATGCGATTCGTGCCGCCGTGGCCGTCGGGACTGGTCACTAATTTGGCTTTGGCTTGCGAATCTTCGAGTTTGATTTCGTCGCGGATCAGCGAAACCACGCGGCGGGCGGTGCGGTCGTCGGCGGGGCTGAGGGTTAGGCGGACTTCGGTGCCCTTGGGGCCGCGGATTTGCTGGACGACTTTTTCCAGTTCCATGTCCACCACATCCACTGGCGGCTTGTCGCCCTGCGCCACGGCGACGACGCGGTCTTTCGGCTTGATTTGTTTGCTCTTGGCGGCCGGGCCACCGGCGACGAGCTCGCGAATGGTGCAATAACCATCATCCTCTTGCAGTTGTGCGCCGATGCCGAACAGCGAGAGATTCATACTGATGGAAAAATCCGCCGCCTTCGGCCCGCTAAAATAATCCGAATGCGGATCGTAAGCGTGGGCGATGGCGTTGAGATACACTTGGAGCACGGTATCACTGTCCAGATTCGTCATCATGCGTTGGCTCCAGCGGTTGTGGCGCGCGAGCGTGGGCGCGATGTCGGCGGCATTGGTGGAAGACAAGTGCACGGACACAATGCCGTTCGATTCGCTAATTTCGCGGGAAAGTTTTTCCTGCAAATAATCATAGCGCAGGTGTTGCTGCCAAAGCTGTTTGGCCTCGTTCAAATCCTTCGGAAAAGGAGCATGTCGGCGGTCGAGTTGAATTTTTTCATCCGTCGTAAATTTGAAGCGCTCGTGGCGCAGTAATTCATCGGTGTACGCGTTGTGTTCCTGAAACCGCTGAAGAAACCGGTCGTAAATCCGGAACGCCGGGGTCAAATCAGCGGCGCGGCCGCCGGTGGTTAACCCATCAATGTTGGTGCGGAAACTGGCGAATTCGTCGAGGTCAGTCTGGAGAAAATCTTCGTGGCGACTGTCGAGGGAATTAATGTAGGCATCAAAGATGCGCTCGGAAAGTTCGTGGTCCAACGGCCGTTGCAGGTAATGATATTCCTCCAGCAGCCGCGCGGTGAGGTAGGCGATGCGTGCGTCGTTTGGACCAGGTTTGAGTCCGGTCGTCGTGGGGGCGATTTCGGGCGTGACGGTTTTGGCGGTCTGGCAGCCCGCCCAAGTGGCGAGTCCAGCAGTCACGGCCAGCACCAGCACTAAATATCGGTTGCAAACAAATTTCATTGGCACCATTTGACCGAACTTACCCGAAATCGTTCACGAGGGAAAACAAATTGCGCGTGACCCGAAGAATTTTTGCCGCAAAAGCTGGTTGCTTTTTTGAGCGTAATATGGAAAATCATGCAAACTTTTTGACAACCAATACCATGAAAAAATTGTTCCTCTCGATTATTTGCCTCGGCGCTACAGCTCCGCTGTTCGCTCAGGACACCAATCTCCTCGCCGACGAAACCGCTCGCGTTAGCTACGCCATTGGCATGATGACCGGTCATCAATGGAAGCAGCAGGAGATCGGTTTCAATCCGGATATTTATGTGCGCGGCATCAAAGACTCCCTGACGGGCGGCACGACGTTGCTCACCCCGGAACAGGCCCAGCAGGCGATTGAAGCGTTCAAAAAAGAATTCACCGCCAAGCAGACGCAGAAACGCGCGGAATTGGGCGCCAAAAATAAAGCGGATGGCGAAGCTTATCTTGCGGCCAATAAAAACAAGCCCGGCGTGAATGTTTTGCCGGACGGCTTGCAATACCTCGTGCTGACGAATGGATCCGGCCCGATTCCCAGCGCCACCGACACCGTCAGCGTTCGCTATCGCGGCACGCTCACCGATGGCACTGAATTTGACAGCTCCTACAAACGCGGCCAGCCCGCGCAGTTTCCGGTCGGCGGCGTTATCAAGGGCTGGACGGAAGCGCTGATGAAGATGAACGTGGGTTCCAAATGGCAGTTGGTCATTCCTGCTGACTTGGCGTACGGTGAACAAGGCCGTCCGGGCATCCCGCCGAACTCTGTTTTGATTTTTGAAGTCGAACTGCTCAGCATCAAAGCTCCCACGCCGCCGCCCGCGCCCGCTGCGCCCGCGCAGCCGCTCACGAGCGACATCATCAAAGTGCCGTCCGCCGAGGAAATGAAGAAGGGCGCCAAAATTGAAGTCATCAAGCCCGAGGACCTGCAGAAAGCTCAGCAGTCCGCGCCGAAATAAATTTATTCAACTTGCACTGCGGCCTCGCTGCGGTCAGGCCAACGATCATCATCACACCTCTTCCGGCAGCGGGAGAGGTGTTTTGTTTGCGCAACGGAGCAGCGAATTGGTTTGAACATTTTTTCGCAGCCGGAGTCCAATCTCCCAAGTTGGCCAAGTGCCGAAAGACAAAACAATATTATCTTTTATGAAATTAATCGCCAAATCTGTGTATAGTTTGTTCGGCGTCACTGCCGTGGTGGTCGCCGTGCTCGCCGTCGCTCGCGTGACCTCCATTGGTCGCGAATCGCAGCCACAGCCGCTGTTCAATGTCTCAACCGCGCCTGTCAATCGCGACCGCCAAGGCACTAGTTACGCGCCCGTTGTCAAGAAGGTCGCGCCGAGTGTCGTTAATATTTACTCGACACGTTTTATCAAGGAGCGTCCGATGCGGAATCCGTTCATGAACGACCCGTTCTTCCGCCAGTTTTTCGGCAATCAGTTTCAAGGCGATGATCGCGAGCGCACGCGCAAGGAGCAGGCGCTCGGCTCGGGCGTGATTGTTTCCGCCGACGGCTATATTCTCACCGCGAATCATGTGGTGGCCGACGCTGATGAAGTGAAGGTTTCGATTGCCGACAGCAAAAAAGAATACACCGCTAAAATCATCGGCAAAGATCGCGCCACGGACGTCGCCGTGTTGAAAATTTCCGCAAACAATCTGCCCGCCGTCACGCTTGCGGACAGCGATCAATTGGAAATTGGCGATGTCGTCCTCGCGCTCGGGAATCCGTTCGGCATCGGGCAAACGGTGACGATGGGCATCGTCAGCGCGACCGGCCGCAGTGGACTGGGTTTTAACGGTTACGAAGATTTCATCCAGACCGACGCCGCGATTAACCCCGGTAATTCTGGTGGCGCGCTCGTGGATGCTGAAGGCCGGCTCGTTGGCATCAATACGGCCATCATCAGTCGCAGTGGTGGCAACCAAGGTATCGGTCTCGCCGTGCCCGTCAATCTCGCGCGCTCGGTCCTCGACAAACTCGTCAACGGCGGCAAAGTCACGCGCGGTTATCTCGGCATTTTGCCGCAAGATGTAGATGCCGGGCTGGCTAAGCAGTTTAATTTACCCAGCGAAGATGGTGCGCTCGTTGGCGATGTCACGGCGGATTCGCCCGCGCAAAAAGGCGGGCTGAAGGCCGGTGACGTGATTGTGGCCATCAACGGCAAGAAAATCACCGGCGCGCAAAATCTCAAAGTCACCGTTTCCCAATTGCAGCCCGGCACGGATGCGGTCGTAAAAATCTACCGCAATGGCGTACCGAATACCATCAATGTTACACTTGGCGAACTGCCTGGCGAAATTGCCGCCGCCAATGGCGCGGACGATAATTCCTCCGGCGGCAGCGGCAAGGCCGATGCGCTGGACGGCGTGACCGTGGCGGATTTGGATAATGATGTGCGCCAGCAGTTGCACATTCCTTCCACGCTGCACGGCGCGTTCGTCACCGAGGTGAATCCGGAATCCAATTCCGCCGAAGCCGGATTGCTGGCAAATGATGTCATCGTGGAAATCAATCGCCAACCGGTGACGAACTCCGAAGATGCGGTGCGCATTTGCCGTGGCGCGAAGGGCGAGCAGATTCTGGTAAAAATCTGGCGCCGTCTGGGAGATTTCGCCGGCACTCGCTATCTCAGCGTGGACAACACCAAACGCGTGAAATAAATTCCATCGTTCCATCCGCGACATCCTCGTTTCGCCGGCGGCGGGACGAGGATGCGCTGTCTTCGGAAAGATTGTCGCCGGTGATTCTGTGCCTCTGGCTTTGACAAATCCCCGGCGGTGGGCAAATTCTTAGTTGATGTCCGTGCAATACAAAGATTATTACCAGACCCTCGGCGTGCCGCGCAGTGCCGGCGACGCTGAGATCAAGAAATCATTCCGCAAACTCGCGCGCGAATACCATCCCGACGTGGCCAAGGACAAGCGCGGCGCGGAAGAAAAATTCAAGGAGATCAACGAAGCGTACGAAGTGCTTTCCGATGCCGGCAAACGCAAGAAATATGACGAGCTGGGTGCGAATTGGCAATCCGGCGCGGAATTTCGTCCCCCGCCCGGGCGCGGCGCGGGAGGCCAAACGTTTCGCGGCAACCGCCGCGGCGCGCAAGAATTTGAATTCGGTGGCACCGGCTTCAGTGATTTCTTTGAACAAATGTTTGGCGCGCGGATGCGTGGCGGCGGCTTCGGCAATCCCGGCGGGTTTGCGCCGGAAACTCCCGAGAGCCGCGATATTGAAGGCGATATTCTTGTCACGCTTGCCGAAGCGCGGCGCGGTTCGGTTCGCACCGTGACGGTGCGTCACGAAAACCGCGCCGATTCGCATCAAGTCAAGATTCCCGCCGGCATTACCGAAGGGCAAAAGCTCCGCCTTGCCGGGCGCGGCGAGGACGGCGGCGATTTATATTTGCGCGTGCGCCTCGCCAAACACCCGGATTTCGAGGTGGACGGACACAATCTCCAATATGAACTGGAAATTGCGCCATGGGAAGCCGCGCTCGGCGCGGAGATCAGCGTGCCCACACTCGAAGGCAAGGTGAATATCAAAATTCCCGCCGGTACCGCCAGCGGACAAAAGTTGCGCGTGCGCGGTCAAGGCTTGGGTAAGGAGGGCGACCTGTTTATTACCTTGAAAATCGTCGTTCCTGGCCAGCTTACTGCCGGGCAACGCCAGCTCTGGGAGCAGCTCGCCCGCGAATCGCACTTTAATCCCCGCGAATAATTCCGCTCCAATATGGCCACTGGCGCCGGCCTTTGTCGGCGCGGTAACTTGAGCATGTTTCCGCTGCCGGCAGCTTGACCTCTTTTGCCGCGCCCTTTAGTCTGAATCAAATGGCAGCCGCCAAAAAAAAATCAAAAGCCGCGCTCCTCGGCGTTGGGTTGGACGACGACGGACATAAACGCATTACCCAAGGCGAAAACTTTCTGCTCGTGGGCGGCAGCAAAGACACGCACGAACAGATGACGGAGAAGGTCATCAAACTTAGTGAGCAGATCAAAGCGCGCGGCAAACATCTGGAAACCATCACGCAAGAGGAGTTTGCCGAGATTGCGCACAAAGTGGGCTTGAAAAAAGTCCCCGCGCGCAAACCGCATGAAAATTAATTTCCCGCCGCGCTTCCCGCTCGCTCAATTACCCACGCCGTTGGAAGCCTTGCCCCAGCTCACCCGTCAGCTCGGCGGCCCGCAGCTTCTCATCAAGCGCGATGACCAGACTGGACTGGCCTTCGGCGGCAACAAAACGCGCAAGCTGGAATTTCTCGTGGCCGCTGCGCTTGCGCAGGGCGCGGATACGTTGGTCACGCTCGGCGCTGTGCAATCCAATCACTGCCGCCAGACCGCCGCCGCCGCCGCGAAAGCCGGATTGCGCTGCGAACTGCTGTTGAATGGCCGCCGGCCGGACACCGCGAATGGAAATTTATTGTTGAATGAAATTCTCGGCGCGACGTTGCATTGGATTGAACGCTCGCAGCGCGCCGCGAAATTGGCGGAGCTGGACGCGCAACTGCGCGCGCAGGGCCACCGGCCTTATCTCATTCCCGTTGGCGGTTCCAATGGCATCGGCGCCACGGGCTATGTCGTGGCAATGCAGGAACTCGTCGCGCAAATCGCCGCCAGCGGCCGGCGCGTGGATCATATCGTCTTCGGCACCAGCAGCGGCGGCACGCAAGCGGGCATTCTGCTCGGCGCCAAAGTGGCGGGTTACACCGGCCAACTTCATGCGATTTCAATTGATAAAAATGATCCCGAGCATTTTGAATACGAGGCCGAAGTGGCGCAAATTGCCAACGACTGCGCGGCCTATATCGGCGCGCCGTATCGTTTTCAGCGCGAGGAAATCGGGGTGACGTACGGCTATAAAGGCGGCGGCTACGGCGTGCTCGGGGAATTGGAGCGCAGCGCCATCCGCTTGCTCGCGCGCAGCGAAGGGATTCTGCTGGATCCCGTGTACGCGGGCCGCGCGTTTGGCGGTTTGCTGGATTTACTGCGGCAAAAGCGCTTCGCGCCGGAGGAAAATGTTTTGTTCTGGCACACCGGCGGCGCGCCCGCACTGTTTGCGTACGCCGGCGAACTGGCGTAGTTTGCGCGCGTGAAAAAAGTCATCCACTGGTTTCGCCGCGATTTGCGCGTGACGGATAATGTCGCGCTGAGCGAAGCCGCACAGCGCGCGGAGCAGATTATCCCGCTGTTCATTTTCGAAGATGCGTTTCGCACCGGTCCCGATGTGGGCGCGGCGCGGCTGGAATTTCTTCTACAATCCGTTGCGGTGCTCCGCGAGCAACTGGCCGCGCTCGGCTATCCGTTGATTATCCGCTGCGGGAAATCGGAGGAAATCCTGCCGCAACTCTGTCGCGAGGCGGGCGCGCAGGCGGTGTTTGCGAATAAACGCTACGAGCCGTACACGCAGCGGCGCGATGAACGCATCACGGCGGCCTTGCTGGCAATCGGCGTGGGTTTCGAGTTGTACAAGGACGCAGTCATCTGGGAAGAATCAGAAATTCTCACGCAAGCGGGCAATCCGTACACGGTATTCACGCCGTATTCCCGCGTGTGGAAGGCGAAGCCCATCCCGCCACCACGCAATGCGTTGAAACCGCAAGCAGCGCCGGCCGGCCAAGCAACGTTGCGTTTAGATATTCTGCCGGCCTCGGCGGCCGCCGTGGGCTATCCGCTGCAACACAGCCTGCCGCCCGCCGGCGAACTTGCCGCGCGTAAGTTGCTGGAACAATTCATGGCCGGCCCGGTTTTTGCGTATGCCGCGCGCCGGGATTTTCCGGCGCTGGCGGGAGGATCCAGCCTGTCGCCGCATCTGCGCGCGGGGACGATTGGCATTCGCACCGTGCTCCAAGCTTGGAAAACTGCCCGCGCTGCGGCCACGCCGGCGGGGCAGGCGAGCGGCGAGGTGTTTGTGAACGAATTAATCTGGCGCGAATTTTACACGCAGGTGCTGCATCATTTTCCGCACGTCACGAAAGGCTCGTTCCGCCCGGAATACGATGCGTTGGCGTGGGGCAATGACCCGGAGTTGTTCGCCGCGTGGAGTGAGGGCCGCACCGGTTATCCCATCGTGGACGCCGCAATGCGCTGTCTCAACGCGACGGGCACGATGCACAATCGTCTGCGAATGATTGTGGCGATGTTTCTCACGAAGGACCTGCTGATTCATTGGCAGTGGGGGGAACGTTATTTCATGCAGCGCTTGCTCGATGGCGATATGGCCGCGAACAATGGCGGCTGGCAGTGGAGTGCGGGGACGGGCACGGATGCGGCCCCGTATTTCCGCATTTTTAATCCGGTGACGCAGGGCGAGAAGTTTGATCCGGAGGGAAATTTCGTGCGGCAGTGGATTCCCGAACTAAAAGATTTCCCCGCCGACTTAATTCAGCAGCCGTGGGAACATCCACTGCTGCTTGCGCGTTCAAAATATCCGGCCCGCGTCGTGTTACACGAAGAACAACGTGCCAAATGTCTGGCGATGTTTCAAGCCGTGAAAAAAAGTTAAGCCGGCAGCGGCGGAATGCGGGCTATTGCTCGGCGACATCGCCGGTTTCCATCTTCGGCGCGACGATGAGCAAAATTCCATTTAGAATCAGCCACAAGCCCCAGAGACCGACGGCTACGCAGATGGCCATTAGTTTCACGGGAATCACTCCAAAGTGCGCGAAAATGAAATAGGCCACGACCGGCACACAGACGAGACCGCTGCCGGTCACAATTTTCCGGATGCCATTGCCCCGGGTGATCGCGATCCGTTCCCGAAACATTTCCTCGACCAAAGCGGCAGCCTCCGGATGCGTGAAGCCCTGAATCATCAAATATTTAATCACCGCCTCGGGCGTGTCGCCCCAGGAAATCTTGGCGCGGGCCTCGATCTCCGCCTGTTCCCGGCCGACGAGACCGAGTTGCGACGCGCTAGGCGCGCCTTTTGGCAAAGCCGCAGCGGGTTGCGCGGCAGGATTTGCGGTCGGTGCGGCGAGATTAATGCGCAGCGTGCCGCCCGGTTTGACGCGCGGCGGCGCGCTGGGGGTGGAGCTTAATTGCGCGGCAATGATGGCGTTCGCGGCGTTTGTGCCATCCACGCCGCAAGCCGGGCAGGCGACGGAAGCATTCATCCGACCGTCCTCCGGCTCCACGTCAAAGGCATAATGTTGGCCGCAGTCGCACTCGATTTTAACCGGTATCATAGCAGTTTAGTGTTGAATGGTTCTGATGGACCAGCTCGTCCGCTAGAGAGAGGCAAGGGAGCGGGCTGGTGCAAGATAAATAGCCAGCCTCACCGGCTTTGTCCAGCGGCGATTAGCAACGGCGGGAAAAAGCGATTTATTTCACGCCACGCCGAGGGCGCGCAGCGCGGCACGCGTCTGGGCGGGCGTTTCGTGCAGGATGGCGCGCCAGCCGCGTGCGGCGCCGGCGGCGATGTTTTCGGCGCGGTCATCCAGGTAAACCAAATCCGCGCCGCGCCGGCCGCACAGGGTTTCCATGGCGGCGTAGATTTCCGGGCGCGGTTTCATGGCGCCGACTTCGTAGGAAAAAATATAGCCGTCGAAATGGGCGAAGAAGGGAAAGTTCCGCCGCACATGCTCGATGGCGAGGTCGTTGGTGTTGGAGAAAATATACGTCTTCGCGCCGCGTTGGCGGAGTTCCGCTTGAAGCGCGAGCATTTCGGGAATTTCGGCAAATATATCCGCGAAGAAGCCGCCGAATTCCTCCACGCTGCCGCGAAAACCGATGGCGGCGCTCACCTGCTCGTAAAATTGCTGGCGCGTAATCTCGCCGCTCTCGTATTGGACCAGCAACGGCGACGTGCTGAGGAACGCGTGCAAATCGGCCGGCGGCTGTTCGCTGCGCGCGGCGATTTTGCGCGCGGCGATGGTGTAATCAAAATCCACGAGGACTTTGCCGAGATCGAAGATGAAAGCGGGGTGCATAAAATTATGAAGAACCAAGGATCAAGGGCGAGGGGGAAAAAATTTAATCTCCCGGCGCGGCAGGATTGGTAAGGGGAAGTTCGCCATGGGAATTTTCACAACATTTCCCGGCGGCCTTCCAGCGCGCGGTTGAGCGTGAGTTCATCGGCAAATTCCAGACCACTGCCGGCGGGCAGGCCGAAGCCGATGCGCGAAACCTTCAAGCCGGACCGCGCGAGCCGCTTGGCGAGGTAATTACTTGTGGCATCGCCCTCCACATCCGTGCCCAGCGCAATGATCAGTTCGCGGATGGAGCCGGCGGCGAGGCGCTGCTCCAACTCGCGGATGCGCAAATCTTCCGGTTCCACGCCGTCCAACGGCGAGATCTTGCCGCCGAGCACGTGGAATTGACCGCGAAAGGAACCGGACTTTTCGATGCTCAAAATATCCACCGCCTTTTCCACGATGCACACGAGCGAGTCGTCGCGGCGCGGATCGGCGCAGAAGGCGCACGGGGAAATTTCCGTGAGCGCGCCGCAGATTTCGCAGAAGCGGATGCGTTCGCGCGCGGTCAAGATGGTTTGCGCGAGCTGTTGCACCACCGGCAATTCCGTTTGCACGAGGTGCAGCGCCATGCGCTCGGCGGAACGCGGCCCGACGCCGGGCAATTTCGCGAGCGCGGCGGTAAGTGCGACGATGGGGGCGGGCAGGGGCATGAAGGATTCTTGGCCTCCTCCTCGTGCGCCTCCTCACGTTGGATGGGGGAGGAGGACGAAGCGGATGCGGCGAAACGTTTACATTAATCCCGGCAGGTTGAACCCGGCAGTGGCTTTGCCCATTTCGGCGTTGGAAATATCCTTGGCCTGCGCGAGCGCCTGATTGGTGGCGGAGAGAATCATGTCCTCGACGATTTGCGCATCGGCGGGATTCAGCGCCTGCGGATCAATCTTAATGGACGCCAGCGTGCCGTCGCATTTGGCGGTGACTTTCACCGCGCCGCCGCCGCTGGTGGCTTCGACGGTGCGGAGCGCGAGTTGCGCTTGAATCTGTTCCATCTGCTGCTGCATTTTCGCAGCCTGTTTCATGAGTTTGCCCAGTGACATAAGGCCGGAGCATAAACCAGCGACGAGCGGAAATAAAGTTTTCCATGCGGCGGGAAAAGTTTTTTTGGACGAGTCGCCTCCTCCGGCCGGATGGCAATGGATCCGCAAATTTCACAGAGGTCCGCAGCGGGTTCATTTTTCGTCGGCGGCAAGCTGCGTCCGCTGCGGATTCGCGGAGCCGGTGCATTTTTCCATATTAATCATAAAATCGCTTGACTAATTTGAAAAAGTTCATCATAAAACGCTAAACCGCATGAAGCCACTATCGGATGCAGTGAGTAATTCTCCCCGCGCATTAAGCGGTGATTTCCGATTTGCCTGCCCGCTGCGTTGTCAGTTAGCGATGGTTGTCGTTTTACCCGGTTGCGCCGCCGTTGTCGGTAAACGACGGTCGTTTTGGCAGTTCCGCGCGCCGATTTCCCGAAACGACGGTCGTTTGGCCATCCCGGCGCGCCGATTTCGCAAAAAGACGGTCGTTTGGCCAAATCCGCGTGCAGATTCCCCGAAACGACCGTCGTTTGGGCAAATCCGCCGGCGGATTTCGCAAAACGACCATCATTTCATCAAATCGGCGCGCCGAACTGGCAAAAAAACCATCGTTTTCCCCTCCAACCCGCGATTGGCCGGGTTTTTGGCAAATTTTCCCCTTCCCAGCGCCTCATTTCCCGTTCCTAACTCTTAACTCCTAAACTATTATGCAACTACCTGACAATATCTACGACCTATTCACGCTCGCCGAAGACATGGCCGATGGCGCGCATAACCACGAGGCGACGGTGGGCCTCAAACAAAACAAAGAAGCCGACTTGCGGGCGGACCTCACGCCGGCCATCGCCGCGCAGGCCGCTTACAAGCAAGTCCTCAGCAACAATACCGACCTGGGCACCGCCCTGACCGTGGCGGATTCCAATGGCAAAGCCTTCATCAGTGCCGCCCGCCGCGTGCTGGCCAATAATTTTGGTGAGACGTACAACCTCTCCTGGGCCGGCGCGGGGTTTCCGGATAATTCCACCGCCGTGCCCACCACGCAGGGCAAGCGCGAAGCCCTGTTGCTGTCGCTCAAAAACTTTTTCACCGCCAACCCGGCGTACGAAGTCAACACTCCCAAACTGATCGTGACGGCCGCGAAGGCCGGAACGCTGTGGACGGCCCTGACGACCGCCCGCACTGCCGTTCTGAGCGGCAACACGCTGGCCGGGCAGAAAAAAATCGTGCGCGACGCCACCGAGCAGACGTTGCGCGACCGCCTGAGCGGAATGATCGGCGAACTGGGGCAATTGCTGGAAGATACCGATCCGGTTTGGCTGGCCTTTGGCCTGAATGAACCGGGCGCGACGAATCTGCCGGACAGCGCCGATGCCTTGGTGCTCAGCGCCGGGCCGGCGGGGACGGTGCTGCTGCACTGGCATTTCGCCGCGCGCGCGACGCGTTTCCGGGTGTTTCAACTCATCGTGGGCGTGGACAACGTGCCGGTGAACGTGAAAACCGTGACCGAACCGGAAACCACGCTGACGGGATTGCCCAGCGGCAAGACGGTGCAATATTACATCATTGCCGCGAACGACGCGGGCCAGGCGGCGGCAAGTGACACGGTGTCAATCGTGGTGCCGTAAACGATTCCCGGAATACTCTGTGAAGGGGCTAGCCTTGATAATTCTAGCGTGGAGCTGCTGCCACCCAAATTATTCACCGCAAGGCACTCAGTGGTAAGAACGATTTACGCCCGCACTTCGATAATCGTGCCTTTGAATACTTCCAAAGCTTTTTGGATGAGGGGATCGTTTTTGAATTCGTCTTTGTTGAAGGCTACCGGCGCAGTTTTCTTCTCCGTCGGCGCGGCGGGCAGGGGGGCGGCTGGTTTGCTTTCACTTGCGGCGGGCGCGGATGGCTTCGTGGTCGGCGCGGGCGCGGATGCGAGCACGGGCGCGGGCCGCTGCCAGTCGGTGGGAGCTTCTGCTTTGATGAATTTGATCATCGCGTTGGGATGACCCAATTCCGCCAGCTTGGTGGCCAGCATGGTGTGATTGCGCGAGTTATCCACGAGTCCCAAATGATCGGCAAACTCCGGATCGAAACCGATGGTCAACACGCCTTTCTCAAACGCCACCGGGTGCGCATTCAACAGGTAGCTGCGCGTGAAGGTGCTGACCCGGCCCACGGCTTCGACCAGTTGCGTCCATAGTTCAGACAAATTTCCGGCCACGGGTACCGCCACGGGCGCGGGGGCTGCCGGTTTCGGCGGCGGAACGGCGGTAAATGTCGGAGCCGGACGCGGCGCAGCGGCGACGGGCGCCGCGACCGGAATTGGTGCGGCAGCTACCGGGCTGGTGGCAGGCGCTTGGCTGCGCAGTTGATTTAATTGTCGCAGCACAGCGTCGAGCGGCAGGGCGTTGCGCGCTTCGATGGCGCGGAGCAGCGAGACTTCGAGCAGGATTTTTTTTGACGCCGCGTCGCGCAGGCGCAATTCGGCGTCGGCAAACACTTCGAGCAGCCGCGTCAGGGCGTCGGGATTGGAGAGGGCGGCTTGTTCTTTGAGCGCGGCGACTTCGGCTTCCGAAGCTTCGAGCAATTTCAAATCGCCTTTGGAAACCTGGTAGATAAGCAAGTTGCGAAAATGGTTCAGCAGATCGCCCAGCAGGCGGCCAAGGTCTTTGCCGCCGCGTGCGAGTTCGTCCAACTGCGTAAGCGCCACGGAAATCTCGCCGGCGAGCACGGCGTGGCTGAGCGTCAAAATCTGTTTTTGCGCGGCGAGGCCGAACATGGACAGCACGTCCGCTTCTTCAATTTTGTCGCCGCAAAAGCTGATGAGTTGGTCGAGCGTGGATTCCGCGTCGCGCATGCCGCCATCCGCGCCACGGGCGATGGCGTGGAGCGCCGCCGCGTCAATGGTGACGTGTTCTTTGCCGGCGATTTCCGCGAGATGCTGGGTGATGAGCGCGGAGGGAATGCGTCGCAAATCAAATCGCTGGCAGCGCGACAAAATGGTGGGCAAAACTTTCTCCGGATCCGTGGTGGCGAACATGAATTTCACATGGGCCGGCGGCTCCTCCAACGTTTTCAGCAGCGCGTTGAACGCGGCGGTGGAGAGCATGTGAACTTCGTCAATGATGTAAATTTTGTACGGCGAATTGGCGGGCGCGTATTTGCACGTTTCGCGCAGTTCGCGGACTTGTTCGACGCCGTTGTTGCTGGCGCCGTCAATTTCGAGCACGTCGAGCGAACGGCCCTCGGTGATTTCGATGCAGCGGGGATCGGTGTCGTCGAAGTCAATTTTGGGTCCGCCGGTGCAATTCAGCGCCTTGGCAAAAATGCGGGCGATGGTGGTTTTGCCGGTGCCGCGCGGGCCGCAAAAAAGATAGGCGTGAGCGATACGCTGCTGGGCGATGGCATTGCCGAGCGTCTGCGTGACATGCTCCTGACCGACGACGTCGGCGAAACGCTGGGGCCGGTATTTGCGGGCGATGACCTGATAGGACACAGAGTTTTTAGTGTTAAGTGTTTAATTTTTAGTTGCGACGGTTGGGAACTCAAAACTAAAAATTCACAACTAAAAACTGAAAAAAGTGCCAGGGTGACTGCGGCAGATGCAAAGCAAACTACCGTTGCTGCCTTCCGGCCCTGGCGGGATTTGTAAGTCCACATTCCACAGGCCCTGGCAAAACTAGTTTGCGGGAGATGCCGGATGGCTTCAAGGAGAAACGCGTTCGGATTGCCTCAAAATTGTCACAGCTGGTTACGCACTGGAAATCGACTCGGTCGCGAAGTCGGTGAACATTGGCCGGGTGTGGGTATTGATTTTTGTCGCCGAATTATTCGTGTGGGGAAACAACACGTTTTCAAATTCCTTCCGGATGGCTTAAGCTCCCAACAACACGGCAAACCTTGCCATTCACAGAAAATGATAATCTGGCATCAAATCATCAGGCTTACTAAAAGAATCAATTTGGCGCGCCTGCTGGTCGCCGCATTTTTTGCAGCGACGATGCGAGCGGCGGCAGCGACTCCCCTTCCAGAGACGGCGGCGCAGCATGATGCCCGGATGCAATGGTTTCGGGATGCCAAATTTGGGATGTTCATCCATTGGGGATTGTATTCGCAATTGGCCGGCGAATGGCAGGGGCAGACCATCACCGGCGGAGCGGAGTGGATTCAAAATCAGTTAAACATTCCCAGTTCGCAGTATCGCGGTTTGGCGCAATCATGGCAGCCGACCCATTATCAACCTCGGGAATGGGTGCGCCTGATGAAGGCGGCCGGGAAAAAGAATTGGCTGCGAGCCACGTCAATGATGGCGATTTTGAAACGCTCTGGGCCGGCGCCGATGCCAGCGCGCGTTCCGGCTGGGTGCAGATTGATCTCGGCGAAGCTCACGAAGTCGCTGCCGTTTTGCTCGACGATCATTCTTATCATCGCACGCAGAAATTTTCCGTTCAGGCCGAGCTGGCTGGCGAATGGAAGACGCTGGTGACTGGCACCACTATCGGTAGTCGCAAGCACGAGACTTTTTCGCCGGTCACAGCGCGGCGCTTCCGGCTTGTGATCGAGTAGGCCGCCGATACGCCGACGGTCAACGAGTTTCAAATTTTCGGAGATTAAAAAATTCGCCGCCGGCGAGGTTTGGTTTGCGGTGCGGAACGATCCCGCGCTATGCTGCGGGTTCAGCCATGCATACAATCAAAAAAACCGAAACGCTTTTCCTGCTTAGCCTCGCCATTGTTTCTGTTTCACGGGCGGAATTAAAACTTCCCGGGATCATCACCGACCACATGGTGCTGCAACAAAATCTGGCCGATCCCATCTGGGGTTGGGATACGCCGGGGACGAAAATCAGCGTCGCTTTCGCTGGTCAAAATTACCCCACCACCGCCGGCGCGGATGGCAAATGGATGGTGAGACTCGCCCCGCTCGCCGCCAGCGCGGAGCCGCAGACGCTGACCGTGATCGGCTCTTCCAAAAAAGAAATTCACGACGTGCTCATTGGCGAGGTTTGGCTGTGCTCCGGTCAATCCAACATGGAAATGGGCATTGGCGAAGCGCGGGACGGGGCCAAAGAAATTGCCGCCGCCGATTATCCCACGCTGCGGTTGTTGATGGTGCCAAACTTGTGGAAACCAGAGCCGCAGGCAGATCAAGCCGGCGCGTGGAAAACGTGTACACCGGCGAATGTGGCGCAGGGCGGCTGGAATGGTTTTTCCGCGACGGCTTATTATTTTGGACGGGAATTGCAACGTCAGTTAAACGTGCCGGTCGGATTGGTGGATGCTGATTGGGGCGGCACACGGATTGAATCGTGGACCGCACCTGAAGGTTTTGCTGCGGTTCCGGCTTTGCACTCGCTGGCCCAAGCGGTACAACTAGCCGACGCGCGCAGTTCCGCGCATCTGCAACGGTTAGAAGCATTTTTGCACGAGACCGAATCGTGGCTCGCCGCCGCACGCGATTCGCTGGTGAAGCAAGTGCCGG